>Ga0138261_1257228_pt1 | contig 52316 bp, 1 predicted proteins | sample RNAA_720151113_FD_105266 | JGI IMG/M metagenome (GOLD analysis project Ga0138261, IMG submission 105266) | Metatranscriptomics of polar marine prokaryotic and eukaryotic communities from Palmer Station, Antarctica after 72hr light incubation -... | ecosystem: Environmental > Aquatic > Marine >...
AAGAGAACGGAGAGGCGCGAGAGATCAAGAGAGAGACCCCGACATACTTGGGCATTCTGAATTTAAATTCATTAAACACAAACGCATCCTGAAAAGAGGGCCTATTCTCTTGACTTAGCTAAAGAGGACAAAAAATGAGCTCGACTAACGTGTCATCTATGCAAGCCACGTACATTATGAGCGTTCACAACAATCAAATAATATCATCCTGCCCTCCCACATCCATACTCATCCGGGGCCTCGCCGCAAGGTCCTGGCCCATGAGGTCATCTTGATCCTGGACAGAACTGACATTGATATTGGGTCGCGACGGCCCATTCAAGCTGGGACGTTCGGGCGCGAATGAGATGGACGGTGCTGGTTCCAAATTTGGACGAGCAGGAAGTTTTTCTCCACCAGTGCTTGGAGAAAAGCGGAAGGAAATCTGGCCTGGTGCACGTTCGTCGTCGTCGTCGAAATCATCTGCCATCGATGGCGCGTAAGAGGGCGCTGGGCTATCGAAGGTGTCTATCAGCATGAGATCAGCTTGCACCGTAACAAATTCCGAGTCAAGCTGGGGGCGGGGGTATACATTGCCGCCACCCTCCAAAATGCGCTCCTCCACCTCCTCACGGTCGATCTCAGACGGAGCATACGAGGGTGGATTGCTTCCATCCGCCATGATGAGATCGCTTTGTAATACTAGTGACGTCGACACTTCAAATGCCGGGGGCCGTAAATCTTTCTGTTGAGCCTTAGTGAGCATCATTCGGCCCGTACCTGGCGGTGTAGTGTCGTGGCTCTGAGTGGCCGATGAGTCCGATGCTGAAACGACAGCCCCACCACTGAGCAGAGACTCTGTGATAGTGCCTCGGAGCTGTTTCGACTTGCTGCCGGTGCGACGCTGGTCAAGGTAACGCTCGCGGTACACGTACACGGCGGTTCCTAAGAAGCAGATCGCAATCACGCCACCAATCGATGCCCCAACGATAGCGACAATATCTGGTTTGGCGTCTTCGATGGGAGCTGGTGTCGGCCTAGCAGGGTTTGTTTCAGGCCGCAATAACGGAGCAGGTCTCGGAGTCTGCCGAGGTGCTGCAGTTATATTGTGGACCGTCGCAGGTGTGGTCCTCTGAACAGGGACGATAAGAGTCATGTACACCGAAAATCCCAACGTCTTTACACTCATAGTCTTGATTCCCGTTAGCGGATCCACAACTATCACAGGTGGGAATGGATGCGGAACAAACACGCCGTTCACCAATTTGTGCACCTTGAACTCCATGCTCCCGTCTTCTAGAGCAGCGTTGGTGTCCGCCGAAACCGCCGAATCATCAAACGGCAGTGCCATCTTAACACCAGGTTCTGGGAACACAGTGCCCGACGGGCCAAAGAAGACAGCCGACCCAACCGACGCTGCTCCTTTGGGAGGCGCAGGAGGGTTCGAGATGATGGACACAGAGGCAACGCCTGCATCTGCAGGCCAGACATCTGGCGGGATATCCATCGCAGCGCCCTCTGGAGTCCCTACCAATCCTCCGACAGCACTATCAACAAGCTTTTCTACGCTACCGAAGGTAAAGCCGATGCATCCCTCCGAGTTTGCAGGGGCTGGAGTCTTACAGCCCATGTCCTTGCACTTTTGTTTAGCTGCAGTCAAGTCGGCGCCGTTGCAGAAAGGCTTGATGGGAGGGCTCAACAGGGCATTTCCCTGGCTCCCTAGTACGCTCTCACAGTAATCACAACACTGCTCGCGGATTTCAGCATGGTCAGTTGACGGCTGCTGAAAACTGAGCGGAATACGCGGAACCTTGACTTCTGCAATTCCGTCTATTGCATCAACCTGGTAGTGTCCTAGGTCCGAGGTTACCTTGCATTCCTGATCTGAAGAGCACATGGCAAGTTGATTCACGCCACGTACCCTACAACACTTGTCCTTGTCGGGCCCACTGAAACCTCCATCAGCTAGACCAGCCTTGCAAGTATCCTGCCCCCATTCCTCACAACTTGCAGGATTGACGGCTGCAAGCGCTGGCGTAGCATAGAGTCGTGTCCACATGTCAGCATCCTGTTGATTACCAGCACAGACCCTCACAGTATTATTGCCTTGGCAAATATGGTCGTCAGGCATCGTGATGACGGACTCCAAACATCGATACTTGATGACCCCCTTCGCGTGCAGGATTGAGGTGAATTTGACAGGCCCCTCTACTGCATTTGTCTGGATGAGACACGATGGCACAAGAACGGTCTCGTCGGGCATAGTAATGCCGGCATCCTGCGCGACGGTGACCGAGACCTTTGTGCGACTGGCCAGCGCCCTGCCAGGCTGGTCAACTGTAAGGTGAAGAATTGTGGCATACGAATCCCACCTGCCTCGCAAAGTCAGCTCCGAAGATAGTGCCAGTATGCCCTCCTTGCTTGGTCCTCCGAATTTTTCTAAATACAGGGAAATGGTGTCGCCATGGTAAAGCGCACGAATGAAGTCGATCGTGAGCGTGAGTTGGACAGCTTGGCCCGCTACTCTCGGGTAGAATTCTACCTCGGTGTAGTAAAAGTATCCCACAGGAGGCGACTCAACAATGGACCGCGTGTATTCCACGACTGCGTCCAAGGCAGGGTCCTTATCGGTATGCACAGTCAGAGTCAAGTCCTGCTGGTCCTTCTCCAATCCGGTTCGAGGCAATCGAATCATCAAGTTTTGAGGTATTTCGAGCCAACCAACCTGTCCCTCTAGCATGGTACCGAGCGCCCTCATCTTAACATGCCCCCCATATTGCCCAGTGGACACCCATTGCATCTCGACACAGAGTCGATTAGTCTCGTAACTAGAGTTTCCTACAGTCTTCGTGCATGGTGGCTTTAGCCAGCCCAATACAACCTCTTCAGACTTTGTAAAAAACCCTGGGAGGGACAAGGTCATGTTGTCGCCAACTACCAAAGCAAAGGCAAGATTGAAGGTCAGATTGAGCGGCGAGATAGAGCTAGCCTTGGGCTCTCGGTAGTCGAGCTTGGTTTCTAGGATGACATCAGCAGGAGTGAGTTTGGGGCAGGAAAGGTCTTGCAACACCACTAGCATCGGGCATGAATTGCCGGATTGTGCTTCAGCACGCACACTCACAGAATATGAGCCAGTACCGCCAGGAAGGACAAGGTTCATGCCGACGCGGCCAGTCTTCCAAGTGATGCCCTTGACCACTGTGGTACGAACAACAAGCTCCACAGTACCTCCTGCGTTATTCGGCCACCAACGGACGGTGCCTTTGCTAATATATTTGTTCTCACTGGAGTCTAACAATTGCACTGCTTGAGAATCAGAAATGGAATTACTCCCGAATCCTGTGAAATTCAAGAAAATACGATCATTTGCTTCTAACTGCATTTCTGTTTGGATGGTTAGACTAAACGTGGCCGGCCGTCCCGGGCAAGGCTTGTCGAATTCCATTTGTGCTGTGAAGAACGCTCCGACAGCACTGACGTTATAGATTGGTGTAGGAGGCACAGGCCCACTTTCGGCATTGGTCGACATAAGCATGGCCAAATCATTCTTTGTCACACCGCTCGATGGAAGCATCACACCCTCCCCAGATGCTACTTCGACCAAGATCTTGGTTAATGCCGACAAACTTTGCTCCACACGGAACACGAGTTGAAGATTGCCTGGGCTCACGATATACGATGCGAAGCGAGACATCGCGTCTGCTGGCAGAGACGTCATAGGCACAGCGCTTGACCCGGTGTTAGTAAAGCCAAACCCAGGCAACTTGATTGTAACACGGTCGCCTTGAGCCAAATCAGTCACAAGCTGGAATTCCACGCGTAAACCAGTACCCATGCTGAGATCACAGGTAGGTTGGAAGGACAGGCGCGTCCTTTCAAAATATCCGACAGCCGGCGTCTTGACGAAGGTGGTCGGTGGAACAGGGCCAAGAGCAGCATCTGTTGAAATTGTGAGTTCCTTCTGGTTGGCTCGCAAGCCCAGCAACGGGAGGCTGATTCCCATCTCTGTCGGAATCAACGCAATAAACTCCTTATTCGCAACCACCTGCTGCTGCAGTGTGAGGACCAAGATTGAGCTCATTTGCGACCATGAAATAAACAGAGAAGGGCGTCCATTGTTGCTATCCAAGACGTGAGATTGGATCACCAAAGCCCGCGAGGCAGGGCCCTTGAAACCTGGAAGTTTCAGCGAAAGATGATCTCCTTTCTGCAATGTCATTTTCGGCTTGAAGTAGAGCCAAATCGACACTAGACTGTTCACACGACCTTCGCCAAATCCTTCCACTGAGAATCTGAGCTGAGTAGAATCTGTGAAAGAGCCTACTGGCTGTGATCTCAAAATTGGACTTGATGGTGACGGGCCATGCACTGCGGTTGTAGATAGCTGGATCTTGGGATCATTCACGCGTACACCCACGTATGGAAGCAATGCACCGCTGCTCGCAGGGATCAAAATGATGCATCTGGTGTTTGCACTCACGTCCAGCGGCAGCTTGAGGCGTAGCGACTCAGTGTCTGAAACCCACGTCGCCAGGGTCATCATATTTCCCTGGAGAGGCCACGTCACGTTGACACTCTTATCAGGAAACTCGAATCCAGGAAGTTCGACTGCCATCATCTCGTCCTGCATCAGTCTCATGAGAGGAGTAAAAGCAATTTGTATGAAAGAAACATTCGAAGCCTTTGCCAGCGATTGGAAAGTGATTTCAGTATCACTAAAATAGCCAATAGGCTGAACGTCTTCGATGACAGTGCTCGGCACCAATCCACTCTTTGCAGTCGAACTGATCTGTACCGTTTCAGTCACGCTCCGTATCCCCATTACAGGCAAGAACATTCCAACGGCAAGAGGCACTGTAACCTCAATGTGCGTCCGTGGCAAAATCGTGTGATTGACTGCAAAAATAATCTGCGATGCCATTGCACTCCATGATGCAGGACCAATGCTGTTGCGTGGGTACGATTCAACAGCGAAGGCTGCGGCACCTGCGGGCCCTTTGAAGTCCGTCAATAAAAGTGAAACCATATCGCCGGACTCCAAGAGCATCTCAGCCTCGAATCTCAGTGTAACCGAGGTAACAGTGCCTGCTTTCACAAACTCATCGAAGGTCACATTTGTGAGGGAGAACGCCCCAACAGACTGTGAAATAGAAATCGGCGAAGTCAAGACCTTGCCTTCCAGTGCGTTGCTGGCAATTGTGAAATACGGAGAGTTGGCCCGCACACCATCCATCGGCAGAGATGTGCCGGAGATGTACACCAAAACCGTTTGATCCTGAATAATATCTTCGTGTAGTACTACGATGACTTGCACTCCGGGCACGATCTGGGTGACATTGGTTGGGTTAAAATCAGAACTGTTCGACAGTCCTATCGTGGAAATCTTACCACTTGGGACAGACTGTACTGCCCGCGACGACGACGCTTTATCTAACAAACCGAATCCAGGGAGGCGAATTGTGACACTTTCTCCCGCCGCGATGCGCATCTGGGGAGTGATACTTAAAGTAATATTTGTCAGTTTTCCAGCACTAGCTGGCTTGAAGGAAAGGCGAGCGTACTGATTGTCTTCACGAGATACGAACGAGCCCACAGGATGGACAATCGTCATGCTCACATCTTGAACCTGGCCCGACTGCGCCATAACCGAAACGGTTATGCCACTAGATTGCTTTCTCACACCACTAACCGGCAATCGAATGCCAGCTGCAGATGAAATCGACCAGTGAATAGTTGTGGACGCTGCAATATCCTGATTTGCATCAAACGTCAGTCGAGTCTGGTTGTTCTTCAACGTCTGCCATGCGACATTCCGGAAATATCCTGATGGAGAGACCATAGTTTCGTTTACCATTCCCGAGGCATCACGAGTAAAGTATGGTAAGCTCATTGAAAAGCTTTCCCCCTCAACGATTTTCATAGTCGGCGTCATGTTGACGTAAAGATCCGTAGCAGTATCTGCTATTGGCGTGCCAAACGACATCGGTGGCAATCTCTCAACAAAAGAACCCACCGCTGGTGAATTTTGGATGGCCACATCTGGCATAGGTCCAGACGGCGAGTCCGACGCAAGAGTCAAGTCGGTCGTATTCGCTTGAAGTCCAACGTCAGGGAGCTTAACTCCGAGCAACCGAGGCAGGCTCACTTGTTCGAGTGTATTCGCCTCAATTCTTGTTAACGCCCGTAAGTGAACCACCACAACATCACTTTGTCCAAACATGATATGCCATCTCCTACTAAAAATCGGTTGTGATTGAAGCCCTTTGGTAAAGCCGGGAAGCTTAAGGGTCAGGTTACTTCCCGGATACAACGTCATCAGCGACATAAATTCTATAAGAACTTCCGTGTTTGCTCCAGCTGATGCGGGATTATATCCAATCTGAGAATAGCTGAGGATCCCCTTGCTCAGGATTCCAGGTGAATAAGGAATCTCCGTGGAAGAGATTACACCCGCAACAGCATTCGTTGAGTACGTCAACTCTTCGTTGTTGCTGGGTGTGCCAGCCGTAGACATGACGAACGGAGCCCGAACATTGACTGCCACCTTTTGACCAGACGCGATATTCAGCAATGACGTCATGACAAGTTGAGATGTGCTGTTCTTCCACTGAACTGCAAACATCGTCTTATTGTAGTCATCTTGCTTCAATGCACTAATGGCATAGGCATACGTCTCTGTGTACGTCTCGTTGTACACACTTATGTTGCTGGTCGTATTGACATAGCTAGTGGTGTTTACAACGAGTCTGCCACAACCGTCAGAATCGCACGCAAACACGGGAAGCGTAAGAATAACCTGCTCCCCTTCTTGTATGTCCATCGAGGGTATGAATTGTAAAAAGATGGAGTCCACACTTCCAACGCGTGGAGGCGAATAATCCAGGGAAACCTCAGCAAACGAGCCAATCTTTCGAACGTTGGCAACTGGTTCGGACAATATGCTTCCTGCCTCAGCATCGGCGTGTATCCTTATGCAGCACTCTCCACCAGGGCGGGCAAGTGTTGCGATGCAACACTCGGAATGCCCAGCGCCTGATACCGGGATCGTGATCCCGAAAGACGTCGGTACAGTTATCAAAACTTCCTGACCAGCTGCAATTGATGCCAAAGGTCGAAACCTAATACCCCCAGCTTCGTTGGTGACATGAACCAGTCCAATCGATGTATTTTTGCCAAGGGGAACCGTGAACCCGCCTAAGGAAATGAAAACACTGTCTGAAACATTTAAAGTCATCTGCGCCACGAATCTGACTATTATCGCGCTAACAGTATCAGCCCTGGAGATCGAGAACGCGATACTCGTCGATTGCATAAACGATCCCACCGGATCCACCTTATATACGGCGATCGGAAGAACCGGTCCTTGGACAGTGTCGGTTGCAATCGTGATGTCTTGTTGGTTTCTTTGTACCCCAGCACTCGGAAGGCGAATTCCAACACTAGATAGAACAGTGATGTCAACTGTTGTTTCGGCACGCACGGGTCTATGGCATTCGAAAATGAGCTCTTCACGTGCGGAGGACCACGAGTGGAACGCAAAAGCTCCGACCGGCGATGTAGAATTCGCGTATTGGGAGCCAACGATATTTAGAAGATTCGAGGTGAAGCCTGTGAGTTTCAAAGTCACAGTATCGCCAGGGACGAATGCCATTTTGCCCTCAAACATAAGGCGGATTTTAGTCAACTTAGCCGCAACAGCTGGCCCTGGGAAACTGAGGTGTGGTGACTGAAGGAATGCACCGACACCTTGAACGTTTGTAATGCTGGTGCCTAATACTGGTCCCAACGAAGCATTTGTTGAAATCGTTACCAGCTGCTCGTTCAGGCGAAGACCATCCCTGGGCACCACAAGCCCCGCACCACTAGGAATCTCTAAAAACATGCGAGCATTAGAAGCCACAAGATTCATTATCTTCACACTGAGCGTTTTATTGACGGGACGCCATTCGATCACAGTCTGTCGCTGCTGTACACCGTCTACCCACAGTTTCGGACGTACAACTCCTCCGAGCCACCCAGGACCAGTGTAGCCCGGCAAATAAATCTCGATCCTATCATACACACCGAAACCCATGGTCTGATTAAATCCAAACTCGAGGGCACATTGCTGTAACGGCCGACAGGGAAGAGGAAACTTGAGGTAGCTCGAGTCTACAAATGATCCAACAGCAGGCGACTGGCTGATAGCGGTTGGCAGAACAGGACCTGCATCCGCATTCGTGCTTATGGTCCACGACGTTTGATTAGCAAAGGTTCCGATGGCGGGCAACACAATTCCCGCCGATGATGGCACGGAAACAGATATAGGGGTGGCCCTCAATACCCGCGCCTTCGCCACCAAGGCTAGAGTATACGGCGGGATAGCAATAGTGGCAAGCGCGTGACCAGTCGAGACGTTGCTCAGCGTCATTGTTTGACTGCCACTCCAATACGTCCTCCATTTCACATTTGTCGACAAATCGAACTTCACCTGCGAAGAGCCCCCAAATGATGGCAAGCTGACAAAGATATACTCTCCCATACTTATGTCCATTTGTGCACGGGCCGACAGAGTGATCTCAAGAGGCATGTTTACTTTCAAGGGAGCATATTGTAGGTAGGGCGACTGTAAGAACGAACCAACGGCTGGGGACTCGGTAATGGGGGTAATTGGAATATTCTCAACACTGCTAATAATGGTAATTCCTAAAGAAGCTTGGTTTCTGGTAAGACCGTCGACTGGAAGCTTGATCTGCGCAGACACCCCAATAGTCACAGTAATCCGCGATTTCCCAAGTTTGCTCGTTTGGCAGGTCATAGCGACTGATGATGCCGAGGCAGTCCATCTTCCAGAAGTAAAGAGCCCATCGGGATAGGATGTGACAGAAAATGAAATTGAAGCATCTCGCTTCTGCTCGAAAGTTGGCAGCGTGATGACTAGTATGTCCTTGTAACTTATTCCATTCTCTGGTGCCAGCGACACGCTAATCTCACTGATTGAACCGGCAAGGGGCGGACTGTATGATACGTTTGCAGTGTCTGTAAAAGAACCGACTGGCATCACTGTCATGGGTTGGCCAGAAACCCTTCCTGCAGCCGCATTCGTGCTGATCGAAATACCGTTGCCATATGCACGAACACCGACCTTGGGAAGGACTAAGCTGAACGTGATTGCGCCAAACTGCATAGTTAACGGAAGATTGATAGCGATGAGTTGTCCAGCCGACACATCATCAGCCAACACAAAAGTCATAACCTTGTCCATTGGGTTCCAAGATGCGAACTGCACCTTGTTTGAAGAGAAACTAAACGCTTGCACATTCAGAACAGTCGATGGAACCGAAGGATGCGTTGTGAATCCCGGAAGAGACAACACGATTTCGTCGCCTTGCTCCAATGCCATCACTGTCGTAACCTCGACGGTAAGTGCAGCCGGAGTGGATGCTTTACCAGGCCTGAACGACAATCTCTTTTCCAGGAATGCACCAACAGACGGTGAAGTGTCGATTGCTGTCAGTAGTATCGACCCATCTACAGCTGTGACAGCATATTTCAAGTCGGCTTGGTTCGGCCGTAGGCCAGTAGATGGTGCTGTCAGACCAGCAATTGCAACTGTTATGTCAACAGTACGTTCTGCGGTGTCAGCAGGAACGCTGATAGGAATTTCCATCATCACATTTTGAGTGTTGTCAGTGACTGCCAGATTTTCCGACCGTGTATACTGTGGGCCCTCCACGAAAACATTTTCCAAGACAGTGAAATCTTGTGTCATGATGCGGGAAGTAGGCACGATTCGGCATTGAAGCGTGCCATTCGTCAGTTCCGGCTGGGCCTCATTTCTAGTTTCTGTCACATTCCGTTGCTTGGTAATATTAGAGAATACGGTGCTATCCAGAACCTTCTCGACGACCTTCAAACTAGCCGATAGCGGCACATTGGTAGCACGACCGAACAGTGGCAACACCAACTGCAATATATCTCCTGGGTTGAGAGCCATCTGTGTTTTAAAACGTGAGCGTACAATTGTGGTGGCACCTGCAAGCATAGGATCCAACTGAAGACTGGTGCTGCCAAGCAAAGATCCGATAGGTTGTACAGAAGCGAAGCTGCTATCTCGAACGGCACCCTCGTAGGAGTTGGTTGCAATGCGAATCGATTCTTGATTCGTACGAACACCTTGGGCCGGTAGAATTAGGGCAACGGATACATTGAGCGGTGTTCCTTGCGCAACAAACGAGACCACAAAAATGCTCAATTCCTTCAAGGCATTGTTCCATAAATATTCCCCGAGACTGCCTTTAGGTGGAAGGACATCCTTCCTTGCCACCACATTTTCTCCAGAGAAACCCGGCAGGCGGATAGTCACCCTCTCGCCGACCAGCATGTCCATAGATGGGGCAAATTTGATCAGCAGAGTGTTCTCCACTCCAGCTTTGCCAGGTGTAAAATCCATTTCCGTAGTGTCTGTCAGAGACCCAACCGGCTGGATATACGCGAAAGTCTTGGGGATTACGATGCCCAACAAAAAGTTGCCGCCAACCGAGTATTTAGACATCGTTTTGACCATGACTCCTCTTTCGGGGAGCCGAATTCCGGCAGATGAAGGAATGGTGGCGGATACAAGAGACTCGGCCGTAATAGATTGGTTAAACTCGAGTGACAGTGACTTCTTGACATCATTCCATGTAGCAAAGCTGAAAACCGATGGGGGAGACGATTCCACAGAAAATTGTACAACTGTGTTCGTTAGATTAAAATCAACTAGATACAACTCAACGATATCGTGACGCCGAATATCCATAGATGCCTGGAAGGTGAAGGTAATGTGAGCCGGGCTATCAAGTCGATCAAAACTGAAGGAAAGATTTGTTTGGCTCAGGGCGCCCACTCCTTGCACTCGCACCGAAGTAGGAGGCACAGATCCTGCCTCAGCGTCAACCTTCAATTTGATGCCCTGTGCATCCTTCACAACACCCTCCTTCGGCAACCGGATACCTTGCGTCAACAGAATCATTATCTGCAGAGGCGAGTGTCTGGGAATAGTTATGGGGATGGGTAGCGTGACCATCTGCGTGTTATGCCAGTATGCATATGCGAAGGCACCAGATACTGTCACTTCCATGGTCGAAGTGGCATTCGCAGATAGGGTAAAGCTGGGGAGGTAAATGGTAACGTTGTCACCGGTCACAAGATTCATCTCACCAACACACGTAAGCGTAATAGAGGTGTTTTCATTTGCAATGGCAGGCTCAAATGCAACACGACAAGTATCTCTAAAAGAGCCAACCGGCTGAACGTTCTTGATCGAGTGCTCAGATTCCTTGCCGTTTTGGGTGTCAAGGGCAACAACCATACCGTGTCCTTGGCCTTTAACACCCTTGAACGGAATTTTGATACCAGACGACTGGGGCACAAGCAAAGAATACTCGCGATAAGTATTGACAGCATATCCGATGTAATAGAATCTGAGATGGCCCGCACCCATCCACATGCCCACGAAATTTGCACCGTCTTGGCCTTCGACTAGGAAGTTTTGTCCTCCGTTGTCGAAACCAGGCAACGTTAGGTCCACCTGGTCGTATAGCAAGAATCCAGTCTGCATACCAAACTTGAAGGTCAGATCTGTCGGTTGTCCGAAGGCCAGGCGATTTAAAAATCCGATGCCGAGAGGAAATTGTGAAACCATTGCGGCAATAGGATTGAAATGAGCTACCACTGTGGCTGAAGCCCCTCCACTCGTTGTCACACCCACGTAGATGACAGTCTGCTTGGGCAATCCTTCCACCGGGACCTGCATGGGCTTTGACCGGATTTTGATATCGAAAGATGTTTTGGCCGGAATATCAAATGCATCATTCTGTTCACACTGTGCCCGAGTTTGGTACTGGTCACCGGGACACTTTTCTTCTTCATACCCCTTTGCTAGGATAAGGGTTTCAGCAGGGCAGTCAGGTGACCAGGATGCGTAGAACAGATGCCCGGTGGATGCCCGAAGTTGCAAAGTCTCGAACGGCGCGCTGACCAATCCTGTGAGCTTGAGTGTAATCAACTGGCCAGGTTTGAACGCAGAACTAAACGCCAGATCTTTGACAGTGATTTCAGAAAACTCACCTGGGGTGTATTCGGGAACAAATTCCACCGCCGGTGTTAAGTAGAAGATTCCTACTTGCGCAACCGATGCGAAGGACTGGTCGTTGACCTGTCCATCCTTGGCACCCGTCGAAAGTGTCAAAGACATCTGATTAAGAGTCACTCCGTCGGCTGGCAGATTGAGCCCGAATGATTCAGGTAACGTGATATGCACGGCTTGCCCGCTTGCGAGAACCTCATCAAACCGTATTTCGAGCCTTGAGGTCGTGGGAGACCACGCCGCATTAAAACAGACGGATGAGCTGCTGCACTCACTAATCGTATTTAGTGCACCTGCGAAGTCAGGCAACTGCACCGTAATAGCTTCACCTACAGCAATATTCATCATGAGAGTAAAGCGCAAGGCTACACCAGTTGGCATGCCAGCCATGCTTGCACTAAAGTTCAGGGCAGAATTTTCGAATGTTCCGACAGCATCGATAGATCTGATCGGATGGAAAGGAATCGAGGCGGTCTTCAACAGAACGTCAGGTCCCGATTTCGAAAGACCTTTCTCTGCGAGAGTGAGGGCAGAATCCTTAAATATGGTCACATTCAACGACACGCCAGCATTTATGTCCTGCTGGACTACCAGTGTTAGCAAAAATTGTACAGGATTCCAAGCTGCTGTCGGTGCGAACATACCCAACGGCCGCGTAGTGACAGGTAAAGCAATAGCCGTAGCTCCATCACCAAACTCGGGCAGAAGGAGCGTCAGCTCCTCACCTTCCTGAAGATGCACTTGAGTCGTGAACGAAAGACCAATGTTGACAGGGGCACCAGAGTGTGCTGGGTAGAAAAACATATTTGCGCTCGAAATCAATGAATCGACGTAGGGGGTATCGAGCAAGCGCGTAGTTTCAATGACTCCTGCTCTTCCTGCGCACCGAATGGTCACGGTTGATTGATTTCGGGTCACTCCTCCGCGAGGAAGAGCTACTCTCGCCGTAACTGGAAAGAATACTTCAATGATCTCATTGAGAACAATGTCTCGTGCCATAGATACTATCATCTCCTCAGAATCAGGATGCCAGGTGATAGACTGCACCGCATCTGCAGGGTCTGACAGAGTTCCTTGGTTATCTAAATTCACTGCATCCCCGGTGAAACCAGGCAGTTGGAGCTTGATGAGATCACCAGGGAAAAGCACTGCGCCAAAAACAGAAAAGCGAATCTTGATATCCGTGATGTTGCCTGCGTATGGATTTGTGAAACTGATCTTGGAAATTCCGAAGTAGCCAACTGGAGACACAGGAGGAGATGAGAGGATAGGCCGCCATCGGACTGGTGCACCTTTGTTGTCAGTAGAAATCTGCAAAGTTACCTGGTTTGCCTCCAAACCTTCCATCGGAACCTTTATGCCGTACGAACGAGAAATGGTGATATCTACAGTCATTCGTGCAGGTACTGCGTTGAAAATCAAAAAGCTGATTTCTGGACCCAACGCTGTGATCTTGTCATAGTCTGACCACGATGCTTGCTCAAAGTAGCCAGAAGGCGATGAGCTTACTGTGAACTCAGCTCCCAATGTCTGCTCCGTCGTCGCAAATCCGGGAAGTCGAATCTTCAGACGAAACCCACTATTGAGTACCATGCTGGCTTGCAGGCGCAGGGTGATATCTGCCTCGTTCCCAGCAATTGCCGGCTCGAGGATAAGCTCAGACTGCAAGAAGGATCCTACTGCAAGGGACGACTCTATAGACTTGGCCATAAACGGACCATTCACGGCATTCGTCATGACAGTGAGGTTTTTAGCATGTCTCTCTAAGCCATCTACGGGAAGAGCAATACCACATGGGCAAGAACCATCAACTCCGTCAACAACGAAACTTCGGGGCACTTGCACGATTGCAAGTGCTCCCGCACTGATCTTCCTCGCTACAGTAAAGGTCAACGCTTCGTGAATTGAGTTCCACGACAACTTTTGGACACTGTACTCGGGGGAAGAATAATCGGTATTGCCGACGATTGGTGTGGTAAGATCACATCCGTGCACAGCCTCGCCTGTGCACTTGTAGTAGAACCCGGGAAGGTGTATCGTGATTGTGTCCGCAATGGACAAAGGCATGTGCGGAGTAAACTTGAAAGTAATACGCGCCTTGCCATCCGCATTCTGTGGTGCATAGCTTAACGAAGTTGCACTGAAAGCACCTACAGTCGGTACAGCTTCGATGCGCATTGGGGACACAGGTCCGTCAACAGCAGTTGTGGATACTGTGATTTGATGGTCAGTGAACACACCAAGTGCAGGAAGCTTGAGGCCAAATGACAGCGGAAGCACAAGAACAGTGCGGGTCAAACGAGCCATACGGTACAGCGTTTCAATGTGCAGCTGATGCTGCGCTGGGACCCACGTAGCCAAATATTTGCCATCCATCAGGGGTACAGCAACCTGACTAGCGCCAGAAAATCCTGGCAAAGTTAGAACGATAGATTCCCTGGCCGCAATGTCCATAGTAGAACGGTTAAAGTTGAAAGACATGGTCACTGGCACATTTGTTGTCCTGGGCAAGAAGTCTAAACTTGTACCAAAGAAGGACCCAACCTGTTGTATTTGCATCGGTGTAGACAAGGCCTGGGCGACAGAACCATACGTCATCAATGTAACCCCCGTCTCTTCTCTCACCCCACCCCGTGGAAGCAGAATACCAATATCCGACGAAACTGTAATATCAAGCTGCTGCTCGGTCGAAATGGACAGTCCTGGCAATACCAGCAAAATCAAACTGGCCGCGCCGTGGCAATCGCGCTCCCATACTGCACGGAACAAATTTCCGTTTGAACCACCCAAACTCACAACCTTTCGTTCCGAAGTAAACCCAGGCAGTCTCAGCAACACACTACCCATTTCGTTGATGACCATCTTGGTCTTGATTTTGATCTTAAGCTCTGCGGGTTTACCAGCACCAGCACCCGTGCCAAATTCCAAGGACGCCGTTGGCAACGTTCCGACCAGAACAACGGTTACATTTGATGACGAACGCCACTCGAGCTCAAACGTTTCATTCCATCCATATGTGGCTTGGTGCTCCGTGTGAACGATCACATCCACTAATGAGTTTCTTGCCCGAAGTCGAACATCGTCCAATTGATTGCATTGAGGCGCCCAGTCACTACCAACAGTAAGATTTAGCTTGACAAACAAGAACTCACCACCACACTGGGCCATAAAGGCCTTCCGTTCATGATGTACAAAGACATCCCGATTGTTCAAGGTGGATGACAGGCGCACATATTCGCCCTCTATATCCTTGTTGTGCTGCGTTCCAGTCAACAGAATCCTTCTCTCTGCGAAGGAGCCCACTGGCGGAGAGGCAGTGATTGAATGCTCCGATATCTTGACGTGGCCTGATGCATTTAATACAGATATCTGCAAACTGGGCTCGTTTTTCACCAGGCCCTCTGGAGGCAGAGTTATTCCGGCCTCGGCCGGTATCTTAATGCGTACTATTGTATTTGCAGGGATAGCTGTACGAGCTGTCAAAAGTAAGCATGAGCGTGTCGAAACCACCTGCAACAAATTCGACTGGTTCTGAGAAAAAGTGCGATTGAACAAAATCGTTCTGTTTTCAGCATTACGACAGATTTCGGTGGAAGTCAAGTTGACAAGTTCATGTCTGAGAATCCAAGATTGAACTCTAACAACTTGAGTATATGCAACCATATCACTTACATTCTGAACAATGTATGCCGCACGGATTCCGTTCTGTCGGATAGACTTAACCTCGCACTTTTGGGTCAGAGCGTTGGGCTCAGCAACTTCCTCCATCCATGAGTAAACTTCATCCTGGGAAACATTCTTCAGACTAGTCACATTCTTGTACAAGGTGACATTTTTATACTCAGGGAATGTGTCGTTGAAGGTCTGATTGACCTCACGTGTCACTGTGCACGTGTAGTTTACGAAGCCCAATACTCCATGCCGGATTTCCGATTCTTGCAGCTGGATACGCTCAATTTCGGTGAATGCGTTTTCCTGGGTGTACGTTCTGAACGTCCAATTCCCATCTACAAATGCATCATTTGGGATGGAAGTCACAGAGAATTTTCCGTCGGATCCTTCAAATCCGAACAGTTTGACCTGAATATGTTCTCCGGACTGAATTGCAACGGAAATATTTACCGTAAGATCCATAGCACTGACCTTTCCAGCACTCTGGTCGACAAACTGCAGAGAAGAAGAAATAACATCTCTGTCTTGGAGATGCAAGCTGCTTTCAGTGAGCACTACGGCGGTCACAGATCCCTGGATGGACACTGGGAAATTGAAAACAGGACCAGCAGCTGCATTGATGGTGAGGTGTACTTGAACAGACGAGAAATCAAATCCGTCTTCAAACCTCATCATAGCCCCTGTAGGTATGGTGAAGCTAACTTTTTGATGAGCATTCACGTCATCCGCTACCAACAACACAATGGCGCGCGACTCCTCTTTCCAATCTGCTGTCAAAAAAGTACTTGGCGGTACCGAAAATACTGGAGTGCATTTCGTTTGAATCGGTGATTGAAGCTGAGTAATAACTAGTTCGATGGACTCTCCTGATTCAATCTGCACTCCTGGCGAAAATTGAAGAGTGATGTCATGGATCTGACCATCGACTGAATGATTGACATTCAGCGAAACACCATCTACAGTTCCAACCACCTGGACTACACTCAAGGACGTCGCTGTAGCTGAACCGCCACTGGCGGTTGAGCTGACTGTGAACCCAGGCTGCGCAGGGATTCCTGCCGCAGGAACCCTTATTCCAGCATACTCGGGCACAAATACCTTCAGACTCTGCCCTTCAGTCACCGTCCTCGCAACATAGAATGTCAATGTCTCGGTCTCAAGAACCCAATCACAGTACAAGACTTGGAAGAGGGGGTAGCTTCTTACAAACTGCTCCGTAACTGTCTGTCCAGTGAATCCCGGCAAAGAGAAAGAGAAAAAATCACCCTCTACTAATTCACGAACTGGAACAATTTCGACAGTAATGCCGGAGACTGCACCTGCGACAAGATGATTGAAATTAAGGGACGAAAACAAAATTTTGCCTATGCCCACATTGAAGATTGGATGGTCCATAACGTCACCATTCTCCGCGTTCAAAGCCAACTTGAGGGTTGGTGAATTCGCAGGCAGCCCATCGTCTGGCATGAAGACTGGGATGTCTCCCTGCGAAATCCGAATTACGACGGGTGTGCTTTGCGGCACCGTCATGTTGATGATAAAAGTCAATCCTTCTGATGGAATCCAAGTGACCTCAGCAATACTGCCAGCGGGCGTGCAGTCGGTAACAGGGAAGCCATATCGTCTCTCTCCGCTGAAACCATCCAGAACAAGCACAATAGTATCGCCAGACATCAAATCCATCTGAGCTGTAAACTGTAATTCAACATCAGTGAGTTGGCCGGGATTGATGGCAGAGAATTTGACAACAGGCATGCCGAGAAGAGAGCCAATGCCCCCGACTTGAACATCGCCAAATCTTGATACAGGGCCTGCTTGAGCAGTTGCGTTGATCTCTATGCCGTGTCCCTCAGTAGGCACACCCTGTGCCGGAAGCTTGATACCGGCAGTTGAAGGAACAAATAGCTCAAACAAATTTGTAATTTTCGTTGCAGATATTTTGAAAGACATGACATTTGTCAACGAGTCCCACACTGCTGTGCTCACAACAGACGAATTGAGGTCTACGATTGTCGAATTTCCTGCAAACCCGGGCATATAGATATTGAACGTATCATTCTGGAAAAGAGTCATAATGGCATGAATCCTCAGTTCGATTCCAGAAACTGTGCCAGGTTTCGCTGGCTTGGGACTGAAGCGGAAGCCAAACTCTGAGAACCCGCCTACCCGATAGACTCCAGGAGACTGTGGAATGGGCACTGAATGAACATCCCCGCATGCTGCACCTCTGACCGCAATGGTGATATTGGGGCTAGAAGCTTGTATTCCAACTTCAGGCAAGGCCCATCCGGCAGCGTATGGGATTCGAATCTTGATGAGGGAGTCAGCGGCAATCACATCTTGGGCACGGAACTCAATTATGGGCGATCGCGTGTACCTCGCACAAAGGTCTGTACGCAATGCACTAAACGATTCGTCCCGTTGCATTCCTGTGCGGAAGACTGTTGCTTGGTTAGACGACACATCGAAAGAAGCGGTCACATTAGAGATTCTGGTAAATTGCGGCAGCTCGAGCACAATGCTACTGTTCACTTCAATACACATTTTGATCTCAAACGATAGGTCAATGGCAGTACGGCCGCCAGCTACTTGGATGACGTAGTCTAATGCGGCCGACATTATTGCTCCAACAGGTTCTGTGTCCATTATGGCGGTTGGACCCACAGCGCCGCTAATCGCGTAGGTTTCGATCGTGCACGAGGTTTGATTCGCTTTAACACCGTCCACGGGCAGAGTGATGCCTATTTCCATCGGAATGCCAATGCACACGCTGCTGCCAGCAGCAATATCCTGAGCTACTGTAATTTCTGCACACGCAACACTCCCGCAGCTACTCGAAAGTCGCCATGTGAAAAGGGGAGCCAATTCCATGTTGGTGGATAATAGCGAGGTGCTAAAGTATCCTGCTGAGCCTCTGAAGCCCGGAAGTTTAATAGTAATCGATTCACCCATCATCATGGCCATATCTGGCGTGAACGAAATCAGCAAGGGAGCAACTTCATTGGCCTTAGAGCAACCAGTTTCAGTGGTAGCAGTAGCTTGACTTGAAGGGGTTGTTGCCGGGCTCTGGGCAGTCGTACTCGCACTAGCAGAAGTCGTAGTTGTTGTCAGGCTCTGGGTAGTGGAACTCGGGCTCGGAGTGCTTGTCCTACTTGGACCCGGGGTGCTTGTTGTCAGACTCTGGGTAGTCGTACTTGGTCTCAGAGTGCTTGTACTCGGGCCACAGGTACCACACACCTCACCCGTCTTGCAGTAGAAAGACAATTTTGTGCTTCTCATCAACCCGATCTTCTGGACACTGCCTCCGCTTGAGATGATCGACGTGGTCATTACAGCACCCCCGCGGGAATCTGAAGAGATCGTGATGCGCGCAAGCTCGGACTCATACATCAGACCATCAGAAGGCAACGTCATCTTCATGTCAGCTTCAGAAGTAATACCTGCGGTAAAATTTGAGCCATCGACGATTGCGGTAAAATTTGAGCCATCTTCAATAAATGCAGCATCAATTGTTAAGATCACGGTAAAATTTGCCACTGAAGCGACACACGATGCTGCTGAGATCACCCCTTCTGGATGTGCCGACACAAATGGCATGATATCTGCGGGACATGCGCCAGAAAATCCTCCAAAGCTTAGGGTGATGCTGTCACCAGTAGCAAGTTTCATGAGTGGAGTCATGGTTGCTATAAACCCGCTGGTCATACCAGCCCGTGGGTTCTCAAACTTGACAGCGGCGACGATCTTTCCTACCAGTTGAGTTGAAATGGCAAGTGGTACTTCATCCAGTATGGGCACATTTAACACACTCGCGGAGATGTGCTGGGTGCCTACTCCACGACTGTTGACCACAATACCAATGCCAGACGCGATGGTGATATTCAGGTCCTGCCCGGCTTCTATGTAGGATCCCACAAGCATCTCAACAACATGACTGGAATTTTCCCAGGACGCTGCCAAAACGCTTCTTTCTGGGGAAGAGGACACGTTGAATGCCGGCACGTTAGCACCTTCAAATCCAAGCAGTATAAGCCTTATGCTCATACCTGCCTGCAGATAAACCGGAGTAAACAGACGTATTGTAATTTCTGCGTTCACGCCAGCCTGCGCAGGTTCAAATGAAATGCGAGAAACAGGGACAGATTCTGTGAGCTTGGTTGGTTCTTCGAAAATAAAATAAGGGAGCACTGGGCCGTCAACGGCATTGGTTTCGGCCATAAATTTGAAACGAGAAACTTTTTCCAGCACATCGCCTGATTGCAGTACCTGAATGCCAGCGGAAGAAGGCACATTGACTTTAATAACTTGGTGTCGGGTCACGGGCGTTGAAAGAGTGAGTATCAACTGAGAAGCTTGCCTAGACCAGCTTCCAGAAGACACCCAGGGTGTCTTGCCAGCAATGGTCCACGTCACTAGGAAACATGTGGTGTCGTTGCCCGTCAATCCAGGCAGAGTGAAGGTGAGTGCTTCTCCTCGACCAATGTCCATTTCGGGTGTCAGCAAAAACCCTAGACTGACAGCTCCAGTCAAATCAGTAAAGTCATTTTTGTCGTTGATCTTGACTTTCAGGAGATTGGTGAAGGACCCAACAGCCTCGACGCGCTTGATGGAAGTCGGGAGCAAGCGACCACTTGCTGCGTTCGCTTCGACGCGAATGGTCGCTTGGTTCGGGCGCACTCCAGCGTCAGGAAGCCGAATGCCAGCGTCCTTATCAATGCGTATTGTCAGTCGCTGCTCTGCAAGCAAAGTCTGGCCCAGACGGAACCAAGCTTTTGGCTTGGTGCAACCACTTGTTGTCGGGCTCTGGGTGCAACCTGCCGTCCACGAGGCATTGATCGGAAACAAGGCACTGCCCACAGTGGCATTGACGTTGAAAACATACTGCGAACCACGCACCGACCAGAAGTCAGGCAGCTCTACAGCAAGATATTCGTTCTCACGCAAATCCATCAGGAAGGCAAAATTGAAAGTCATATTCCCTGTCTCATTTGCGCGGCCCATCTGCAAAAACTCCAACGAGGATTCAATGATTCCTCCGACGGCCTGCGTTTTCATGATGGCAACATTGCTGCTAGAACCAGAGTTTGAAATTGCGCGAACCTGGAGGGACGGCTCATCTGCTCGGATGCCAGCATCTGGTATGCGGATTCCCGCCTCTAGCGGAACATGGACTGTGATCGGGGTCGAGGCATGAATTTCTTTGTGGACAGTAAGCTGCAATTGGTAAGAACCAAGCTCCCAGCCACCCCTCAGTATCTTCTCGTCACGGAAGGGAGGGCATGGGGTGGGATAAGCTGGGCAAGGCGCACGATCTGAAACCACATCAAACCCTTGTACGCTCGCGCCTCCAAAGTTGGGCAGGGTCAGGTGCACACTGTCACCTTTGAACATGTTCATGTGAGCACTAAATGCAAAGGAAATGGCAGCAGGACTGCCTGCTTTGGCTTCCTCTGCATTGAAGAAAAGGTGTGAGAACGTAACCAACCCTGTATTTCCTGGATAAATACCAGGTGACAACATGATAGGATCACCAAGGACAGGTCCGGCAACACTTTGGGTCGAAATTGTGAGATTCTTGAAATTCGCTGGGTGCGCATCAAGTGTGAGGGCAAATCTGAAAGGCGCGTTGAGAGGAATGTCGATGACATATTTAGTGTAGGCTTCCAAATCTTTGTAGGCGACGACACTTAGTTCGTTCGAGACATTATTGTACGCCAGCGGCCAGGTATAGTAATCCATTTGGTATGTACCATTCGATGTCTTGTTCAAGGCAGAAGCATTGTAACCCAATGAGTAGTTGTGGACAGGATAGCCATAATAACCAGTCATCTTGAAGGTCAGTGACTCACCACGCGCAATAAACTGAGCAGCTTCAAATGAAAAGGTGACATGCACTCTGCTACCTGCTACAGGTGGCTCAACAACCAGCGTGCTGTTGAGGAAAGCACCAACTGGTTGTGATGTCTGGATGGAAAATGGAGGCACCTGGCCAGCCACGGCGTCACTCGAAATGCGCATAGTGGCCTGGTTAGGTCTGACACCGACTACTGGCAACCTGATTCCATATGATGCAGGCACATCAAACTGCAGTGGTCTGTACGCGGGAGACAGATTAGCAAAACGAATAGACAGTCTTGAAGCCATCTCGTTCCAGCTCACATTTGCAGCAACAGGCATAAGACCTCTAGACGAAATGCCCTTTCCTCCAAACGAATCGCCAGCGAATCCATCAAGGCCAATATGTACTGTATCTCCTGAGGCCATCGCCATCGCAGGTGTGAATGATACCTTAATGGTGCTTTCAGCGTTGGCTTTCGGTGGACTGAAATCCAAAGCAGTGTTAACGAACGCCCCCACACCGTGCACGTACGTGAAGCGGGTTTGCGGAGTAGGCCCATCCATCGCATCTGATGCCATCGCTAGGCTCGTCTGGTTCCTCCGTACACCTGCTATTGGGAGAGTAATCTGCAGACCACCGAGCGGAACAAGAATTTTAACCAATGTGTCTTTAGCGGAAGAACACGACGAACAAAGAATAAATGAGAGCGTAGGGGCGTTCCATTGAGCCGTCCACGTTCCAGGAAAGATAGAAGCGTTTGATTTGGGACCACCAAAGCCAGGCAACGTTACATAAACCATTTCTCCTGCCACAATTTTCATATATGCTGAAAAGGTGACAGTCATCCCAACATTTTCACCAGCTTTTGCAATGCCACCTGGGTTCAGAGCAGTTGACGCAGAAAGGAAGGAAATGGTAGTGTCCCGCAAGACACCCACCGCTGGAAATGTCAATATGAGAGTAGGGAGGACTATTCCCTGACTAGCATTGGTGGAGATAAAGAAGCCTTTCTCACTTGATGTGATGCCATCCGATGGAGTATCAATACCAAGGGAATAGGGAAGCCAAACGCTAACATTTGTACCCATTTCAAGACCCTCCGAACAATTAGCAAACGGAGACACGATTGACAAGACCAAATGATAGGTGTCAAGATTCCATGATGCATCAATACACTGACTCGGTACATCATTCCAGCTCGCACGCACGCGTCTGGATTCAAAGGACGGTCCTCTGAACCTGTCGAGCTTCACTACAAGTGTTTCGCCTACTGCGATGCCCATTTCTGGAGTGAAATCAACGAAGAGATTCCTTTCGTACGCATCGTACCTAATGGCAGGACTCGTCGAAAAAGAACCAACAGCCTGTGTCAAAGCCAGACTAGTCGAAGGGACGGGGCCAAGTGCAGCATCTGTCTGTATCGTGAGTGTCGCTTGATTCTGTCGGACACCTTGCACAGGGAGCTTCACGCCAACGGATTCTGAAACTGTGATATTTAGTCTGAGGTCGGCAGGAAACGAGGTTTTCATTGTGAGGGTGATTGTTCGCCCGTCGGCGGAATGTTTGAGCGCAATTCCAACTGGAACCTCAAAAAATTTCGATACTGTGGCGTTGCCACAATCTATAGTCACATTTGGGCACTGCGTAACCGAATCAATCCAATTTACAGTTATATTCTCTGAAAACACTGACCCCCCACGTGAAGACTGGAAACCTGGAAGATTCAACGTCACTATGTCTGACGCTTGCAGAGTCATTTTTGGGACAAAAGAAAAGTCAATGTAAGTGTTCTCGTTGGCTTTTGCCAATAATTTGAAGGCAAGTCGTGTTGTGTCGGTGAATGATCCTATCATTGGTACGTATGCAAAAGGCTCGCTCAGGACAGGGCCTACTCGTGCATTCACAGCGATAGTGATGTTACTACGGTCCACCCTGATTCCTACTGCAGGAATTTGGATCCCGGAATCAAAAACTGTGATATTAAAGGTCCCAGGCTCCATCCTGGACGAAATGAACACCGAAAGCTCTTGCGAGCGAGGATTCCAGGCTACTCGTTGAGTGGCATTCGGGGAACTTTCGAATCTAAGCGTGTCATTGATCCCTGTCGCTTCACCAATGAAGGTTGGTAACAGAACATTAAAACTGTCACCTGCCAGCAAGGGCATGTATATTGCAGCCTTCAGCACAATATCACCAGCAACGTTAGCCTTTTGCGGAACAAACTCAAGGATCGTAGAATCTTTCAAGAATCCTCCAACAGGCTGTGTGCTGATTATTGCAGTTCCCGGCGTCCGCACAACTGGCCCAAGGCCTGCACCCGTCGACAGAAAAAGATTTGCCTGATTTTCCCGCACCCCTATAATGGGAATCTTTAAGCCTGCATTTGACGAGACGAAGCCAATAGCAACAGGCGATCCGATGTTTAAGTTCCTTCCGAGTGTCAAAGTCAGGGTCGAGGCTGAAGAGTTCCAGACGGCAACCCTAACTGCGCAATAGGGTGAAGTTGACAAAAGGCCTTCTTGATCAGTGCCAAAACAGTACCATCTGTAGTCGCCTCCATGAAATCCGTTAAGCTCAAGGATCAACGTTTCATTGGCAATCATTTCCATCGACGTAGAAAACGAGAACGAAAAGTTATTTGACTTTCCGTATACCGCAGGATGGTTAAAGGTCAGTGTGCTTGTGGCAAAGTGACCCACTGGCTGCGTTGTGTTCACCGATGTCCTTGGGACCTGGCCAGCAATGGCATTGCTACTTATCCTGAGTGCTGCCTGGTTCGTTCTCACTCCAAGCACAGGCAGCCGAATACCAAATGCAGCGTCGCATTCAAACCGAAGGTTGATGTCTGCAGGTGCCGTGCTGTCGAAAATGATGGACAGTTGCGAAGCGTTATTGTCCCACATCATTGTTGCAAAAAATCCACGTGTGTAGCTTGTAGTAGACATGTAAGTTTCGTTACCTATCATGTACTCTAATATATGCGTGTAATTGGTTGATCTGACAGCCCGGGTGAAATTATCACCCTCAAACCCAGGTAGATCGACAATGATCTTATCACCAACACTCATCGACATGGCGGGCGAAACTGACACGGCAATCGTGCTCGATTTATTCGCCTTAGCTGCCGAAAAATTAGACGCGAGTCCATAAAGACACCAACGCCTTGCACTGACATGACTGAGGTCGGTTGAACAGGTCCTTCCACAGCATCCGTCTGAATCGTGATATTTGTTTGATTTTGACGAACACCGCGAACCGGAAGTGCGATTCCGGCAGTTGCAAGGACTGTCATCGTCATCAGATATTTTGGCGGTATTCCGCCACGTGTTACCAAAAAAGAGAGCGTCTTGGACTCGCTGCTCCACGAGGCCAAGAAGGAAGATGACGCGATCAAAAGTCGCGTGAGATTGCCGCTGCCCACAGACTGACTGGAATTGGCATCAATGGGCAATGCAGTGAAACTATTTCCACCAAAGTCGGGAAGAGTAAAATTCACCGTGGAATCTTGGCCGATAACAGTTTCTGAGATGAAAGTGAAAACAAACTCAGCAGCAGTGTCGGCCTGCCCGAGGCCACGCGAATTCGATCCTGTAGGCGTTGCTGTCATCTTAAGGCTGGTCTGATGGAAATGCCCGAGAGCCGGAAATTTTTCGATGATGGTTGGCAATACTGGTCCTGCCAATGCGTCCGAAGAAATGATGAATCCAATTTCACCCGGTGTAACCCCATGCCTAGGGACGATGATCCCTTGTGAAGATGGAATCACAACGTGGAAACTGGTACCAGCAGCAATATTTGAGGGGCATGCGCCGTCACTTCTGTCAACCTGGTCAACTCGCATCTCAACCTTGCAGGATTCTCCTTCGAAACTTATGGCAACCAGGAAGCATGGCCCAGGTACAACGTTTGATTGTGATCTAACCTTGTAGTCGGTAAACGGCGCGCCACTGAAGCCAGGCAGTAGAACAATAACAGTTTCACCAGCGGTGAGCTGCATGTCTGTACTAAACGATACCGTGACGTCTGTCACAGACCCCGCAATCGGTGGAGTCAACACTACTCGAGGGCTCGTTGAAAACGAGCCCACCGCCTGCGACGAGACATCACTCTCTTTCACAGGCCCTGACACGGCACGGACAAAGATAGTGATATTGTCCGAATCTTTCCTATTGCCGTGTAGCGGGAGAGTTATGCCCAGATCGATTGGCGTGGCCCAAACAGTTTCGGCGGGAATAATACGGCCGACAGTGAGAACTAACTGCTCTGTACCTGAAACCCATTCAGCTATAGAAAACGGACCAACTGTGGCATTACTTGCTGTGGAGGTACTTGCTCCACCGAAACCGATCATTTGCAGCGTGATTGCGTCTCCTGGATATAGAGTCATGTTCGCCTTGAACGTAAAGGTGATGACAGCGCTCTGCGTTGCCTTCGGCGATTCAAACGTCACGAGGGCCTGGTCGAAAGTGCCGTTTGGTCGGATGCCTGGAGTATCTTTGATGGCCTCGCATTTCACGGGTCCCACAGCACTGTTTGACTGGATCTGGAAGCCCTTTTGATTAACGCGCAGGCCTTCGACAGGCAAATGGATTCCGTACGAAGATGGAATGGTAAATTTGACTCCTGATCCGGCAGTGATTGCTTCTGAGATGTCAAACTCAAGACTTGGGTTTGGCTGGCCTACAGTGCCACTCAAAAAGATCGCAGATTTGGTCCCGTTGCTTGCGTCGGACGTGTAATTAAGAGCAAAGTCCTGGCCCAAATTTGTAGGAATATGTAGGCCTGGCACCTGAGCTGTTATTTTGGAAGCGGTCGACACAGGAGCATACGATTTTAAAGTCAAAATGATGTCAACAGCGCGTCCAAGATCAGGCGGTGAGAATGTGAGGACAGACGTCTCAAATCCACCAACTGGTTGAGGGCTGTCGAAGACAGTAGGACCCACCTCGCCTGCTGCCGCATTGGTTTGGATTGTCAAAGTTGCCTGACTATCGCGTACGCCAGCAACAGGCAGCTTGATCCCTATGTGTGTCGGAATAAAAAAGCACATTTCCTGGCCACTGGAGATTTCCTTGTTCATGGTGAACTGCAGACACTCGACATTTCCGCATTCTCCTGCAAGTCGCCAAGTACCTAACATTGAAAAAACTTCATTGCCGTTTGTTGTGTCAGTTGCCGTGAAGTTGGTATCGAACATTGCAACGGCTTCCCTTTGGAAGCCCGGGAGCTTGATAGTAATCTTCTCACCAATTGCGATCTGCATTTTTGGAGTGTAAGTGATAAAGATTGGCGCTAGCGTCCCTGCCGCGGAGCAGCCCCGTGGGACAGTTTTGCCACCGCACGTCTTACAGGTTTCTCCGGTCTTGCACCAAAACTCCAGGCTAGTATCTTCCATATACCCAACGCTTTCAACTGTTCCCTTGTTTTCTACACCAGTCATGAGCGCAGCTGTTGCAACCATTGGCCCATCCTGTGCGTCTGAAGACACTGTGATTGAATTCTTGTCGGCATCTGTCAACACCCCCATGGAAGGCACACGAACACCGGCGCCAGCGCTGACAGTGACAGTGAATTGCATCCCAGGTTGGATACCATCTGGACCTACCGAGAAGACGATTGTAGACTGCTGTGCAACAGATGAGCATGACGCCGATACTATTACCCCAGGAGGATCCTGCCCGACGAGTGGCAACACAAACTGGGAGATGATCGAAGAAGAACAATTAGAGAAGCGCCCAAGAGTCACTGATATGTGCTCGCCAGCAGCAATCCGCATGTGCGTTTCAAGTGTCAGGGAAAATGCAGTTGGCTCTTCTTTTACAGGATCCTCAAAGGTCACCCCCAAACGCATAAATCCAACTCCCTGTACCTTGAACAAGACACTGGAGGGTACAGAACCATCCGTCGCTTTGATGGAAAATGTCAGGTCATTAGCACTTGCCCTCAGTCCTTGCGCAGGAAGCACAAGTCCGGCTGCAGAAGGCAGGAAAAGCTGGACTGCAGTTTGCCTTGCAATGTTGCAGCGCAACGTGAAAACCAGCGTGCTGTGATTGGCGTTCCATTCTGTCGTATCTTCGACGGGAAGGAATGGGCAGACAGAGATGTTGAGCAAATTGCTCAGGGCACTTACCATAGTGAACCCCGGAAGATACAACATAATTTTGTCGCCAACACCAAGGTTCATCTCAGGCACGAATTCCATCATCAACGATGAGGCTTCGTTGGCCCTTGCATTTGCAAGCCACGTTATATTGGGCTTGGAAAGAGCCCCAACGGGTTGCAAATAGGATACCGACTCAGGAAGAAGGGGCCCCCATGTGGCATTAGTCTTTATAAGGATGTCGCCTTGTCTGTTCCTGACGCCCACTGTGGGGAGGTTTAACACGCTCTCCGCACCGATAGTAAGTTGAATCGTAGTCTCGGCAGGGACCAGGTCAAACACACTGATTGACAAGGTAAAGGACGCACTATCCCAAGTCGACATACGCCACGCGGATGGGGGGCCTCCTGTTGAATCCACAATCAAATTAGTAGTAGTTGGGCCCGTGAATAAAGGAAGCACGATCTCTATTACATCGCCAGCCACAAGCTTCATATCTGGCCTTAATGTCAGCCTAGGATTGGTACCATTGCCAGCAGCAGCAGGGCTGAAGAGCAATTCAGAAATGCTGAAGTGGCCTACTCTGCTGAGCTGCCCAAATTCAGAGGGTAAAACGGGCATGATGCCAGCTGTCTTGATTTTGACATCCTCTTGTCGCACACCAGTACTAGGCAAGGTGATCCCAACGGAAGCTCCCGGATTCCAAGCCGATACAGCGTCGGCATCGACAGTACCAATTGTTTCGTTGATCGTGATGTTCAGGTCTGAACCCCCCGGCATGGTGCAATTCTTCAATTGAATCGACAGAATTGGTGTGGTCGTGAGCCAGAAGTACTCTACAGTGGTCTTTATGTATGAGACGTTCTGATAAAACGTGAAGTTGCGCTCTACAACAAAGCTTCGATTGACTGTCACATTGCGAGCAACGATCTCGGTTACCAGGAAGGTCACATTTCGAGTATATACTACAGTGATATTTGGTACCGATGTATTCGTGAAATTTCGTAGTTCTGTGACGTTCCTACTCTCTGTAAAATTCTGGACCTCAGTCACGTTTCTCCTTTCTGTTACATTCCTCAATTCTACAAATTTCTTCTCGAGGGTCTCGTTCGTTTGCGATCGATTCAGATCGGTTGTGAGCCAATTGAGGGTAATCTGAGACTGGTTGCCCGAACCACCGACCAAGCACCCGCCACTTCCTGAAAGCTTGAAATCCAAGTTCAAGACAGTGATGCCGGTGAAACGGGGAAACGTGATATTGATAGTCTCAAAAGGATAAATGGTCCTTGCTGTCTGCAGAGACAGTTTCAAAGCAGTACGATTACCCGGGACGGGTCTTGAGAATATCAATGACGAGCGCAAAAAGGCTCCCATGGCCGTCGACTGGAGAGAAGTCCACGGGAGGAATCCCTTTGCTGCTAAAATTTGAATCTGCAAATCCTTTGTGCCAACCAAGATCCCCATCGTCGGCGTCTTGAAACCAGTAAGTGTGATGCTGAAAGGTTCGCCAGAAGGAATGATAGCGGTCGCCTTCATAGTAAGAGTCTCCAGCTCGAATGTCCAGGAATCGAAAAATTGGCAAAACATGTCTGCTTGCCCACGGGTAAAGAATGGAAGCTTAACCTGCACTTGTGTAGATACATCAATGTCCATGAGGGGTGTGAAAGAAATCAGAATGTCGTTCTCGACTCCAGCAAGACTCGGGTTGTACGTGATGCCTGCCGGTCCTTGGAAGGCGCCCATGGCCGCAGAAGACTTTATCGCTGTCCAAGGTATGGGGCCAAGCTCTGCGTCTGTCTTGATAAGCAGCTCTTGGTTGTCATGCCGTATTCCTAGAATGGGAGCTCTAATTCCATGCGATTCAGGTATCATAATCGAAACTTTGGTAAGAGGTGTCACTGTGACGTTGTCTGCAAAAGGTATCGTCAACATCTGCGAAATGTTCATGTAGCTGGCAAGACCAGTTATGCCTGCGGGCGAAGACTCCACGGACATATTTACCATGTCGTTCCCAGAAAATTGTGGTAGGTAGACCCAGATTGTGTCGCCGGTCTGCAAGGGCATCTCTGGAGTGAAGGAAATCGTCATATTCGACGCCTCTCCGGCTCGGCCTGGGATGTAGGATATGGCGGTCGAGTTGGTAAAAGAACCAACGGCCTGTATCGATCTGATTGAAGTCGGAACTACTGGTCCATCTTCAGAGTTTGTTGCGACGGTGAGCGTAGCCTGATTCAACCGCACACCCCTAGCCGGCAAGTTAATGGCAAGCGTTTTATCAAGGGACACATTTACAAAACTGTTCTCACTGATGTTCTTCTTAACCGTCAGTATAAGTTGTTGTCCTGCGTCCCATCGAGCCGACACAGAACTGAAAAAATCGCCTGCCAGCGGTTCGTCTGTAAAGAAGGCATTGACTGTAAACTCTGGCAAGCTGAGCACAAGCGTGTCGCCCACAGCAAACGACATTTGGGGTACAAAAGAAAGGCTTAGTGAAGACGGGTTATAGGCGCTGGCTGAGTCGTCGAAAACTAGAGATGTAGTCAGCATAGCGCCAATCGCAGGATTACCTTGAATGGGCACGGCTGGAATTGGCCCCATTGCGGCATTGGTGGAAATAACAAGGCCGAGTTGGTTAGTTTTCAATCCAACTTGTGGAATTGAGATTTGAGCCGTTGATGTGTAAACCGTCACGGCAACAGGTGTATTGGCATCTATGTCGGCAGGCACAGTCAATTTCAGTTTAGTATTGAGAAGAGACCACGATGCCCTAGCGCTCAAATGGTTCCACTCGATTTTCATATTGGACGTTGATGGTCCATAGAAAGTAGGGAGAACAAGCGATACGATTTCATCTTGTAGCAAAGACATTGTGGCAGTGAAATGAACATACATTGGGGTGACTGTCGCAGCCTTCGGAAGCATGAAGGCGATTGCTGCATTATCGAAAGCGCCCACAGGTTGCACGCTAAAGATATTGGTTGTGCCAATGTTTCCATCTTGTGCAAGCACCTTCAGCGAAAATTCTGCATGATTTTTCCGGATACCATTTTGAGGCAGGATGAAATCACCAGTGTCATACAAATCCTGTGGAATTCCGAGATTGATTTCAGTTGCAGATCCAGCACGCACCATTTCACTGAACGTAATCGTTAATTGCGAGCTGGCAGCTTGCCATTTCGCTGTGGCGGGCGTGCCCTGAGTGATAATCTGCGTGTCCGTGGAGTGAATACCGTTGAGTGTCAAGACGATCTGGTCTCCACTGGCGAGGTCCATGCTAGCAGTGAAGGAGAAACGAAGTCCCGTTTTGGCGCCAGCTGCAACCGGAGGCTTCCCAGTCATGTGAATCAAGTGGATAAACGTGAGCTGATCCGTGCTATCGAAGGAACCAACAGCTGAGAACCTATCAATTGGCGACGAGGCACCAGACGAAAAACCCGGGACTGAGTCCGTCCAAATGCCAATTGCCGTTGATGATTGCAGCAAACGGCGGCTGGAGGATGCAACTCCCTGATTTCGTCGCAAACCCCTTACAGGCAGCGAAATTCCCGCATCAAGACCTACGAAAACCTGAAGCGACTCGTGTGGCTTGATACTTGCACCCTTCTTCAGAACAAGCATAAGTGCATTTGTAGAACCACACGTTTCGGACCAGATCGCTGCAAATTTCGACGCTGATTTCCCTGAGATTGGCACCTCCTTAGCAGTGCCTAAGAAGTCAGGAAGGCCGAGAAATACCGACTCAAACTCTTCCATGCCACTACTAAATGCCCAAGACAAGTTAATGGTCGTGAGACGCCCCGGAACGATTGGGTCGAAGATAATCTGTGGCGCCTCAGTCATGGCACTGACAGTTGCAAAGCCAGCCTGCACAGTGAATTGGCTCTGCGCATCACTAAGCCGAGCAACAATGCCAGTATTGGAATTGATACCATAGGAAGGAATCGTCAAAGTGACGTTCGCGTGTAGCTCAACTGACACAACACTCCCTGCTTGTACTAACTGACTGAACACAAAGGAAAGTTTAGTAGATGTACTATTTGTGTCCGGGCCGCGGTCCACCAAGACGATTACTGATGATAGTGCTGCATCTGAAGAAGACTTCAGGCCAAAAATGCCATTGGAAGCATTGAATCCTGGCATAAAGATATCGAGCGTTGAGGCAGCCGCCAGGGCCACGGCAGGAATAAAGGAAATGGAGGTCACCGCAGGGAATCCTGCTCGAGGTGATTCGAAGCTCAAGTATGGCTTCCTACTGAAGACTCCAGACCCAGGAGAGATGGAGAAGGGAGTTGCTTCTACGATGCCGGATGCCGAATCAATGGCTACCGTGAGGCTAGAACTGTTTGCCTCGATACCCTCAAGTGGTAGTAAGACAGGAAAAGAATCAAACCCAATTGACACCTGAGTGTTGGCTGGGATTTCTGAAACTACGTCAAAACTGATTAGGGAACCTTTGTTGGACACTTTAACATGGTTGGAAAGATATTCAGATTGCTGGGCAAGGACAATTTCAGTGACATCAATCAAATTGAACCCAAACCCGGGAAGTACGACCGTGATTGTGCCATTTAGCGAGACTGGCATAATGGGTATGAGCTTGATCATTGACAGACAACACAGAGAAAACGTCAGGGAAGTATCTTTGATTAGGCCAACTGTGTTGAAGTCCAAGATTGGGGCCCCCGCCATAGGAGCGCGAGATGCATCCGTGGTCAATACAAACGTGTCCTCCGCTTTCACACCATCAGTGGGCAGGGAAAATCCAGCGCTTATCGGCAAAGTGACGGAAACTTCCTGGCCTGAATCCACATCATACGCTAAGGCGAAAAGAAGACTGTGTTTACTGTTTACCCACTCAGCAACAGCAAACAGGTTCTCTGGGACTGTCGCATACACTAGACAAGTCCCCGACTGCGTGAACTGCGGCAATGTCAAGGTCAGAACCTCACCTTCAGCAAGGTCGATATCGGAACGGAAAGAAAGCCGCACCGAAGTGGGGTTCCCGGCAGCACCTCCAGAGAACCTCAATTTTTTGTTGGCCAGAACTGCGTTCACTTCTGGGCTCTTGAAAATCGCAACGGGTACTGGCACGCGTGGCGCTATCTTAATCGTCAAACTTTCGTCATTCGTGCGCACACCATTCGGCGAAATGCGAACTCCAGCACTTGAGGGAAGGGTAATGTTTATCCGCAGCCCCGGGGGCGTGGAACGAAAGGGTGAGAAATTAACAGTCACTCCTTCAGCAGTAACCTTCCAATGTATGTCTCGGAAATACACATTGTCCGAGATGCTATACGAGCCCTCGTAATCTGCAAGGAACCCGCTCAAAAGAACCTCGACATCGTCGCTTTGCACTAATCCAAGTGTCGGGTGGAACAATATAGTGATGCTTGTCTGTCTCAGAGCAGCCACAGCGTCGCCATATTGCACTTCTGTTTCGATAACAGCGGGAATCGCAGGCGAGGCCACAATTGGTACAGGCAAAACCGGCCCTGCAGCAGCATTTGAGTTAATAATGAGCGAAGCATCGTTTCGTGGATGTCCAAGGAGTGGGAGCTTTAGACCGGAATTCTGACCAATGGTTACTGTTACAGAAAAGGCACTGCATGTTGCACAGCGTGTCAAGGACGTATTGCAGAGGACGGGGTGCGCTGTCAAAACGAGCTTGTCAGAATCTGCACTCCAAGATGCTTCTTGAAAACAAGCAGGGGCCGAAGATATGGAAAAATTCCCTAAATCGTTGGGCGAATCGTCGCGATTGAAGTCTTGGAGATGTAACACTACTTGTTCGCCGCCCGAGATTGTCATCTGTGGGACAAATTTGAATGTGATCGTCGACAGCAGGCCTGCAATTTGTGGCGAATAGCTTAGCGCAGTGGAAGACATGAACGACCCGATGTATGGCACATCGTCAACAAGGAGGCCAGGCGCTTCCATATTTCCAGCCTCTGCAGTGGCCATGAGACGAATTTTCTTTTGCACAACGCCAATGGCCGGTATCTGAATGCCCATTGATGATGGAATAGTGACATCAATATGACTGTCTCCAGGTATTTCCGCATTTACATAAAGCGTCAAACGACTTTCAGCCCTGCTGAAGTGGGCACTACCAAAAGGCATCATGTTGCACACATTCCCGCGATCGACCCAGCTCCTGCACGAGGAAGCCGTGAAGGCACTGTCCTCGTGACATCTGTTAGGACACACACTTGCCACGGGACAGATACAGCGAGTAGACCCAAAGAAATCAGACATATGGAATTGTAAGACATCTCCCGGGAAAAGCGTCATGACAGGACTCATTTGAATGGATATTCTCGCCACTTCTCCAGCAATGCGGGGTTGCAAGTCGATGGAAACATATCCCATCTCACCTTGTTCGAGAATGCCAAACGAGCGGAGAACAGAGGTGGGCAATACCGAACCGGTCGCCGAGCTGTCGGCGCGGATAGTAATATTTGGATGATCTGCACGAGTTGGTTTAAACTTGAGTCCGGCAGCTTCTCCCACGTCGACTGTCACTGCTGTGTATGGATCAATCGTCTTGACTATGGTTAGGACCAGCTCACATCTCCCAGAAGCTTGCACCCAGATCAGAACAGCTGTGGCAGCCATATCCACTGGAGCCATCACCACATCTACATAGTTCTGCCAGGCAAAGCCGCAGGCAGCGACTTCAGTTACGTGGTGGAACGAGATGGTCACAATGCTGCCCACCTCCAGCAGCATAGTTGGAGTGAAGTACATGGTAACAGCAGTTGTTACACTTGGTTTAGCAGGGGCATATCGGACCTGAGTGTCCCAGAACGCGCCAACTGCGGGCCACGATAGCACATTGACAAGAGGCATTGCAGATACAACATCCTGTGTCACTCCTGATGCGATTGTCAAATTCGCCCGTGTGGCAGGAACACCGTAAGGTGGGAGCTTGACACCGGCTGAGGATGGAATGGTGACCTTGATTCGTGTGCCAACCTCCACAAGGTCCAAGGCAGTCAGTTTGAGAGTCTGCGTAGACTGGACCCAGCTAGCGGAGGTAATCACACCGCTGGGCTCCGAACGGATACCCGTGATGTTGCCAATATCTGGTCCCGTGAATCCCGACAAGAGCACGTCTGCAAAAAAATAGGGGACACGCGAGTCAAAGTCGACCACAATTGTTGCGCTCTGATTGGACTTAGCGCCAGGGAAGTCGAGCGTAGCATTCATCAAGGCACGCTCCGCAGGGGAAGTGGCAACGACAAGTGGGTCAAACGATCGACCACCCAGTGTTGGGGCGATAGTTAACCCGGCAAAATTCGCTGGGATTCCTTGCACAGGGAGCCTGAGAGTTTGATTTAGGTGTACTGTCACCATCATGAAGGAATAGGCAGGAATTTGATCTGACGCTGCGATAACCAGGATATCCTGCTCATCGTCAAAAGTTGCAGTAAAGCTTGCAGACTTCTCCGCAAGACGAGTGACATTTCTCCACTCCCACGCAGATTCTGGGAAGGTAACTTCCTGATCCTCGGTGAAATTCCTCAGGGTGATAATTGTACGCTCCTCAAATTCGTTGATCGTGCAATTGTGTTGGGGTTCGGCCGTTCCGACGACTCTGGTGGCGACAGTGACATTGATTATCTCTGAAACATTCTTCTCCTCTGTCACCTGAACCGTTCGTGTCACCATTCTGGTGAAGGTAACGTTTGCATAGTATGTCTCGTTGTACAAGGCACTAACCGTGGAACCACCCCGGAACATGCCATAAATTTTTGAGGTGTTGTCGGGCAGGAAGACAACTGTCCCACGAATAAGATTGAAGTCTGGCAGCGTCAATGCCAAAGCGTCGCCTTTGTTCATCACAGATGTGATCACAAATTCAAGATTCAAGGCTTCGAGTGTACCAAAAGTGAAGTTGCTGTAGCCTGTATAGTTGACTTTCACACGATCCACCATTGCCTCAAACCCTGGAGATGGGCTGAACGCAGTGGGCAAAATCGGCCCTGCCCTTGCCAAAACTTCAAGGGTTGCGTCAGGACGGTCGCTATCCAGACCTTGGGAAGGCAATCGAATGCCAAACTCCACTCCAATTACCAACGTCACATTGGAATATCCAGGAATCAAGTCAGGGACTGAAACCTCCAAGACCTGCGTTGACGAGTCCCAGTTTACAGCGGATGTCATCGACATGTTCCCCCCCACCGTCACCACGTACCACAGGGCACCATTGTTCGACCTCTTGTTGGATAAGGGCGTGAACGTCGGAAGGATCAACCGAACCATATCAGGTGGCGACATTTGCATTGACATGCTGAATGCACTTGAAATTTCGGCGGGCATTCCAGCTGAAAGAGGCTTGTAGGAGATCGACGGATACCTGGTGAAAGCCGAAAATGGTTGCACAAAAGAAAATGGAATTTTCAAGACAGGTCCTTGACGCGTCTGCGTCTCGATTGCCAAATCGGGTTCGAACTTCTCTAGTCCCAACCGTGGTAGCACTAAACCAGAACAAGGCAACAACTCAATATTCACGTTTGTCCCGCGCGGTACAGCCCTTGCGAACTGAATTTGGAGACGCGAGGTCCCGTCCCGAACAATCGTAGTTTCATTGTATGTGAAATTTTTCTCAAACGTCACATTCATGATCCGGGTAACGTTCTGTAATTCAGTTACAAAGAACGTCCTCTGCATTTTCCTGCTCTCAAGAACATCTTCCTCCGTAGTGATATTTTGGACCTCGTTTACCTCCACCAGACATGTACTGTTCATAAATCGTGTGCGTCCAGATGGCAGTACGTAATCATCCTCTGTACGTTCGAAGCGGGTCACTCGAACATCCGTTGCTCGGGTTATATTCTTCCTCAGAGTAATGTTATACTCAAACGTCTTGTTGCTAGGGCAGACCACCTCGGACGTGACATTCTCGAGACCAGTAATGTTCCTTTCCTCAGTTACATTTTGAGTTTCTATCACTGCCACGGTGTTTTCAAACTCCCGCGGCCCCGAAAATGTAACCCTTTTCAAGAGGCCAAACATATTTGCCCTGACGCATGAAATCAATGAGGTATTTGGATCGACCTTCAGATCAAAATCAGTGCTAGTAAATCTAGGCAACGAAATGTTGACGCTATTATTTACTTCGAACATCATCTCAGGCACAAAAGAAATACTAAGCTGGGATTGGGAGTCTCCCTTCGCCGGATTAAAACGTATAGCTGTCGTATTTGTGAATGAACCAATAGCTTGCCAAAATTGCACCTTGGTCCACGGGACTTCTCCTCCGACGGTGTCCGTACGTATCAAGAAGGCTTGGCCTGCGACAGGATTCAGTCGAATTCCAACGGACGGGATCCTAATTCCAAGTGCAGAAGGAATGGAAAACTCAACAATCTCGTTGGCGCTGATCATCGCAATCACTGAAGCACTCAGAATTCCCAGTTTGGGGTTCCAGGATACGGACGAAAATTTGGGATTGTCCACGGTAATTACTGCCGGTTGACCTGTGTTGAAGCCTGGAAGCTTGAACTCCACGTGGTACTTGTCGTTAATTATCATCATGGGAATAAACTTGACCTTAATTGAGGTGACTGCGCCAGCTGTTTTCTCGCTGAAAGCGATAGAAGTCGCATTAAATGCACCGATGGGCGGCGACTCTTCGATAGGCAACTCTTCCGCAACTCCAGCAGCAGCCTGGATACCAATCAGAAGGCTCTTGTCGTCAGCACGGACACCGATTATCGGAGTCTTCACTCCAACTTCAGCCGGAACAATCAAAGTCACTGGTGTATCAGCGGCAATCACGCTGGAGAATGTGATCGTGAGGGTGAATGTGTCGCGTATCCAAGATCCTCTGGGATACGGACAGCTTGTTTCGTATGAAAGGCAACTCCTATACACAGTGAAGATTGGTACATTCTCTGCACTAGTAAATCCTGGCAGCGTAATCGAAATTACGTCGTTGGGCCTGATCTGCATCTTCGGGACAAAGCGAACAGTCAGAGACGTTGGATTGTTCGCTCTGTTCGTGGAGTAGGTGATCTGTGTAAACATCAAAAACCCGATGGGCATAACAGTTTCCACGGGCACGTGCAATGTGGGACCATCTCTAGCATTGGTGGCGATGCTGATTCCGTTTTCTTCAGCACTTAACCGTACGCCGTCCAACGGAGAATAAATGTCTGCGATCGAGAGAAGCATGATCTCAACGCGTTGGAACGCAGAAATGTTTTTACCACACGCAATTTCAAGTTCGATGGTTGAGTCAGCAGACGACCAGTAGACATTAAAGAGGGAAGCATCAGGACCAGATAGCCCAGCCAACATTGATTTGCCACCGAGTGACTGCTGATTAAATGGCCCTAGTGAGAAACCCGGCAGGCGCAGGTAGATTCGCTCGTACGCACGTACTGTGGAGCTGGGGATGACCGAAAACGTCATGTTCACGCGCACACCAGCCCTAGCAGGATTGAACGATAGTACACTAGAACGAAGGGCGCCTACCACTGTGCCATTAACCGCTGCCGGAAACCCTTCGGCCTCAAGCGTAATGCCACCTCCATTTGAGGTTACCCCATCAGGTGGAAGCCTTATACCCATAGATATTGGGATTACAAATTCTGTCAGCTCTCTTACCAATAAAGCGCGCAAAACTAAAATCTGTACACTCACGCCAGTGTCACCCGGGATCGAAGTATATTCTGCCAGCCCCGGAACCAGGGCAGATGCAACAGGTCCAGAAAAGCCAGGCAGTTCAAGCAAGAGTATGTTTCGTGTCTCAGCTGAAACTTGTCGTGTGTACAGTGCACTGACTATAACTGTGATATTCGTTTGGGCTCCGGCAACAGGAGGATCAAACGAAACTTGCGGCCTGCTTGCAAAGTAGCCTTGAGGTGGAGAAATCAAAATAGACGAGAAGGGAATGCTGCCCGAAGATGCATCGATTTTGAATTGAAGACTCGGGTCGTTTTCCAGAATGTAATCGGGCGTCCACAGAGCACGGCCTTGATCATTTGCGCTGTTTACTTCTAGTGTCAACAAATCAAACGCCTTGATGTTGCCCTTGATAGGAATCACCAGAGTAGATGCTTGCATGGACCATGTAGCAGTTGTCTCGGTTGTCTCTGAGAAACGCAGATAGGCAGCAAACTCGCCATCCGGAAGAATTGAGACTGCTCGGCACCTGCGCTTGCAGTACCTGAATCCAGTCAGTTTCAACGTCACAGTGTCGCCTGTCTGCAACGACATGTGAGGCACAATCTGAAACGTGATTTTCTCCGTATTCTTGCTCTCGGGAATCCAGTATGAAAGTCGGGATCCTAAACGAGGTGCAACTTTATAGGTGCTGTCCTTCGTTAGGGGGGGCAAGGTTGTCACGTTGGGTAGCGACGAGACTTTACTGCCGTTATTGAAATACCATATTGTCTCGTTCAAGATTTTCGAAGGAGTTGCAGCACTGCTACATCCCCAAAAAGCCCAATGAGTGTAGTTGGTGCTATGACGCAATATGAGAGGATGATCAGAAACAGCCCAGGCTTGAGGACACCCATCATCATGACCAGAAACATTGTACATCAAGTAGGAGCCCACTGCCGTTTTATAAAGGGGCGCATGGCCAATCTCATGTGCAGGGGCATACACACCAAGTGCGCTCTTGAATAGGCGGCTTGCCACAGGACCCGCAACCAGCCTCACTGATCCGAGCCCCCCTGCCAGGATTACAGTTCGGTCGAGGCCACCATAATAAATGATTTGTTGTTCTTCTGCTGTCGAGTCAGGGCCGTCAAAGAAAACCACAAACGTACTGCTCCTGTACCCTTCCCGTGACAGCGATGCTGATTCTTCGAGTTGAAATGCGGTACTATTGAATCGAGTCTTGAATCGTCCGGAAGTACCGTCGAATGTGACAGAGCCCACTGCCTGCGTGGAAGCTATCGATACTGGTATAAGCGGGCTGAAAGTGGAATTTGTCTCGATTGTAAACGTGTGCTCGTCTTTACGAATACCGTTGAACGGCAGCCTCAATCCTGAATTTGTCGAGAATGAGATCTCGACCGTCTCGTTGCTGATAATGGAACGTGCAACAGTGAGAACAAGTTGTGGGCTATTCCACGTTGCGACACGGATGACAGAAGTATCATCAGGCGTCAAACAATCAGAAAAATCTCCACGGAATCCAGGTAGAATGAGCAAGATCGTACCCGCAGCCCAAATCTCCATGTTTGGCCTGAAGCTCAAGACAATCTGTGCAGTGCCGTCTGACTTCACATCACTGAACGTCATCTTTGGGGTTGCCAGCATAGAACCAATTGGCGGAGAACGTACAATTGATGTTGGCAAAACAGGACCATAAAACGCATCGACAGATATCTTGATGCTAGCATCATTGTTTCGTGTTCCGTTCAACGGAACCCGCACCCCAGCCGCAAGCGGAACAATGACCAGCTGTTCAATTCCAGGAGTGATTTCAGTGGCAACCGTCAAAGAGAGCGTGTGAGTCTCACTACCACTCCATGACACCAAATTGAATTTTCCATCACCAGCAAGCGAAAAATTCCGGAAAGCGTTGCCCAGGAATCCTGGGAGTCCAAGAACCAATTTTTCACCTGGCACAATACGCATTTCAGCAGTGAATGTCAGGATGATATTGCACGCTGTGTCAGCTTTAGGGGGAACAAAATCGATGGATGTAGAGTGTGTAAACGAGCCTACAGCCTGAACAAGAGTAAACGCGATGGGAAGCACTGCTCCCAGCTGTGCATCAGCTCCAATCTGGATGGTTGTCTGTTTCAAACGCACTCCAGCCGTTGGGAGACTAATGTTGAAGTTCTCGCCCACTTTGATTGTGACATTCTCTTGTGCTGCAAGATCAGAGGCAACAGGTAGCGTCAGAACACCCTTCGCGACAAACCAATTGCCTGCGGTAAAAAGCCCCTTTGGCACGCTAGTCACGGTACGATTCCCATCATAAACACTCATGTTTCCCACAATTATGTCGGTACTTCCCTGAAAATCAGGCAGATAAAACGAAAGAGTATCGCCCACCAGCAACGGCATTTGCGGAGTAAAGCTAATGGTAACGTTGGTAGGCTCGCCAGCCCTTCCAGGTTCAAAAGTAATGGTTGGAGACTCGAGGAAAGAACCAACTGGCTGCGTTGTGAAAATTGCGGTTTGGACAATTGGTCCAAGTGAGGCTTCGGTACTCGCCATGAGCGAGATCTGATTCAGCTGAACACCATCCACCGGCAATCGTAATCCAAATGAAGACGGCAAAATGAATTCAAGATAGTCTTCTAGTTGCGTTTCATTTCTGAGCACCATGCTGAGAGTCGGAGCAACTAGTGAGGTCTGAGAACTGTTTATCACTGGTGCCAATTGTGTTGCGTTCCAACGAGCCGAGCTCAAGATGCCTCCTGCTATGGGCACCTCATACGAAAGACTCGACCCTACAAAGCCAGGTAGATACAAGACAATCGATTCGCCGCGGAGGAACGGCATTACAGCTTGGGCGCTGAAGGAAAGATTGCAAGGCAGCCCGGCCACAGCACCCTGCCCAAACCGCAAGGCACTTGTATTCAAAAACGTACCCACGGGAGGAGAATGAGCAAACACAGTCCAAGGCACGGGACCCCTGCGTGCATCTGTTTTGATTTGTAGCCCGGTAGAGTCGTGACGAATGCCACGTTCTGGTAGCGCAATGCCGGCCCTCTCCAGAATCATTACCGTGATGTGTGTTGCTCTACTTATATTGCTCACAAATGACATTGACAAAATGTTTTTGCTCTCATTCCAGCTGACCGGACCAAGAATTGCTGGTGGCGTCGTGATGACGGGAACGTCAAGCAACACCCCAGTGGAATTCTCAAGCAACCCCGCAGTGAAATTCTCAAGGAGCAAATATACAGTTTCCCCTAACATAAAATCCATTTCGGGGCGCAGGGAGATAGTGATATTGGAAATTTTGCCTGCCCTCCCAGGGCTGTACACCAGCCGTGTGGAATCCGTGAAAGAGCCAACGGCTTGAGTCGAAACGATTGAAGTAGGCAAAATCGGTCCGTCACGTGCGTCTGTGCCAATCGTTAGAGTAGCCTGGTTTTGCTGCACGCCCCTGTATGGTAGTACAATACCAATGTCACGCCCAAAAGAAGCAAACAACGTTGTACCTGCAGTGACTTTCGACCGAACTGTCAGTATCAGCTGTTCGTCCTCTGCCAACCACCTGAAGCTTCTAAAATGGTCATACGACAGCGAGCAATCCTCGTCACACGTACTTGTGTTCCAGCCAGCCTTGTGAGTGAAATCTGGGAACGTCAGGGTCAACGTTTCATTCTCCAAAATATCCATCTCCGGTGTAAATGAAAGGTTGAACCTGGTCACTTCATCAGCCTTTTCTCCCTGATCAAACACCAATTTCGTTGAATTGGTGAAAGAACCAACAGGTGGGCTGTTTTGAATTGGTGTGTTAGGTATTGATCCGGCCACAGCTCCGAATGCCACATCTAGAGACGTCTGGTTCGATTTTAGACCCTTGACGGGTAATAGAAGACTGCCAGTCGAAGGCAAGAATGCCCGGAAGTTCGTATAGCGCGGGATAAAAAGCGGGACTGTGAAAGTAAGAGCCTGTGTCGTGTTCGTCCATGACGCAAAGGCCATGGTGTCGCTTGTCACAAACTCCGCCGTGAAATTGCTTGTGGGACCCTGAAAGTCGGGAAGTGATAGTACTATCAGATCATATTGCCGCAAATCCATGCGCACAATCATATCGAGAGACATGCCTGCCATTGTGTCGGCTTTCGGAGGATCATAGAGTAATACGCTTGAGACGATTGACCCAATCAGCTGCAAATTTGTGATTGGCACCGGCATTAGATGCACGTCTATTACACGCGCACTTATGAGGATGCCAGACCTGGCGGCTAGCACACCGTGCGCCGGAATTTGCAGGCCGAAGGCTGAAGGTATAGATACTTCAACCAACATATTTGCTGGGATATTTTGTTTTTTACCAAGAAACAAGGTGAGGGTCGCATTCCTGCACTCTTTTGTCCAGTGGGCAATCACAAGAACCCCTGCATCAGTTTCGAGATGCATCAAACTGCTTGAGGCCGCCCCGCTCAAGAGCACACTCTGCTCCACGGAATTATCGACACATCCTGAATCTGCCGCCTGGCACCGTGGAGCGTAGGAGGGCGACAATTCAAAGTCTGGCAAGGTCAATACTATGCTGTCAAACGCCCGCATCGCAATATTTGTAGAGAAAGAGATAGATACATTAGATACGGCACCAGCCCTAGCTGGCGAAAAACGAAGGCCTGTTGAGTTTCTGAAAGAGCCTACGATTTGAGAATCGCAGAAGATAGATTCCGAAGACCCGTTGATCTGCCGTATCGCACCGGATTCATTGGTCTGGCCTCTCGCGCTTGTGATTACAGTCAACATGACTTCAGAAGATCCTGCAATAATACCCTTGGAGGGAAGACGAACGCCTGCGCTGCTTGGAATTCTCACGGTGGAGAGCGTATTGGCCCGCAAAAGAGTTGAAATGTTGGTCGCGTTGAGCACATGCAACACGATGGACACAATGTTGCCCTCAACGCGCACAGATCCATCGAAGACTGGTGATGAAGACGTAGTATTCTTGCTCGTCTGACTTGCACGAATGAGCTGAGGATCAATGGACTTATTCTCAGCCGCAGTGAAGTTGCCGAGGACAACAAGAATCGTGTCGCCATTCAACAGATCCACGGCCAACTTGAACGAAATTTCAAGATCTGACACGGAACCTGCTTGTGGCACGCTGTAGGTCATTCTTGGCGTCACGACATACAGACCACCGCAGTGCTGTGAAAACGCAAGAGGAGACGCGGGAGAAGAACCAGCAACTGCATGAGAAGCAACTGTCAAGGCTGAAGAGTTGCCTACAACTCTTGTCTGCAAAACATCAAAATCTCTTGACGAAATTGAGACTCGAGTATTTTCCGCCACAGAGTGCATCATTGTAAGGTTCATTAGTTTCAAATGATTGTCCCATGTAACAATACCAGCAGTCAAAGAGTGCAGATCGCCATGACTGACTGCAGAATGGTTCGAAAAATTGCCAAACGAAAACCCCGGAAAATTAAATTGTACGATATCACCCATCGCCAAGGGCAAGTTGTACGAAAATGAGACAGTTAAACGCTGATTTGAGTTGCTTCTGTTGTGAGGGCACGTGAAGTGCAAGGACGTTGAGTCTCCAAAGGATCCAACGGAATGAGAAGCAGCGAAACGAATCAACTGCATTGGCCCAGAACGGACAGTGGCGTTTACAAAAAACTGGTCAGTTGCGTTGTTGACTCCGCCTTGAGATAATTTTAGACCAACAGAGCCAGGCACAACAATCTCCACCACTTGTCGTCGCTGTACAGGGTACTGGACATGCAACCTTAGAATACTCGTCTCAGACACCCATGTTGCCCGCACAAATGGTGAGTACGTGTACCAACGTTTGTCGAGTGCAGTCAACCCAACAATTTCAGAGGCAACCGGGATGCACGATGGAAGTTCTGTTGAGTTGGAAAAGCCATTCAAATGAAATCCGATTTCGTCTCCTGGCTCAAGCTCCATCTCAACCATAAAGGTCAAAACCAGGCTTGCGGGCATGCCTGCCCGTGCGTCCATAAACGCAAGTTGCAGGCTTTCCGACAACGACCCAATGCTTTCGAATCTTAGAAGGCCACCCGCCGGCCCCGACTGTGACGCAGGGTCCGTGGTAATGGCGAAAGGATGTTCAGTCCGTAAGCCTGCCACAGGGATGCCAATACCAGATCTTTCTAGTTTAAGGGTCACACCAGCACCAGCAGGAATTGAGGACTCGACCCCTGCCAGCACAGTGACGACGAGTTGAGGGTGTCGTGAAGCACACCCGGAAATCCACGTGACCTGTAGCGCTGCTGAACTGATGGCACAGGCATTCTCGCCAGAGGCAAGCAACATTCCGTCGGTGCAGTTCGAGATTGCCATAGACTTTTGGAAAAGTGTTCCAACAAAATAAAAGTGTTGTAATTTGCTGGACGATTCGAAGCCAGCGAACGTGATGTGAACAGTATCGAAGGGTTTCAAGCCCGCGCTCGTCGAGAAATTAATGATCAGATTCGGGGAAATGCCAGACTGCGGTGGGCTAAATGTGATTGAAGACGTGTTGAGGAACGAACCGACAGCGTCGACGTCGCATGCAACATCAACATGCGTACTATTCAAGGAAGAAAATACGATACCCGAACCGACGCCGTGCTCCAATATTCCTCTCTCCGGCAGCAGCACGCCTTGAGACGTAAGCAGGGTAACGGTGATACGCTGCATCCCCACCAATGATGAGCCATTTCGGACCCGCAACGTAAGCAGCACTTCAGGGACACAGTCGGGGCTTGCTGTGAGGTTGCAAGTCTTATAATCTAGGCTTTTGCTGAGCTGCTCAAGAGATTCCTTGGTTGGCGCTGTAGAATTGCACTTGTGCAAGGTGGCATTGGTGGCATTTGTGGCATTTGTAGAATTGGGATCCGAGAAGTTGCACGACAGGGGCAGTAAAACCTGTGCACTCATGTCATTCGATGCGTACCACTCAAAATTCGGTAATCTGAGCAGGAAGATTGAGCCAACATCCACACTCTTGGTTGGCGTAAACGTTAGTTCAAAGCCAGTTGGCAACTTTGTCTCGGCCCGGAAGAAACGGAGATGTGGCCTCGAGGCAAATAGCCCGACCTCAATCGGTGAGGTGACAGGTGTATGCACAACAGGTCCTGCGCTAGCATTAGTTGAAATTGTAGCAGGCACTGGCATTTTGGGCCACGTGTCGTAGAGTACGAAAGCAACCTTGTCAGGGATTTGAATGACGAAGCTCTCACCAGCCCTGGCAGCCTCATTGAGAACAAGCTGAAGCTTTGTCTCGTTCGCAACCCACGTGCCAGTGGCAACTGAAGACGAAAAGTTGCAGTTGGTGCTACTGCAATTCATCCACGGAATAAAGGCTTCCACCAACTCGTCCGGCGCGATGTGCATGGTTGGCGTGAATGAAATCGTTACTCCTTTGAGTGCATTTTGACTGCCAAGAGTCTGATAATTAAAAGTGGACAAAATGAAGGAACCAATCAAAGGGAACTCTTTCACTGGTGTTGGCAGGACAGGCCCATTCATTGTATTGGTTGCGATTGTGAAATATGCACCATTGCTGCGCAGTCCCGTGACAGGGATCCTGATTCCAGATTCCGCCGGAATCACGACTGTGACATGCTGTCCTGCTTCCACAGCCATCATCACATCAAGCCTCAAAGTTGCATTGGTGGCAGTCCAATGGGCAAGTCCGAATATTGCTCGTGGCATTGAAGTCGTCACAATGCAACTCCGAGAGTCGCCGCCGAAACCTTCGAGTGTCAGTGAGATGAGATCTCCAGCCCGGATATCCATCTCTGCCTGGAAGTCAAGAATCACACCTGACAGGGCTCCTGCCATCCTGAGAGTAAAGTCGATAGAGACGTTGGCAAACGCGCCAACAGGGCTAGGTGACGGCATAACAAAGTGCGAAATTGCATCAGCACCGGCGTCGGTCGAGACAATGAAATCTGTGCTATTTATTCTGATTCCTTCGAGTGGCAACCGGATGCCCGCCGTGGAAGATATAACAAGTTCCACACGCTCACTGGGTGCAATACGCTCGCCCTTAGCAACAATCAGAGTAAGAGAGGTGACTGGGCAAGTGAGGCTCCAGGCTGCATTGAACTTATAACCTGAATTGCCAAAAACCGTTCCTACTCCAACGACATTGCTGCCTGCAAACTGCGCCAGGTATACGGTGATGCTCTCAAATTCTTCGAGCGGTCTGTTCATGCTGAAGACGAAGCTCAAATTTGTGGCCTGATCCGCGATGGGAGGGCTGAAAGTCATGGTTGCTTCATTAAACGTTGCATTTGTTCCATTGTTCGTCACATTCATGATCACCTCAACGAAGTGAGCACGTGCAGGCCATGCTGACGACGTCAAGGTAGTTGGTAGCATTGTGCCTGCAGTCGCATTCATGGCTACAGTCAAGTCCGTCTGGTTTACAGCCAGACCTGCGTCTGGCAACCGGATTCCATAACTCCATGGTATTCTGGCCTCGAAAGATGTGCCGCGCAACATGTTCGAGTTCGCTGTCATCACGAGCTCGTGTTGGTTGCCTGACCAAGACAACTTGGATAGATCTCCTCCGGGAGACATGGCCACAATGCACAGAGTATCTGGCCCTGTGAACCCGGGTAAACTGAAAGAGATAGTTTCGCCGTCTTGGATCTGCATCATAGGATTTGTCTTGAAATTCAGTTCGATGCCCATGAGAAGACGATCAACTACAAATTGATCAGTATCAAATAACTGGATGGATGCAATTGATGCATTCTTTGGAATTGGGGCTGGGCCCGCTGTGGCATTGGGCAGAGGGCAGAAAGAGAAATTGGTACAAGAAAATGATAGGTTACATGGTAGAGATATGTTTCCCTGCAGCTGGGTAGAGCAGTTTCGAACGATGCTATTTGTCTGCACGAGCGCAGTGTAATTACTTGTGCTGTTGCACAGGACTGTGTAGCATTCCGTGGGTATGCACGGACAATTCCACGTGTCAAAAAACATGTTGGCAGCCCGTGTTCCGTTTGTTCCGTTTATACCGTTTGTTCCGTTCGTTTCGATCGTGCCTTTCCTCATACCATTCAATGTACCGTTCACCATCATTCCGTCTGCGCCATTCATCCGTAGCAAATTACGATGGAGACATTTAGTTTGATTGAACATAAAACGTTCACAGTACGTCACATTCGGACCAGGATCCATCGCCAACACCTTGGGTGGGCGAATTTTGAAAAGATAGGATATCTTAACAAGTATCGCATCTCCGGCATTAATCTTCTGCCGCACTAACATCGTCTTCTTGGGAATTGTGGCTGTGGCAGTGGGCAGAGGACAGAAAGAGAAATCGATGCAAGAAAATGAGTGGTTGCATGAAGGTGTTGCGTTATTTCCGTTTAGGGATCTGTTATCCTGGGTCGAGCAGTTGGGGATGATGGTATTTGTCTGGACTAGCGCAGTGTACACGGTGCTGTTGCACAAGACACTGAAGCATTCCGTGGGTATACAGGGACATTTTCGCAGCGTATCGTTGCCCTGTATTCCGTTTGTGCCTTTCATCCATAGCAAATTATGATTGAGACAGTCAGTTTGATTGAACATGTACCTTTCACATTGTGTTACATTCAGGCCAGAATCTGTGGGCAAATCGACCATGCTGGTCGTATTGGGCCGACATTTCCATTGAGAATGTGAAACTGTTTCGCGCTCGAGATCACCTGCTCCAAGAGACTCAATCTTGCCCTCTCCAATCAACCTTCGCACATTTCCGGATCCTATTTGCACGAAAGGAGGTAGTGGAAGCTCGATCGTTTCATTCACGTGAATCGACGTGGAAGCTCGTAAGATGTACAGCATGACATAAGTTTCATTGGCCTGTTCATCGCTCAGTTTCTCTGGGACTTTGCTAGTCAGAAACTTTACAGAAATTTTCGGAGCGCTACTATTGCAACTGGCGTCATACGATATGATGGGTTCCGAGCTGTATAATCCCATCATCACCCTCTCAGCTCTCCTTGAATTCTTACATCCAGACACGACACTGGCAATGTTGACGATTGCTTCCCCGGGTGCGTAAAGCATGCGAACTGATACAGACTCATTCCCCTTGATTGAAGCTCCTGCCTGAAGCCAGATGGCAGTTCCATCATCATTTATCATGCCACGGACATACTTGCCATGAGGTTCAGACGTCACATCGAAATATTCACCATCTGTACCGACAATGCCCGCCATATCAGCCGCCAGCCAATCGCCCTTGGATAGATTTCGCAGTGCCACAACCGTGAAAATCAGACTTGTGTTGCGGGATAATGGCGTTGGGATGGAGGTCGAGTTGATGGCATTTGTGGAGTTGGTGGTATTCATTGTTGAGTTGGTGGTATTCATTGTGGAGTTGGTGGCGTTTGTGACGATGGTGCCATTCATTGAGATCGACTGCGTGGTGTTTTTCAGTAGGGACATGTCAAATTCGTTTACAAAGAAGTGTTCAGCGTCGTCGTGGACAGGCAAATAATCAACACTAGTCGGCACGTAGCCAATAGAAGGAGATTTCTGAATCCTAGTACGCAAAACATTTCCGGCAGCCACTGTCGCTGAGATGATAAATGCTGGATTGTTCAACGGCATCGCGTCTAGAGGCAAGCGGAGACCTGCAGACACGGGCACAACAATCGACACATACTGTGATTCGTGAACTTTTCCTACTATCTTGAATCGAAGGACTGACGACGAAAAAATGGCCACCGGAATCGCATCCCCCATATTTGACCACACTGAGAAGCATTCTGATGCTTCATCGCCAGAAATGCCTTTCAGTTCCACCACAACCTCATCTCCATCAACCAGATCCATATGCACTTGAAATGATATGGAAACTAAGACACTCTCCCCACTTTTCCTTGGTGCAAAGTCCACGAGCGTGTTGTTAAAGAAACCCACACCCATGAATCCCGTGATTACCTCACCTGGCACCGGGGCGCTGTCCTTCTCAGTTGAAATGGTCATCTTTTTGGTGTAGTCACGGACCCCATCTATCGGCACACGAATTCCTGCATTTGGTGGTATGATTATCTCGACTGATTCGCCAGCAGTCAAAGTTTGACCTTGTCGGATGACGAGACTGAAGCTTGACATTGGGCAGAGGTGTGTCCAGAACCCCGTAAATTTGTGACCTGTCGATCCAAGGACATTTGCTACATTGGACAATTCTGGACCAAAAAATCCTGGCAGGAGTATTGTGATGACATCAAGCGAGCCCAAATCCATGTATGCTTGGAATCGTATGGTTACGTTCGTTATCTCTCCTGCCTTGGGGAACCCAAAGTGAAGTCGGGTAGATCCACTGAACGTTCCTAGAGATGAAATCGCACAGGGTACGTGTGCATTGACTTCCTGGGTAACCACGTGCATAACAATTCCAGAGTAGCCTGGCTGGAAGCCCACGCTCGGCAGTCTGAACCCAGCAGATATAGGCAGTGTGATGGTCAGCATCTGACGAGCCGAAACTGAACCATCCATCGACAATGATAACACCTCATTAGAAAGGTTCCAGGATGCATTCGCCTGATATAATCCTGGTTCCTCAGATACGACCATATTCGAGAAACTTGGTGCATTAAATCCAGGCAAGCTCACCTTGATTGTGTCACGATATATTGTGGTGACGGTGTAAGGTTCCGTGTAATTCTCAGCGACTGTCGTGTTACGGAACAGTACCTTTGTCTTGTTGGTAGTTATGTTCTGAGGTTCAGTGCCATTCACGACCTTGGTAACCAACACTTCTCGGGTAAAGGGCGTGAGCTCGGTCACATTTTGGCCGTAGGAAATGTTAGGACCAAAGCAGATGTCATCAGTAAACACTTCTACAGTAACATTCTCAAAAATTGTTTGGTTTTCAAGGTAAGAAATATTTTGTAAAACCGATACGTTGAGCAATTCCGTCAACTCATATTGCACTGTGTGAGATTCATTAAACGTCACATTCCGTGTTGCGGTCCGATTGTACTCGGTAACGATCACGTGAGATGAGATATTGATTTCAAACGAGGCCAAGATCGATAGGATAGAAACCGTATCCGCATTACAACCGTCATGCTCGCAAAATTTCACCAATGGGACTGTACGGAAGATGCCAACTCCATTCACTGAGGGGACCGTGGACGACAAGACCGGACCAGCGGAAGCGGTCGTTGATAGCCTTATAGATGTCAGATTTCCGGGAATGCCGCCGCGAGGAAGCTGCCATTCAGGGCAATTCGGCAACAACACCGTTGCACGTTCATTCGCAGCTAGGTCGATGGGCAGGATCATGGAAACATTAGATCCCACTGAATTCCATGTTGAAATTGTCGCTTTTGCGCTAGACGAGCCCAGGATCGAGTCAAATTCAATGAAGGAGATTCCGTTGTTCAACCAGTACGATAAGAAACGTTGAGTTTGCAGCCCAGTCAACGTCGTCAAACTTAACGAAAATCGTTCCCCTTTCAGGATTGGCATCGAGGGAATAAATGATACACTTAAACCTTCTAGGACCTGATCGCTCCCAACGACGTGATGTTTCGCAGAAGATGACAGTAATGCACCCACAAGAGGATATTCCTTCAAAGCTGATGGCAGCACGGGGCCTGCAGCAGCATTGGTAGAGATTAGGAAAAGTTGGGTTCGCTGCAATCCCCTCGTAGGAATCGTTATACCCGACTCGGAGGGCACCAGAACTGTCACGCGTGCCTGCTCTGCAACCTGTTTCCTCACAACGAGCTGCAAAGACGAGTTGCCAGATGTCCAGGAAGCCAATCCGAAAGTGCCGGGCGGCTCCGACGTGGTCAAAATGCAGTCTTTTGAGTTCCCACCGAATGCATCAAGATACAGTGTAATCGTCTCCCCCACCCGCAGAAGCATTTGTGCTTCAACTGCAATCGTAATGCCACCTTTTGCACCAGCGCGCCTCGGTTGGAAGTCGACCCAGACACCAAAATATTCGGCAGGACCGAAGGCTCCAATTGGTATAGGCGACTCAAACGGAAAGTCGGTCACTAAGCCGGCAGATGAAAAAACGGAGGTTGTGATATAGGACGTGGATTCACGAATACCGTTATTTGGCACACGGATGCCTTCATTTGAGGAAACAATAATCTCCACTTGTTCACCCGGGCCAATGCTCTCATCCTTACCGAGTACGAATGTGATGGTATCAGCTGGGCATGCGGTAGTCCATAGCGCAGTGAATTTTGGGCCAGTCGTTCCATACAGCTCGCCTATTCCAACAATCTGTCGACCTGGGAACCCCGGCAGATACACTGAAACGATTTCAAACTCGGACATCCCTCCAATGGGAGTAAATCTAATAGTGATGTCCACCTCCGATCCAGCCATCGGGGGAGAAAACGAGATTGTTGGCAGGCCATCGAACGAACCAGTCTCTTCTGTCAGGCATCCTATGGTCACTGGCGTGAAGTCCGGGAACAGGCTGGCTGTTAATTCGCCCCCCTGAGCTGGTACTCCTCGGCGCGGAAGCTGGACACCTGCCGACGCGGGAATGACCACTGAGACTGTCTCTGTTGCATTGATTGAGACTCGGTGGACCACCCTCATGATTAGCTTCACAACATCTTGTCTGGTAGCATCGATGGATGCATTAAAGCGGCTTCCCGTCGCCCCTCCAAGGACCACAGGGAGTATGTGTCCGTTGCCCGAAAAATTTGTTAGTAGCAGTTCGAAAGTAGACGTTGGATTGACGTCAAGGTTAAGGACCCAAGATATACTAATGTTGGCCACAGCAAAAGCCTGCGCACCACCAAAGCTTGCTGCCGGCTGGCTCTTGAACAGGCCCACACTAGGCGAACGTGTGATTCGTGTCGGCAAAACTTCACCTGCCACAGCCTTCGTAGAAACTTTCAAGTCTGCCTGATTGCCTGTCAGTCCTTGTTCAGGAAGACGAATTCCAATGAACCAAGGAATACGCGCTGTTGCAGTCGTGTCTTGAACTAGATCAGACGTTACTGCAAAGA
>Ga0138261_1152056_pt1 | contig 31394 bp, 42 predicted proteins | sample RNAA_720151113_FD_105266 | JGI IMG/M metagenome (GOLD analysis project Ga0138261, IMG submission 105266) | Metatranscriptomics of polar marine prokaryotic and eukaryotic communities from Palmer Station, Antarctica after 72hr light incubation -... | ecosystem: Environmental > Aquatic > Marine >...
AGAGTGTGACTTTTGATAAATTCTGGAGAATATGTCGAGCTCGCGCAAAAAACATAGAACACGAGACAAACCCAGGATATCGAAGGAAGAAGATGAGAGCATCATCTGGTAGAAGGAATATGCAGAGTTAAGGCGGAAGGAGGATTTAAATACAAAATCCCTTAATACCTAAATCTGCAAAGATGACCTCCTTCTATCACCTGATGATGATCTCGATCCTCAGCCTTTTGACCAACCACTACGTCAATCCATATATTATACTTTTACACTTTTTACCTATACTTTACAATACTTACTAAAACTACTTACACTTTACTCCCATGTCAAATAAACACATGATAGGGAAGACAATCAGCTATTATCTTACAGAATTCAACAATCCGATTTAGGCTTGGAAAGCCAAAGAAGAGCAAGAATTATTGCAAAACGAAGAACTAAATCCATTTCTCGAAGTCGAGTCCATGATGGGATGAGGACCGCTCTGTGGGCGGCGTTCGTCGTCTTGTTTGCATCGGTTGGATAAGAGATGCTCATTTAAGGATTTTTGCCAGAACATATGTTTGTTTAGGCGGCTCCGGCACCTCCAGGACCTGCTTCGTGGGTAAGCTTTGCCCCTGCGACAGCGCCTGCAACTGGTGGCTCGATTAATGTCTAATGGACGGCAGTCGCTCCTACAACAATACCACCAATATATACTGCTGTGACCTATGAGCTCCGTTACGTAGATGAGGCAAATGTGGCAACGACTATCTCCCTAGCAGCAGGAGCCGGAACTGCCGGTGTCATTCCATGTGCTGTAGCCGATGGCAAACCACTCGATGTCTCTCTACTCTACACTGCAACAGATGCAGCTGCTCCTGTAACAACACCACCAACAACCTTTACGTCCACTCCTAGCGTGGCCGTCACAATGCTCTGCGCTAATGTCGCGGACAGTCCGGCAGCACCAACACCTCTTTTGGCTTCTTTGGATCTCATCCTCCTCGAGTGGTAGCCTCCAGCATCTGACGGAGGCACGCCAATCTTGGGTTACGAGGTTCTGATGAAGCACAGCGGTGCTGCTGCTGGGGCCTCAGCCGCAATTACCACATATTAGACGATCTATGACGGCAAGGAGAACCCTGCTACCAGGACCTTGGCCATCGAGACATTTGCTGGGCTACCGCTTGAGGTCCGAAGCTACGACATCGCATTGAGAGCCTACAATTGGGTCGGAGTAAGTCCTGACACTGGCCTGGCACTGACCATTATTCTGTCGGCAAAGAGCGCAGCCTCTCTGTCGACTCTTGAAGGAGCCCTTCTCGTTCTTGACGCTGGCGGTCAGCCCACTGGGGTCGCGCAGATGTACACTACCACCCCAACTGCAGTCGCCCTATAATCACGGGATGCGACGGGAGCAGCCTTGGCAACTGGAGGTAGCAATGTTTTCCTGCACATCGAGGAGCTCTGCTTGGTGACTGTCAACTTTAGGTGCGACAGGGTCCCAGGCACTCCAGATATACTCAATGGCACCATATATCAGCGTATGGATGACGGCAACAACGGCCGCTATACCACATCAATAAATCTGAAGAGGCCCGGTACGGCTACCATGACTGCCTTCATCACTAAGCTAGGTGGCTTCTATGCTGAATACTTCAACAATGCGTTCCTGGATGGGGCTCCCGCCAAAACTCAAATCGATTCCTATCTGGACTTCAATTGGGGCACCGGGTTGCTGACAAACGAAGCAGCAGATTTCGTCAGTGTGCACTGGTGGGGCAAGATAAGGGCACCATACAGCGAGGAGTTCACATTCCTGATCAGCGCTGACGACGGCGTCAGAGTGACAATAGATGGGAAGCTGGTCGTGGATAGATGGGACAGCTGCTGCGAGGACGTCTCCTTCAGCATGAACTTGACTCAGCATGCATTCTATGATACTCTGATCGAATACAAAGAGCATCAAGAGAAGGCCCACCTCAAGTTCGAGTGGGTCTCTCTGTCAGTGCCTCGGGAGGTAGTCCCTCCGACTCATGTCCACTACCCAGAGAGGGTCGCTGGCGCGGCTTATCGGCTGGAGGTGTAGCCAGGGCCCACCATCGCCGCTATGTCCACAGCTGAGGGTGACGGCTTGACCAAGTCTACTGCAGGCAAGCTCGCGACGCTGTATGTTCAAAGCAGAGACTGGGACGGTGCTATATTGGCTAATGGAGGCGACGACTATGCAGTCAGCTTTGTTGGCCCTCATGAAGGTGGGCCGACTGGAGTTGCCGACTCTGGGAGCTTCGCGCTCACTGCCACTCACGTATCGCTTGGTCGATATATTGCTACGTATGTCCCCCAGCTCGCGGGGACTTACACTCTAACAATCACTGCGCTGGGGCAGAAGATCTCGGGATCAGACTGGACCATGATTGCAGCTCCAGGTGAGATTGCTCCCACAGAGTGCACGCACTCGCTCACTACCACACCAGTCCAGCTGACGACAGGCATAACTCATTTCTTCACCATCACCATCAGGGATATCTACAAAAATCTGATCAAGGACTCTAGAGAGGCGACCGCAGTCACAATCACTGCCACCTACACGAACCACAACGCTTGGCTTTCACCAATTGTAGGAGTCACTGACCTCGCAGACTGGCAGGAAATCTATGGTCGTGATATCTCAGGCCTTGCAGTATTCAATAACAAATCAGCCTCTGACCCGAGCTCAACCTACACCGGTCAAGTCACTATCTACCGGGCAGGGACGTTCAGCCTCATTATGCAGGTGAATGGGATCCACATCACGGCTTCGCCTCTGACCGACTAGATCTTGGTCAGCCCAGCAGAGCTCTATGCGCCAGCATGCATCGTACATGGCCTGAGCTTGCAGATGGTGGCTGGAGTAGCCAGCACAGCGTAGGTTCAGTCCCGAGACTTCTCTTCAAACAATAAGAAGCAGCTCTTGGCGGTTGCTGTCAAAGTGGCGAAAGCAGAAATCGTTTTGGAGAATCCAGCTGACAATCTCAATGTCTTGATCAAAGCAGGCGCTTTCGCAGACACGACGGGAGCAGCGACAGTAGAGCCAGGCGTCTTCTACGTCACCTTCACGCCAACGCTTGCCGGCACTTCGTTCAAGATTCTCCTTAGCCTCAACGGACTGGACGTCGACGCCACCGCCGCATACAGGGCGAAGCCCCTCGTCGTCCTTCCAGCGCCCACGACGAGTGCGCCTCACTCAAACTACACCATCCTTACCGAACCAGGTCAGAGAATAGCTTGCGTAGCCCCATGCGTCTACGTTGACGAAGTGGCCTCGACGAGCTACTCTTATATCGCCGGAGACTACTTTCGCGTCCTCATAGACGCGAGAGACTAGTTCAGTAATCTGAGATACGATTCAACCACTGACCAATTCCAGGTGTAGCTGACAAGCGTGCCCCCAGGTACCACTGTGTCTGGTGTTGCCACTACTTTCGTTACTTCACTTGCGCCTCTTGGCAACGGTTCATATACTTCAGAGCTTCTCTTTCAGGTGGCCGCACCCTACGACCTCTCCATTGAGCTTCTGGGCGTCGGAGCCGCTCCTTCGGCCGCAATCATGGATTCTCCTCTCAGCAACAAGATCCTGGTCAAGCCCGGGCTGGTCCAGGCTGCGTACACAGAGCTCGCAACCAGCGTGTCGACGCTCACTGCCGGCACGAGCTACACGTTTGAGCTCAGAGCAAGAGACATCTATCACAACATAGTGTTGAATAGCCAAGATGAGGTCAAAGACGTCCATTTCCAGCTCCAAGGCCCAAGTGGGACTAGTCCTACTCTCGTGAACGCTACAATGGACTACAGATTCCACTTGCACGGCGCGACCTTCACCCTCTTGTCGAAGGGGGCATATACCGGCATCATTACCGTGACATAGCGGAATGGACTGCTCACCACCTACTACCAGACACTCGGGTTTCAATCTCCTGTTCTCCTAACGAGCTTGCACAGCCACACAGCCGTTGTTGGGCTCGACCCATACGCTGCTTCGGCGACTACCGGTGACACTACCCATTTCACCCGACTTGATGAAACAATAGATTTTGATATCGGTCGCGCACCAATGCTCAGTGCTCTGATTCCCACACCTGTCTCCACCTTTCCAACCCAGTACTTTTCAGTCTAGTGGCGAGGATTCCTGAAGGCCCCAAGCAGCAGTCTTTATCGACTTCATATAGAATCCTACGAGACTGCTTTCTACGAGTTGGAAATCGCAGGATAGACCCGAATCCGTGGAGAGTTCCCAACCGAGAGCGAAGAAAGCCTAAGCACCCAAACAGACATCGAGAACTCCCGCTACACCGACATTTGGCTCGAAGGTGGAGCTCTGGTGTCCATCTCTCTCAGGTATGCCCAGAAGCTCGGACCTACAAGAATTCGACTACTTTGGGAGAGCGATTCGATAGTGAAGACAGTCATTGGAAAGCAGTATCTATATCATACTCTTGGGAGCCAGACGACGCCTTTTCCTCTGACTGTGATCCCTGCTGCCACAAGCGCCGCGCACTCGTCCCTCGCGAATGATCAAGATTACAAATATGCAGTGGTAAACGTGCAGGAGACCCATACGCTCTTTGCAAGAGATCAATATATGAATCAATAGATACATCAGACTGACAGCGTCAGAGCAACGATTACGGACCTTGCGCCTGTGCCTGCATCCGGGAGCGCCACACCCGTCGTTTCAGCTACTGTCACAGCGACTGCTAACGGAGAATGGTAGATCCAATACACCTTGACGACGGCCAGCACCCTCTACTCCATGGTTATTGAAGTACAGGCCGCTGGCGTTGGCTCCTTCGTTGCTATTGCAGGTTCGCCTTTCTCGATAGTATGCCAAGTGTCCACAGCTGCCGCAGTCAACACCGTCATTTCTGGGGCTGGGGCCACCGCAGCCATCGCCGGGCACCGAACGGACTTCACAGTGACGCTCTTTGACATCGGCAACAACCAGCGAACAGGAGGCGGTGATCAGGTCGATGTCAAGATAGAGCCAACCCCAACACCAGGTAGCGGGGCAATCTCTGACGTCGAGGTCTTCGATCTGCTCAATGGGGTCTACACCGTCCGCTATGTCATCCAATCCACAGCGACACCCTACACCATCTCAGTCACAGTCAACGCTGACTCCTCCAACATCAAGACCAGCAGCCTCACCGTGACCTCCAACGTCACCTCTCCTGCCCATTCTGTCTTCGACTGGCCGACTGCGACCTGGCCAGCCACCGATCCTGTCAAAAAGAACAACATGGGCTCAGCCTACACCTTCTCAACGTACCTCAAGGATGCGTATGCCAACCCCATCAAGGAGCATACTGAGACTCTGGTGACAGAGATAACAGGGCAAGGCCAGACTCACTACTCCACTGCCGTCGTGGCCGCCCTGCCAAGTGGAAGCTACACCACCACCTTTACGATCCCTGCAAGCAGTGGCAATCTCGTCACAGATAGGACGTAATCTCGTTGCGGAAGCTACACATTGTATTAGTATTTGGTCTCACCAGCCGGCTTGTCAGCTGCGTATTACCCGAACAAATGGTTTTCGCCTCAAGCTGAGCCATACCTGCGCCAAATAGACCCTGTCATCAACTTCAGTTGGGGAACTGCTGAGGAGATCATTCCAAATATTGCCAGAGAATATGTCAGTATCGAGTGGGAGGGCTATCTCATGCCCACCTAGACAGGAAGCCATTCCTTCTACGTCGAAGCTGACGATGGTGTCCAGGTCATTGTCAACGGTCAAACTCTCATCGACAGCATGATCGATGTGGCCACTGGCACTACTCAGAGAATTACTGGTACGCCTACACTCACTCTCACCGCTGCCGTTCTCGTACCAATTTAGGTCCGATACTACCAGGCCACCGAGCTGGCATTGATAGCCCTCTACTGGCAGATTCCTGGAGGATCTAGCTTCGCCATCATTGGTAGCACAGCTTTGTACCACAAGACGTTGGCGACAAGCATTACAGCAGCTCCTAATATCCTCGAGGCCAGACACACACCTCGAATGGCCACCGGCCTAGCCCAGGGAAGCGCAGCGACCTACGAAGCAGCAGCGCTCACCATCACCTGGACAGCTCCCACGGATACAGGCTGCTTGCCCGTCTTGGATTACACGATCCAGGCGACAACGCACGCTGATGATTTAAATTGGGTCGACATCACCACTGGTATTTCAGGACTCAGCGGTCGAGCTGCTGATGCTTCAGGAGCTGCTACGGCGTACGTGGTCGCCGGCCAGTCTGTGTCCCTGAGGGTGCTGGCGAGGAATGCTCTCAGCGTCGGTGAGCCATCAGATCGCATTACTCTCGTCCCAGCAGCGCTACCAAGTGCGCCTGCAGCAATCCGGGTCGCTTATGGCCAGGATGGCTCTCTTGCTCTCGACTGGGACGCCTCAGCGGATACAGGAGGTGGAGACGCCATTGCCATTTAAGCGGCAACCATTTACTACATGCTGGAGGTGGATGAGGGATTCTACGAAGGAGCCACAGCAGCAGGAGGCGCAGCCACCGTTTACACGCCACTCACGAGCAATGACCCGACTGGTCTGGTCAAGCATACTGCCCTCACATTCACGCACACAAACCTCATCGTTGGTCATGAATATCACTACCGTGTTAAAGCCGCGAATCTGATGGGCTATGGAGCCTATTCTTCTGCCTTTACCTTCACGCCTCGCAAGCGGCCAGGCACTCCACCGCTTGCTCCAAGAAACGTACCTGCCTCGACGACAAGGGCTACCATCTTTATCGAGTACGACGCTGTCTTGGAGACTGGAGGTGCCGCAATCACGCAATACACAGTCTATCTTGACGATGGGACTGATACCGACAACTTCGTGGCGCATTCGAGTGGCACGACGTTGACGTTCGACACTGCTGGTCTCACAACAGGAGGAGGAGCTCCATTGGTTTTGACCGCTGGTCTCACGTATCGGCTAAAGTATACAGCCACCAACGTAGCAGGTGAGGGCCCGCTCTCGCCTGAGGTCAGCATTCTTCTCGCGGAGAAGCCTGGACTGCCCGGCAATCTCCGAAGAATTGACATATAGACCCTACCTGCTGGGTAAATCAGCGTAAAATGGGATTCACCAACAACATTAAACCCAGCTGATAGCGGAGGCACCCCAATAACTGGGTATGTGATCTATCTCGAGACCCAAGTCTACTACAACTCCAGTGAGGGAGAGTCCATGCTTAGTGAGTACACCTTGACCTCCTTGACTGTTGGAAGGACTTATGCCATCGCTGTCAGCGCAAGGAACCGCATTGGTGAGGGACCAGCTGCTTCCATCTCCCTTCTTGCTGCTAGTTTGCCTCCCAAGCTGGCGATGCTGGACTTCCATAGCGCAACTGCAGCTTCAATCACCGTCAACGCCACAGCACCAAGTTACAGTGGCGGATCTCCGATCACCGGGTATGCCTATCGACGAGACGATGGTCCGTTGACTGCCTTTTAGGCCCAGGTAACTCAGACGACCAATCTTGGACAGCCTCAGCAGGCATTCTCAGGCTTGCTTAGCGCCAAGAGAGTCTACAGCTTCCAAATTGCTGCGCTCAATGCCATTGGCCAAGGCAACTGGTCCGACACAGTCAGCTTTCACGCAACATCTCCACCTTCAAACCCACCAACCTTCACCGTCGCCTCCCAGAGCACTACATCGATCACGCTTCAGTGGACTGCGCCTCTAGCAGGTGTTGGAGACTGTGCACTCGAGGGCTACAGGGTCCTCATTGAAGACACTCTCCAGCCTGGATACTAAGTTGCTTATGATGGCATTCGGTCGTCCACAACTACATCTCTCACGCTGGGATATCCGTCGATAATTCCGAGTCGGCACTACAAGCTGCTTCTCCAGGCGAAGAACTGCGGACAGGTCCTCTCAACCGGCGTAGCCCTGTCCGTTGCCAGTGGTTCTGCACCATTCCAGATCCCTTCAGCTCCGCATCTGATTTCCTATGACACCGCCTCCACTATGACAATCGGGTGGGCCGACCCTCCCTCCACAGGTGGCTTCGAGGTGCTCACGTTCAACATCTATGTCGATAACAACTGGCTCGTAGACCTGGATCCTTCGAAGAACACATATACTCTCGCTTCACTGGTCCTTGGTTAGCAGTATAAGCTCTAGCTGGCCGCAACCAACGAAGTTGGACGGAGCGCGCTGTCACCGTCAGCAAGGATCACCTTTGCAAACAGGCCCTCTGTTCCGGCCAGTTTGACGTTGACATCCACAGCAACGCCAAGTATCGAAGCTCACTGGACAGCTCCAGCTCAGGCCAACGGAGGTCTCATTGCTGGGTATAAGCTCTACATCGACAACGCTGCAGGTGGCGAGGACACAGTCGTCTTTGATGGCTCCAAAGACCGGCCTGCTACGTATAGCAATATCATCTCCAGCTCGATCACTTGTGGCGCCCTGTATACCCTCAAGGTGACGGCCGTTAACGTCGCAGGGGAGAGCGATCCGACAATTGGGCAGATCGAAGTTGGAGAACCGTCATCTGCGCCCCTGCACCCAACAAGGACGGCTATTACGGCCCTTAGCTCTCTTTCTATTGCTTGGAGTGACCCTCTCCAGGATGGTTGCCTGCCCATCCTTCACTATATCGTCAACCGGGACGGCGTGGATCTCGCTGGCCAGATCATCCCGAGCTCAAACTCATTCACAGACGATATCTCTGCAGCAGCCACTTATCCTCTTGGCACTGCCATCACGTACAAGATCAAGGCGGTGAATATTGCTGGAGCGTCAGCATACAGCGTGCCACTCGTCGTCACTGTTGGGTAGCCACCAAATGCACCAACAGCTGTGGTTGTCTCCCGCCGGTTGTCTGAGACCTCGGTCGAGATCGAATGGGCAGCAGATGTAGCCATTGCCAACAATCCTCTGACCAGTTCATACCGATTGTATTTGGATGACCTCAGCGGCAATACTGTTGCACCGATAGCTGTTGATACGCCTCAGCAGCTCCTGAAAGACCTGGTATTGGGCCACTCATACCAAGTTTCTGTGAGTGCCGTCAATGCCATTGGGGAGGGTGCGAAAAGCGCTCCTGTTCTAGCACTTCATACCGGGCTTGCGCCTTCGAAGATGACCGGGACAAGCGCCCCAAGCCTCGATAGCTCAACTTCGACGTCGATCACGATCAAGTGGCTTCCACCCTCATATAATGGAGGAGCGAGCTTGGCAGAATACGTGGTCTACCACGATGTCGGTCGGACCGGTACGTTCCATCGTGTGCCTCTCACCGACCTGACTGTGACCACCTGGACCTTGAGCTCCAGCAGTCCTGGGGTCACCAGTCTCGCGACTGGCCAACTCGTTGACTTCTACATGGCCAGCACCAACGTCATCGGCGAGAGCTTGGCATCCGATATCTTGACTCTCTACGTTGCAGCCGTGCCATCGCAGCCGAGCACACCGAGCGAGACCAGCGTCTTCTCGGTCCAAAACGGGGCCAGCTATGCCAGTGAAATAGGGATCAAGATAGATTGGGTCAGTCCTGCAGACAATGGCGCTCCAATAAAAGGCTACAAGCTATTCATGGCGGAGGAGCAGGCCCCATCCCAACTCATCTTTGACGGCAGCAGCTCCAGTCGAGCAGATATTTTGACCTATACGGTCCGAGAAGGCATCACCAAGTCACTGGTCTATAAATTCAAAGTACAAGCAGTCAATGCAGTCGGCGAATCCTTACTCTCGGCCGAGCTGGCTGTGCCTGCGACTGTTCCACCATCTGCTCCCTTCAACCTGACTGTGCTTGGATCTGGTTCAGGCTCGGTCACGCTCGAGTGGTCTCCACCACTGGAAACTGGAGGTGCTGCCATCCTTGGATACCGTTTCTACTATCAGACGCAGTCAGCTCTCACCGCAGCGCCGAGCACCTGGCTCACGTCCTCGCTGGTTTCCGCTGCTGTGGATAACTTTGCACTCTCGGGTTTAACTGCAGATTTGTTGTACAGGATCAAGATGGTCGCAAATAATGCCAGAGGAAACGGTGATTACTCAAGCTCTGTCAGCCAGTATGCCGGAGCTGTGCCTACTCAGCTTGCAGCGCTAGCTGTGATCGCAGGAGCACGAGGTCAAAGCTCACTTGGTATCAGCTGGAGTGCCCCAGGCACGTCCACCACTGCTGTCTTGGGTTACCAATTGTACATTAATGAGCCAGACAGCAACGCCATTCCTACTCGGCTGGTCTATGATGGAGCAGCCATCTCCACCCTCCTTCAAGCGAAGGTCACTGGTCTCGTAAGCCAGAGGACCTATTGGTTCTCCTACCGAGTCAGGAACCGAGCTGGCTGGAGCAGCACCAGCACTCCCTACCTCAAGGTCGTCGCAGGGCCACTTCCTTCACCTCCTGCTGCAGCGCCCGTACAAGTCTCCACATCATAAACTCAAATAGTATTTCGGTGGCTGGCAAGCCCAGATGCTTCGGCCGCTTAACCATTGACTGGCTACAAGATCTACAACTAGGCTACCCTGCTTCATACTGTCACGCCAGACGTCCTCGAATACACATACTCTGGTGTAACTGCAGCCACCAGCTACCTCATTTCGATTGCCTCAGTCTCAGTGATCGGAGAGAGCGAACGGCGTTCTCCAGCAACACTGATCTGGGCGGTCGAGACTCCATCAGCCCCGGTAATCCAAGTTACCGGTACAACGCGTGATTCTTGCTCTTTATTGTGGGGTCCAGTAACTCCTCCTTCGGTTCCTGGAGGCGCAGCTCTAGCTCTCATCACGGGCTACGTCATGCTCATCGATGATGGGCTTGCTGGCCCATTCAGGGCAGCATATGATGGCAGCACTGACCCATCGAAGTTTACCACATCAATGTATGGGCTTACGGCTCAGACTAGCTATCGAATTTCGGGATATGCACTGAACAAGGCAGGTGCTGGAGCAAACGCGACCCAGATAACTTGCTTCACAGCAGCAACTCCCGGAGTTCCAGGGACTCCGACCCTCGTATCTTCCACCTCTTCGTCTATCAAGGTGAGCTGGGAGCCAGCCTTCGACGACGGAGGCTCCCCGATCATGCAGTACCAGCTCGCGGTCGACGCGGTTGAGGGAGTTGGCCCTGCGAACATCGAGACGTGGACCACGGACACTGGTACCGCCCTCACCTTTGATAAAACAGGGCTGACTGCAACCCAAGCTTACCGCTTCAAGGTGAAGGCTGTCAGTGAGGAATTGCTCCAAAGTCCGTTCTCGAGCATTGCAACCTTCTGGGCTGCTCCTTTGCCTGCTCAAATAGCCTTCAATACTGTAGCTGATGCCCATCTCTAAACCTCCAAGGTTTCGATATGGCTGACCTGGATCACTCCTACAATTTCAGCCACTGAGCTGCCCGTTGATGCATATGATCTATATTGGGATGAAGGCTACCGATCCAGCGGCAATTTCACGAAGCTGGCCACTATTAATGCATATGATCAGAATTTCTATAACATCACCGGCGGTATTCTCAAGACTGGTGAGGGCTATACATTCCAGGTGAGCGCGACCAACAAGGTCGGCGAGGGACCACTATCGGTGGAGATCTACGCTCGTGCTGCGTCGCTGCCTGGGCAGCTTAGCACGCCTGAAAGGACAGCCTCCGTGGTGGTAAGTGGATCACCTTCTACCACCAGCATCACCGTCAGGTGGTATCAGTCCGAGCTTCTAGATACAGGAGGTGCCCCTCTAACTGGATTCAAGCTGTATGTCTACGAATAGGTTACTGCAACGACATATTTGGCACCTGGTGCTGCTACTCTCGCCTTTGATGGGTCAGACTAGCCAGAGATCACTCAGCATACAGTGACTGGGCTTACGCTGGACCAGGATTACTCTTTCTATGTGACCGCGCTCAATCCTGGCGAGGGTCCCGTGAGCGAGAGGCTGACAGTGCGAGCCGCTGGCTTTCCACAGGCCCCAACACCAATAACTGAGGTGCTTAATAGCAGAACAGGCGCCAGCATCGGACTGGAGTGGCCAACCCCAACCGACACCGGTGACTCGGCCATAGTCTCCTACACGTTGGCCATAATCCGAGAAAACCAAGCGGATCTGCTCGTTTACCATGGTATTGCCACGAAAGCAGTCGTAGAAGGCCTAACTGCAGGCCAAGAGTACCAATTCAGGGTGAAAGCAACTACCGCTGTTGGAGATAGCCCATGGTCTGCGTCGACGTACAAGTTTCTCATCGTTGACCAGCCGTCACCACCCCTCAATCTAGAGCTGCTTGCGTATGACAACACCTATGTGCGCTTCAGATGGTAGCAGCCCATCTCGAGCGGTGGCCAGCCTTGCTCAGCATTCAAGATCTACCGAGAAGATTGCAGTCTTGCTGTCACCTCACTAACTCTCCTCGCGACTCTTCCAGCCGCGACCTTTGAATATACGGACGCAAGCATAGGAGCTGGAGGAGTTGTTGCTGGTACAGATTACAAATATTATGTCACCGCGAGCAATCAACTTGGCGGAGAAGGAGAGCGAAGTGTTGGCCTACCTATTACCCCTGTTACTGTTCCTTCAGCAGCAGCAGCGCCGACTCTCGTCGGGCATGGCAAGGACTTCATCACGGTCAAGTGGGCAGCACCAGCCTCAGATGGCGGCGCCTCAGTATCCAAATATCTCCTCTACGTCCGGGCTGAGTACGATGCGGCATACCAGTAAGTCTATTCAGGTATCTCAGAAACCTTCCGCCTCTCTGCTGAGCAGTTTCCGGCTGTCCTGAAGACGGGCTTCTATTACTAGTTCAAGGTGGGATCTGCGAGCTCTGTAGGACCCAGCGCTCTGAGCCCAGCCTCGGCATCGATTCTGACAGCAGCTCTTCCAACAGCTCCTCGGAATCTCACCTTGGAGAGTCGGAGCACGACGAGCCTCAAGTTCCAATGGGAGGCGCCGCTGGATGACGGAGGCGTCGAGCTCTCGGGATACAAGGTTTATGTTGCAACAGGAAATCAAGCTTATGTTCAAGTGGCAACTGCAAGCAGCACCACAGACCCCACAATCACAGTGCATGAGCACGTGCAGGCAGACTTGACAGCTGGTGAGACCTACAAGTTCAAAGTGTCCGCCTACAACGTCATGGGTGAGGGTGAGCAAGCGCAGTTGAGGACCCAGCAGGATCTTGAAGGCGATGCTGTGGACTATGTGCTGGCTGCAGACCTTCCTGAAGCTCCGTTAAATCCTCCTACGCTGGTGACAGTGAGCGAAACGGCTGTCAGCCTCACCCTTGCTGGCGTGAGTGCAGCAAGAAATGGCGGCTCTGCAGTCACTGGCTACTTGGTCGAGATCGACGATGGCCTTGGTGGACTGAATGGAACTGCATCAGCAAGCGGATTCCGTAGAGTACACGACGCTCTGACGACCTCTCTCATTATCAATAATCTGATCGGTGGGAGAACTTACAGCATCAGATATGCAGCGAGAAACAAAGTCTACGACAGCGGCAATATGTTTGGCTGCGATTCATTGAAATGGAGCAATACTTTGGATGTATTGACCGCTGTGAAGCCAGCAACCCCAAAGAACCTGAGGTAAGGAGTAGCAACTGATGGGACTGGAAGGCTCCTGAGGTTCAGGACCAAGCTCATCGTCCAATGGGACCCTCTGATAGACGCTGAACTTGGGAGCTCTCAGCTGGCGAGCTACACTCTGGGAATACTGGATGCTACTTCAGGGACTGAAACTGTGGTAGTTACATCAGCCCAAGCAGCAGAACATGTATTCGACCCATTGATCTCTGGGCAATCATATACTATTCGGATTAAGGCAACGAATTTGGTTGGGACCTCCGCTTGGTCCGACTACACTCCTGCGCTTCAACCTGGAGTCGAACCTACACGGCCAGGCCTGATCACTTTCACAGGCACAACGAGGACTACGATAACATTATCATTTTCGGCTCTGACTGGCCAAGACACCGGAGGCTCAGCTGCGAATCCAATAGCGACGAAATATCATATTTACATCTCTTTGAAAGAAAGCTCAGACTATCAGTTGCTGGTAACAACAGCGACGGCTACTCCACAAGTCGCCTAGTATCTCAGCCCAGGAAGCGTTTACTACTTCAAATTCAAAGCTGAAAATGCAATGGTAGTGAGCACTGGCAATGGGCTCTTCAGCGAGTTCTCAACGGTATATCAGATGATACCAGGTAAGGAGCCCTCAGCTCCTGCTGGAGCACCGACGCTCATCAGCCAGGCGCCAGAACAGATCAAAGTTCAAGTAGTTCCTCCTTCAGACTCTGGTGGCCCTCCGGTCATCCGGTATGAGATAGAGATCAAGAAGATGCAGGGTTTGACTACTCTTGCCACTTCATATATGTCCTAGAGCACTGATGTCACCGATATGCAAGTATTCACTTTCGACACTTCAAACGGGCTGGTGGCTGGCTTCGAATATATCATTCGTGCCCGAGCTCACAATTTCATCAGCGACTATTTCAGCCTCCAAAGTACCTGGGGTGCTACCGCTTCCTTTTACTCCACCAGTCTCCCAGAGGCTGTCGTGACCTCAACGTTCACCTACACAAGCCTATCCAAAACTGACGTTACAATAGTGTGGGCTCAGCTCTCTTCCGACAAGGCCAAAGGATATCCGATAACACTACCAAGATACACGCTGCAGATGGACCTTTGCGGTCGATAGCCCTCCACCGGTCAATCAGAATTCGTGACATTGCTGGAGACGACGACGGCTACGAGCTATGCGCTGTCCGGGTAGGCCCCTGGGTCCACATGTCGCTTCAAAATGTACGTGACCAACGTCATTGGCCAAGGTCCAGACTCTGAGTTGCTCGCGGTGCTCTTCGCAGTCGTTCCTGCCTAGCAAGGCCAAGCTCCAGACTTCGTTGCCCGCTCTGGCGGCGTCGCTTCTCTGGACCTCCCTGCTTATATCGCGATTAGTTGGAAGCCACCAGTTGACGATGGTGGTGCGCCAATCTTGGGATATCTGATCGAGATGAAGGATGCAACTAACCTGGCTGCAACCTGGTCGACTGTATACGATGGCTCAACGCATCCAGATGTCCACAACTTCACGTTCCAGAATGCTGCCATAATTACTGCTGGGCAGACTTATTCATTCCGCTCACAATCGAGGAACATCAAAGGAGCATCTCCAGCCAGCACGTCCATCGACATCATGGCGGCCACCATTCCAGAGAAAATGGCGGCCCCGACCCGAGTGAGCGTGGTCATTAACTCAAGCACGCTTGCTACCACCGTCGCCATTCAGTGGACTGCCCTAAGCGCAGCTCAGAGTGGTGGCTCACCTGTTACTGGGTACAGCATTCGCCGAAATAATGGATACAATACCAGCATCTCAACAACTCCAGCTGCCTCGATATCAGACCCCGCTGTGTTGACCCGTACTTTCACATCCGAACTTCTCATTGGTGTCACCTACAAGATCGTGATCGCAGCTCTCAATGCCGTCCACGTATCGAACCAGTTCGTGGCCGACAACTCTGGGACTCTACTTTACTCAGATGAGTTGCAGATCACAGTTGCCAACGTGCCAGCTCAAGTCACTGGTCTCCATCAACCGACGACCAACTACGTTGCTGGAAAGATCTGGCTCAAGTGGGTTGCGCCCTCGACGTTCCAAACAGTAGGGAGCGCGATCAGCAAGTACACCATCTTCAGGGATGTCGGAAGCGGCGTCTTCTACGCTCTTGCTGAGGTTCCAGGGACCATGCTTGAGTTCACCGACTCCAACTTGGTAGCTGGCCAGCTATACAACTACAAAGTCTCCGCCAGCAATGAAATCGGAAGCGGCCTCGAGTCTGTGGTGTTCACAGGGACAGCCGGCTAGGAGCCAGGAAAGATCCAGCCTCTCGCCATCGTCACCGAATCCTCCAGCTCCCTCACATTTGGCTGGGATAGCTCGCTGATCGACACCGGTGGCTTGGCACTCACTGGGTATGACGTGAGCGCAGATGATGGAGACTATATCCTTGATGCCATATCCACGATTTCAGCACCAGCCACATCCCATGCCTACACGGTGCCCGCCGGACCTGCTGGTAAGACCTACCGATTCCGTATAGCTGCTCGAAATGTACTCGGCCTGGGAGTCTGGAGCGATGAGATCCAGCTCGTGGCCACAGACGCCCCAGCTTCGCCAACTTTGTCGTTACTGGCGAGCTCGCGTACGCTGACTGGCGGCCAACTGCGGTTCGGAAAGCCGCTGAGTGACGGTGGGTCACCCATCATCGGCTACCACCTCTACAGGGATGAAGGAATCGCTGGAAGCCCATTCGTGCTCATATTCAACGGCACATCACAACCTGAGCTCGTCTCCCACAACTTGACAGGCCTTCAAACTGCTCTAACGTACTCATTCCAGCTCTATGCTGTCAACAAGATCTTCCGAAGCACAACTCCAGCCACGCAAGCAATCCTGATAGGTACGCTGCCAGACAGGCCTCTCAACATCACCCGTGATGACGTAGCCTATGTCAATGGTGAAATCAAAATCAAGTGGCTCCCTCCAAGCCATACTGGGGGCTTGGCCTTGACCTCCTATGAGGTCTGGGTTGATGACGGTGCTGGAGACTTCACCACCCGGCTGGCACCGATGGTGACTCCTACTCCTTCAGATTCCAGTGCCATCATAACTGGGCTGGTACACGGCGGCATCTACGGCATCAAGATGACCGCAATCAATGCCGTTGGAACTGGTCTTGCGGCAGATGTCGTTTATCTGGTATGCGGTGACAAGCCAACAGCTCCTGCAGCCCCGACGGCAGATGCTACAACCAAGAACTCCATCACTCTTGCTTGGAACGCTCCATCAAGTGATGGAGGGTCTGCAGTCACCGGCTATAGTATTTATCTCAATGATCTCTCTGTTGGAGACTGGACCTTGGCTTACCAGGGTGAAGGCTATCCAACACGCTAAGTTTACACTATCAAGAGTCTTACCCCTGGGCAAGAGTACCGCCTCAAAGTTGGTGCATGGAACAGGGTTGGCGTCAGCGCGAACAGCAGCGAGACTTTGCTCACTGCTTCTGATTTTCCTGCGGCCCCATCGTAGCCTCAATTGGTTAGTTCGACGTCTTCACAGGTCGCACTCTCATGGATGCCGCCATCCGAAAATGGTGGTCAAAGCATCATCTCTTACGAGATATTCCGGAAGCTTTCGGATCAGCCCGAGAGTGCCTGGGCACTCGCCACCAGTAATGGTGGTGGTTTAATCACAGACATCAACGCCCTCGCATATACAGACACAGGCTTGAGTGCAACAGCAGTGATAGTAAGTGATGTCTAATACAGGATCAGAGCCAAAACAGCCAAAGGAGCTGGTCCATTCTCAATTCGAAATACCTTCGTCTTGGCCAGCGCTCCAACCATCTCGGCCGCTCCCACGAAAGCTGCCTCCACGAGGAATTCACTCACCGTTCAGTGGCAGCTCACGAGCGACGGAGGCGCGATTATGTCTGGCTATAGGCTGTACCAGGTGTTCGTCAGGACAGGAGCAGAGACATTGGTCTACGATGGCTCGGGCATCCCAACCGTCTCGAGTATGCTCATCGAAGGACTTCTGGAAGGCGAGCTGTACCAGTTCCGCGCCAGTGCAATCAACAGAGTGGGTGAGGGAGCCAAGAGTCCGCTCTCTGTCCAGCTCATAGCAGCTTAGGCACCTGCGAGATCGGCAATTCCTGTGTTCGTGGCTGCCACCTCTGACCAAATCCAGCTCTCCTTCCAGCCGACGTCCGACAACGGAGGAAGTGCAGTCACCGAGTACAATTTATATGCAGCAGTGGCCACACTTGATGGAGCAGCAGTCGAAACCTACATAGAGGTGAACTCCTGCGGTGGCCTTTTGATGGCATGCACCCTTGTTAGGACGACAGAGACCTCCCAGACCTTCACCACAGGTGTCACATATCGATTCAGATTCTCAGCCACCAACGTCATTGGCGAAGGAGAGCTCAGCAACTCTGTGACAGTCTCACTGGCAGCACCAGCGGTGCAGCCCGCCAAGCCCGTGCTTGATCGAGCAACAACAATAACTGCAACCACAGTATATAAGAGCACCAAGACTTCACTCTATCTGACATGGGCTGCTGTGACGCCCCTAGATGCCCTCGAAGTCGACGGTTACAAGCTCTACATGACCAAGCAAGGTACAGGTGCTGCCGTGTGCGTCTATGATGGCTCCAGAAACAACCAAAAGCTCTTTTATAATGTCACAGGCCTCGAGACCGGCAAAAGATATTCATTCTATGTAGTTTCTGTCAACGCAAATGGTGTCAGTGCACCCAGCGACGAGCTTGTTGTGATCATCTGCCTGCCTCCGACTGGTTTTCCAAAGCCAAAGTACCTGTCTTCAACCAAGACTTCTATGACGTTGGGGTGGGAGGCCCCGAGCGACTCTGGTGGTTGCCCTTTGCTTACGTATACGCTCTACATCAACGACGGTCTCGGAGGAGCGAGCTTCACATCCATCGATAGCACCGCGCTCCAGGATAAGCCGTACCTCACTCAACATACTGTTACTCAGCCAGCAGGTGGTGGAGCACTGGTAACTGGTCAGGCCTACAGGTTCAAGTTGCGGGCGACAAACGAAGTTGGCCACGTTGAAAGCACCAACTTCGCTGAGTTCGTGGTGGCGAGCGTGCCACTGGCACCTCCAACACCGCCCAGCCAAAACTTTGCATACACAGATAGAGACCGCATCAGGATTGAGTATGCTGCTCTCACATCAAGTCCAGCAGTAAGCTCAGCTCTTGCCACAGACGGAGGCAGCGCCGTCTTGAGCTATGATCTTTGGCGAGATGATGGCCTTGGTGGAGACTTTTCGACGTTGTACAGCCAAGCCAGCTCGCAGTCCATTCTTGCCCTTACATTCACCGATTTCAATGTCCAGGAAGGCGTTACCTACAGGTACAAATATAGAGCACGGAACATCAACGGCTGGGGAGCCTTCTCAGGAGTTGCCTACCTTTTCGCGGCAGCCAAACCAGATCAGCCGGCGGCACCGACTCTGCTCTCTGTCACCGATGACAGCATAGGGCTACAGCTCCACGCCCCAACAGCAACTGGTGGTGCAGATATCCTCGGAGTCAATGGCTACGAGCTCCTTATGGATGATGGTACCCTGAACTCCGCCTCAACCAAGGTGAACTCTTACTCAGGGTCCCTCTCCAGCCTTACGCACACTCTACAGCGAACAACAGACTCCATGACCGCTGGCAGGATCTACAGCATCACGTTCCGAGCCCAGAACGCTGTTGGATGGTCACCAGCTTCAGCGGTGCTCCGAGTTGGTCTGGGTGCCGAGCCGCCAGCCATCACGAGCCTGCAGGCCAACCTGGCTGGGTGTGGACCAACCTTCGTTGCCCTGAGCTGGAGCGCAGTAGTCGCTGCACTACAGCTACCAGTCCTTGGATACGTTGTTCAGATGATAGATCCAGTCACCGACGAGTGGATTGACGTCTACGATGCCAGCAATGATCCTGATGCGCTCAGTTACACGCATTTTGGTGTGATCACGGGAGAATCTTATGTCTTTAGGGTCTTTGCAGTCAACTTTAATGGGCGAAGCACATAGGCAGGGAATCAGGTGACTGTCCTTGCGTGTGGGCTGCCTCGATCGATGGACCTCGCTACATATGTCACGAGCACACAGACCACGATCACCTTGAAATGGGCCCCACCAATCGACGATGGTGGCTGTCCTGTGGAGGATTATGCTGTCTATCGAGACCCAGATGGTACTGGTGTCGGCACCTGGACTCTTGTCAACCCACTCGTACGCCATGATCCAAGCCTGCTCGAGTTCACCTGCAGCAGCTTCCCCGTCGCAGCTGTGCCAGGCAGTCATTTTGTGTTCAAGATTACCGCATCGAACCGGCAGGGGAGCGTCGACAGCGTGCTGAGTGCGCCGATGATCTTAGCAGGAGTGCCAGCCACTCCATCTGCTGCTCCAACTTCGGACGCCACCATCACAGACCACAGATAGATCAAGCTCACATATCCTGCGGTCACTGGTGATGGAGGCTCAGCCGTACTCAGCTATGAGCTCCAGCAAGGCAGCCCGTTGCTCAATGACTGGGTGTCGATAGTGGGAGCAGAGCCGAATACTCTTTCCCTTGAGTTCTTGGTGAACACAGGCATCGTCAAGGGCGAAGACTATACATTCAGGTATCGAGCACTCAATAAAGTTGGAGCAGGTCCATGGTCTACAGTCGCCACGGTGAAGGCAGCAGGAAAGCCGACAGCGCCAGCGAAGCCCAAGCTCATCGCCTGCAGCGCAACCTCTGTGACACTCGAGTTCAATCAGACCTCAGTGGATAATGGTGGCTCCAAGATCCTCTCCTACAAATTGCTGAGAGACACAGGAGATGCCCCATCTAGCGCAGTCGCAATCGCCACCGTCACCGCGTACGACGGGCAGGCCGGTCAATATTAGGTCACTGGCCTCAGCGCTGGTGTAACATACCGCTTCCAGTACTATGCCACCAATGTTTATGGAGACTCGCCAGGCTCAGCGATCCTCAGTTAAACTGCGAGCCGGTTGCCCGACGCCCCTGGGACTCCAACTATAGACTGGACTCAATCCAGCAGGACGAGTCTTTTCGTACTCTGGGTGGCTTCCTCAACTGGTAGTCTTCCAGAGTCGCCCATTCTTGGCTACCAGCTCTAGATGGATAGCGGAAATGGGACCTTCGTGTAGGTCTACGATGGCGCTTTCAAGCCTGGTATACTCGGGCATCTTGTAGATGGGCTGACTAACGGCCACCTTTACTCATTCCGTGTGCTCGCTCTGAATTATAACGGAGAGTCTGTGCCAAGCGCGGCCGCTTCCTTCTATGCATGCACAGCTCCTGCTCAGTTTGCCAAGCCTGAGGTCACTTCGCAGTCTAAGACCTAAATGGTGCTTCAGTGGACACCTCCAGCAGATCTTGGAGGCTGCTCAGTCACCGGCTACGCCGTCTTCAGGGATGGAGGAGATGTGGCCAGCGCTGCATCACCAGGTGTGGGCGTCCTCGAGGAGCTCAACTCTGCGTCTGATACAGCGGTGCGAAATAGACCGAGCCTGAATACTCTGGCCGCAACCTCGTTCCCCACAGGTACTGTCGGTCAAGCTTTCCGCCTCCAAATCCAGGTGTTCACCACATAGCGAGACGCTTTGAGCGAGGTCAACCATGCTCTTCTTGCCGCCGTTCCTGGGCAGCCGACCGACAGACCCATTTCTGACGCCACTGTGACCTCAACGAACGTCATAAAGGTCAGTTTTGCGTAGTCAGGTGCTATCGACGACGGTGGCTCCGCCGTCCTCGGCTACGAGCTGCAGATGGATGACGGAGAAGGTGGCGATTTTGTATCCATTCATGGCTTTAGTCCCCTCTCCATGATTACACACTTCACCGCAGTCGAGAATATTCACAAGGGAAGGCCTCACAGGTTCCGTTACCGAGCAAGAAATGCAGTCGGCTGGGGTCCTTTCTCTGCAGAAGCTTCAGTTCTTGCTGCGACAAAGCCGTCAGCCCCTGAGGCTCCGAAGTTCAGCAGCTGCTCTACGACAGTTCTGACGGTTGTGGTGGGTTAAAGTGCTGACAACGGTGGGACTGCAATTACAGGTATCGAGCTCTGGCGCGATGCAGGAGATGACTATACGTCTTCCTTTGTGCAGCTGACGCAGTACACCGGGATGGCACCTACTTATGGGCTCACAGCTGCCGTAGATGGTGTGGTAGCTGGCAAGACCTACCGCCTAAAAAGCAGATCAACGAACGCTGTCGGTGCCTCTGAGTACTCCCTGGAAGCCTTCATTGCGTTCGGGCCTGTGCCAGGAGCACCAGGCCAGCCCCAGAGAGTCTCTTCCACCAGGACTTCTCTCACGCTTAGTTGGACAGCCCCAACATCCTCAGCTGGGGACCTTCCGATCCTCGGATACGTCCTCAATATGGATGACGGGCTGACCAAGCACCTCGCGCCAGTCTATGTTGGCAATGGACTACCAGGAATCCTGCAGTACACTGTTGGTGGCCTCACGACTGGCTTACCATATCTTCTCTCAGCCCAGGCCATCGACCAGAACGGTTACTCCAGTCACAGCCCAATGGCCTCTTACTACGCCTGCATAGCACCACCGTCGATTGCCAGACCAGTATACGTTTCCTCTGACTGGAGCACGAAGGCGATAACAGTTCAATGGGAAAGACCAGCAGACAACGGTGGTTGTGCGATCCTGGGCTACCGCCTGTATCGGACGGCAGGCTCGAGCGACCAATTTGACCAGACAGACCCCAGCACTCTTGTCGCTGCCCTCGTTGGTGCTGACCCGAGTGTCATCCAGCACACCATCGACCTGACTGCTGGCACCGTGGGCCTCTATTATAGGTTCAAGATACAGCTTTACAACGAAGCCGGTCAGAGGGACAGCAATTCCCTCACCCTTGCTCTGGCGTCCCTGCCATCCAAGCCACCAGTGAAGCCGTATTCAGATGCCACCGTAACTGGACCTGATGCCCTCGGTCTCCAGATCGACCCACTTGGAACCACAGCTCTCACAGGTGGATCAAGCATCCTTCAGTACGAGCTTCAGTACGATGATGGCCTGCGAGGACCATACAAGAGCGTCTACACGCTCGACCCGCTGATCACTGTCACTCAAGGAGTCTAGCGAGGCCTCGATCACAGAGTGCAGTACAGGGCCATGAACTTCAACGGCTGGGGTCCTTTCAGCGACGTAGCCTACATCAACGCCGCTGGCCGAGCCCAGAAGCCGCCACCACCAGTATATCTTGGGTCCACATCCACCTAGCTCTCCCTCCAGCTGAGCCCGACGGCCGATGATGGTGGAGCAGAAGTGACAGCGTACACCCTTTACATTGACGAGGTGCAAATCACTCCATCTTTCCAGCTCGTATCTACTGCCGCTGCTCCCTCTGGGCTTACTATGACTCGCACGATTGACTTCGCTTATCCAGTTGGGGCGACCCCAGCCACGATAGCCGCTTGGCAGGTAGCGCATGCTGGCGTGGAAGCTGGCCTGGTTCGTGGTGGGCAGTACAGGCTTTACACTCAGGCTGTCAATGCACTCGGAGCCTCTGATGCGTCGGAGGAGCTGACGGTTGCTCTTGGGCGACTGCCGGCCCAGCCAGCCGCGCCAACGAAGGTAGAGGCAGAAAGTGCCAGCAACGCAACCATAAGCTCTCTGATGATCCAATGGACCCAGTCAACCGCCATCGACGGCATAGATATCGATGGCTACAATCTCTATATGGACGATGGGTACCTTGGGGAGTTCACAGCAATCTATCTCGGCAAGGGGGACCCTCAGACATTCAAATTCTTGGCCACTGGTCTGGTGACTGGTCTTCCATATAGATTTGCTGTATCTGCGAGCAATGTGAATGGAGAGTCTCCGAGAAGTTTAGCCTCCACAATCTATGCCTGCCTTTAGCCGAGCGAGTTGCCTGCTCCTCTGGTCATGTCGACGACGAAGACCTCGATAAAGATTTCCTGGACGGAGCCGAAGGCGAATGGCTGCCCTGTCACTGGGTTCTCGATCCTGAGGAACACAGGCGCTGCTGATGCAGTGACTGTCTCCGTTGACCCCGGTGTAATCGCAAACCAGCCCTCCCTACGATAGTATGACATCACCAGCCTGTCAGGGACCTCCTCAACGTTCAAGGTCATGGTGAGAGCACACAACCTCGCTGGCTCCTTCGACAGCATCCCAGTCGTCGTGGTGCTTGCTGCTGTGCCTGACACGCCTTCGAGTGCCCCAAGCTCGGATGCAGCCGTCACCAGCAGCTCCCAAATAGGCGTGATCTACGGCCCTCTCATAGCCGCTCAGAATGGAGGGAGTGCTGTATTGAGTTACGAACTCCAGGTTGACGATGGAGAGGGAGGAGCTTATCATCCTCTGATAGGAAACGAGACTGCCGGGGACTCACTGGCGACAACGTATGTCTTGGGTCAGGGAATCGTATAGGGTGGGCTCTATCGATTCCGTTTTCGGGCAAGAAACGTAAATGGTTGGTCCGGTTTCTCGCCAGTCGCGTATCTGAGAGCTGCCAGCGCGCCAGGCAGACCCGGTCCACCAACTTTGGACTCTGTCAGTGCCGCCTCGTTCACTGTGACTCTGAGGCGGACTGGAGATGACGGAGGTAGCAGCATCTTGGGATACGAGCTCTGGCGCAACCAAGGTACAGGCACCGTCGACTTCATCAAAGTTTCGACCTACGCTGGCCAGGCCTCCTCGCACACCTTGACTGTTGGCACTGCTCCAGGTCAAGACTCGCTGGTTGCAGGTTCAATCTACTTCATCAGGAGCCGCGCCCAGAACGCCTTCGCCTTCAGTGAAGCCAGTGAGGCGATAGCAGTGGGTCTGGCAAGTCTCCCAGCTGCTCCTGCATCGCTGACCAAGGTGGTCTTGGAGTCAACAGCAACCTACATCACGCTGGAGTGGGCACAGAGTGCTGATACTGAGCTGCCAGTGCTTGGCTATCTGCTCTCGATGCGGGACAGTCTGGCAGGGGCCGACGCATTCCAGGTGGCTTACAACGGGACGAACTACCCAAACGTTCGGAAATTCACAGTGGCTGACGGAGCGGTCTCTGGCAGGGAATACGTCTTCAAGGTGCAGGCACTTAACTTCAATGGCCCTGGACTAGCATCTACTGAAGTCAAGTACTACATCTGCGTCAGTCCTAGCACCTTGAGCCCACCCATACTCGAGGCGGTCACGAAGACTACAATGACACTGAAGTGGGCTCCGCCAGCCACAGATGGAGGCTGTGAGATCTCGTCGTACTCGATCTTCATGGATGATGGTGCGGCTGGCTCGTTCTCGGAGTAGGATGCTGTGAGCGTGAACAATAAGCCAACTTTGAGAGTATTCTAGATCACCAGCTTCGCTGGCGCTGATACATCCAAGACTTATCGCTTCAAGCTCCAGGCGTCCAACATCATCGGAGCTGTGGACTCGGCGGTGACCTCCTTTGTCCTTGCAGCAGTCCCTGATAAGCCAGCAGCTGGTCCAACGGTCAACCTCGCCGGCACAGGCAAAACACGGATCCGGGCAGACTACGCGGCCTTGATAGCCAGCATGAACGGAGGCTCGCCGATCTTGAGCTACGAGCTGGCGATGTACAACTACACCTCATCCAGCTGGCAATCGCTGGTCGGTGGAAGTCAATAGCCATTGGGTCCCTGGACAGGAATCGCATCATTCACTCTTGCAGGCTCCTACACGCAGGAGCAAGGCATCGAAACAGGCAAGACGTATATGTTCAGATACAGAGCTTGGAATGTGAATGGACCTGGTGAATACAGCGCGGTCAGCTACCTCGTAGCTGCCACAACTCCTGCACGTCCACCAGCGATTCAGTACGGCGCCTCCTCTGCAAGTTCCGTCACCTTGCTCTTCAGCCCAAGCAGTGATGATGGAGGCAAGATCATCACGTCAATGGAGCTGCAGATGTCGCCCCTCTTGTCGACTTCCTGGACTGCGGTGGCGAGCTACCAAGGGGCAAGCATGAGTCACACGTTGACGACTTCCACCGATGGTCTTGTGGCTTATTCCAAGTACCGATTTCGAATTCGTGCTGTCAATGACTATGGAGCCTCCAGCTATTCACCAGAGCTGGTGGCATCAGTCGCCCCTCTGCCTGGAAAATTCGGGGTGGTCACTAAAGACCAAACCTTGTCCTCAAGTACATCTATTATGGTGCGTTGGGTCGATCCTGGCTCAGAAGTTGAGCCAATCTTGGGCTATCGTCTCAGGATGACAGATGACCAGACGCTTGTGAGCTCGATCGTTTATGATCACCCAACCAATGCGAATGTTAAAGAGTACTTGGCAACAGGCCTGACCGCTGGTGAATCATACTCCTTCAGCGTGCTGGGCATCAACTTCAATGGAGCAGGCGAGGTCTGGTCTGACGCGGCGAGCTTCGAGTCGTGCACAGCTCCTGTTGATGTTGGCATCCCTTGGCTCATCGAGTAAACAGCGGCCCATCTCAAGTTCCAGTGGCAGAGTCCACAATATAATGGTGGCTGTGCTCTCACAGGATATGACCTCCTTCTTGAAGACAAAGGCGATGGCACGCTCGCTCAACCAGGTACAGGCCTCTTGACATCGGCTTATACCGGACTAGCTCATATACAAGAAGCAACGGTGCCAATCGTAGCGGCTCTTAAAGGCAGCAACTTCAAGTGTCAGCTCAAGGCAATCAATTCTATTGGCTCAACCTCAAGCCTAGTAGGGCAAGCTCTTTTCGCGACTATACCCGATGCTCCAGTCGCTGGCCCAGCATCAGACGCCGCAGTCACGAATAAAGAGCGAATCAAAGTTACATGGGCTGTAATCACCGGGGCCGCGAACGGAGCAAGCGAGATTTTGAGCTACGAACTCTCAATGGACGATGGAGCTGGCGGTGACTTCGTGGCGCTCACTGCTAAGAATGGCAGTGAATATCTGAAGCTCACATATACAGTCTTTGAAGGAATCGTTGAAGGGGTGACATACAGATTCCAGTATCGGAGTCGAAATGCCGTCGGCTGGAGCAACTACTCACCTGTCAGCTACATCACGGCAGCAGCCAAGCCAGAACAGCCACCTGCGCCACAGCTTCAGACAGCGACGGCGGCTGGCCTCACCTTGATCCTTTCTCCGACCGCTGAGGATGGCGGCTCGCCCATCACTGGCTACAAGATTTTCAGAGATGACGGAAACGCCTTCGTCGCCAACACCTACGCCACTGAGCTGACGAGGTACACTGGAGCTGCCACAACCTTCTTGACCACCATTCTTGACGACGGACTCGTGTCCGGCAAGATATATCGGTTCGTGTATGTGGCCACCAATTCATATGGAGATTCAGATTTCTCTCACCATCTCGTCGCTGGAGTAGGTGCACCTCCTCAGGTCGCGCAAGCTCCTCTGAGGGACACAACTTACGATGAATATGGTCCAAGTACAGGCCAGACGTAGATGATGGTCACCTGGGATGGACTGACCACGACGTCAACTCTGCCAATCCTTGGGTTTGTGCTCCTCATGGACGACGGACTCGGCGATGATGATTAGTTCAAGACGATATATGATAGTGGTAACAACCCATTGGGAGAAAAGTTCTTAGCGACGGGCCTGACCTCGGCTCTCACCTATCGTTTCCAAGTCAAGACAAGGGACATCAATGGTCTGGGACCAGTCAGTCCCACTGCCTCTTTTGTTGCTTGCCTCAGTCCCTCCCATCAATAGGCGCCCGAACTTCTTACTGTTGGGAAAACTTCCTTCCAAGTATCTTGGTAGCAGCCCCAAGGAGATGGAGGCTGCCCCATCACCGCCTATGCACTTCGTCTGAGCACCGACTAGAGTTCAGCTTCGCCAACATACTCAGCTCTAGGCTCAGCGATGTCGCCGAGAACCTTTGAGTATTCGTAGACCTTCACTGATGGCACGCACACCGGCAAGTCCCTTCGGCTTCAGGTCGGAGCAACCAACACAATGGGCTCTGTGTGGAGCCCTGCTCTACAGTTCGTTCTCGCCAGCGTCCCTGGGAAACCAACCCCTGCTCCTGTTGCCGATGCTGCAAGCACATCGACCGCTGCCATCAAAGTCGTATTTGCAAACACCAACCCAGATACTGGAGGTGCTGACAGCTGCACCTATGAGCTCCAGATGGATGACGGCGCATCAGGTGACTTCTCAACCATTTTCACGTCCGAGCACCTCACGGCCTTCACAGTGACAGCAAACATCCAGCGAGGCAGGTACTATCGGTTCAGATATCGGGCCAAAAACGTCATCGGCTACTCAGCGTTCAGTGATGTGTCGTATATCCAAGCAGTAGCAGCTCCAGCCACGCCAGCTACTCCAAAGTTCACGAGCGCAGCCGATACCTCCATCACGATCCAGCTTTTTGAATCAGCGGATACCAATGGCGTCGACGTCGCGTCCTACGAGATCTGGCGAGATGCAGGTAATGACTTGACAAGCGCCTTCACTTTGCTCTCTGGGGTAGGATCCTACAATGGGCACGCCTCCACCTACCAGCTCACGGCGGCTGTGGACGGCCTCGGTGCTCCGGGCACGCTCTACAGAATCAAGGTACGAGCGAAGAATGCTGACGCTGTGTACTCAGAATATAGTGATTCGCTCGTTGTGGCTCTTGGATCAGTCCCAACAGCTCCTTCAACTCCCGTCAAGGATGACGCTGCATCAGGACCTCAATAAATTGCTTTGACATGGGGTCAAATCACAGGAGCTACCTTGCCAATCTTTGGTTACAAGCTATACTCTGACTTGGGAACCGATCACGACTTCCAGCTGGTTTATGATGGGAGCAATAAGCCATCTGTGACTCAATACACCTTGACAAATGTCACCGATCCATTAGTGACCTACAGATTCTACGCGACTGGGATCAATTTCAATGGCGAAGGTGTGGCATCAGGAATTGCTCGTTTGAGATCGTGCACGACGCCAAGCAGTGGCGCAGAAAACTTCGCTGCGCCTTTGATAGATGCCACGACTTCAACGCGAGTTACCATCAGCTGGGCGGCGCCGAAAGATGACGGAGGATGCGAGATTCTCGGCTATGCCATCTACGTTGACAACAGTGCTGGAGTATTCTCTGAGTACGATGCCAGCAACGTTCGCAATAAGCCTTTGCTGAGCTCATACGTCATCGACATGCAAGCTCTGGGAAAGACTGCGAGCCAGACCTACCTGATCAAAGTTGGAGCAGTCAACACTATCGGGAGGTCCAAAGCGACACAGTATCTGTCCTCCTGGCCAGCATACCAGCGACGCCATCTCCTCCAACCAAGACGTTTCTGAATGACACTCATGCACAGATCGTGATGAGTCCTCCTGCTTCAGACGGTGGAGACACAATCAAGAATTACGAGCTCCAGGTCAAGATCGGGTATTCAGAAGACGCTTGGAGCACAGTTCTGGGTGCTACTGACGCGCATAATCTTGACTTGATCTACACTCTGCCGATCACGCTGGCAGGGCAGCTCATTCAGGCAAGATATCGATGCATGAATGACATCGGATGGAGCTCATACAGCATACCGTAGTTCATCACCCTCGCTCATGAGCCTTCGCGACCACCAAAGCCTGTCTATGTCAGCAGTGACGACGTCAGCATTTCGATTCAAATACCTCGCTCTTAGAGCACCGGAGGATCAACAATCCTCCTCTACGAGGTATGGTACGAAACAGGAGCAGGCAGCCCTATCAAGAGTACCAGTTATGCCGGCGCTGCACTCACGCATTCGCTCACAGGGCTCACGACTGGAGCGATCTATAGGATTTTCGTGAGGTCCAAGAACCTAGAAGGCTATTCATTGTGGTCTGAATATCTTGAGCTGGCCGCCTCTCCTTTGCCAGCAGCCCCGCTCGCGGCCTCTATGCTGAAGCTTTCAGATCTCTCCTCGAAAACATCGATACAGCTACAGTGGAGCAAAGTCCCTGACGCAGCAGCCAAAACATCAGGTTATTATCTCTGGATGGCTCTCAATACTCGTGGAAGCGAAGACTACGTCTTGATCATGAACGGTACCGACCGCCCAGAGCTCAACGAGTTCTTGGTCAAGGGCCTTTAGACTGGTCAACAATACCGCTTCAAGCTCCAAGCACTGAACTTCAATGGCCTTTCGCCGATGTCTTAGGTCTTCACATTCAATGCGTGCCTCGCTCCCTCTGGTCAATTGGCTCCATATAGAATAGATTCAACAGCTTCGAGCATAACTCTTGGGTGGCAGGAGCCTCAGGATGACGGTGGCTGTCCAGTTACCGGCTTTGCAATCTTCAGAGACGATGGCACGCAGATCGTGCCTGCCATCGAGGTAAACTCGGCTTCAGATGCGGCGGTGAGAGCAATTCCAACGCTGAGACAGCTCGTAGTCACCAATCTACCATCTGGGAAAGAGGGTCTACATGTGAGGTTTTCCGTCAAGGCATTTAATCGGGAAGGATCGGTTGACTCAAGCTCTTATGTTGCGATCCTGTTCGCTGCGGTGCCCAGCAAGCCGCCTAACGTGCCCCAGCTGGTGGGTGCAGAAAGTAATAGCACCATACTGACGATGCTCTTGGTGGAGCTCACTGGCTCTGAGACAGGTAATAGCGCGATTTAGCGCTACAGCCTAGAAATCGATGATGGCCAAGCAGGAGACTTTGCAGAAGCTGGAAGCCCCTCGATGTTGCTGACGCATGTAATTCCGGTCGTACGTGGTTTGACATATAGACTTCGGTATCGCGCTTTCAACGGCGTGGGCTGGGGACCATACTCAGATATTGCCACTGCTCTAGCTGCTCAAGCCCCTACAAGACCTGCTGCACCTACTCTTGCAGCCCCACCTACGGGCACTGCTCTTACCTTGGGCTTCTAGGAGTCCTAAGATGACGGAGGGAGCCGGATAACCTCGTACACTCTATGGTGGAGCGTGAATTACTTTGCAGCCTAGCCAACGTTCACGCAAGTGGCTGGCTACACAAATAATGCGCTCTCCTACACGGTATCTGCCTCTTCTGATGGCTTGGTCGCTGGTAATACCTACGCCTTTCGTTTGAGAGCAACGAATAGCTTGTCTAGTGGCACAGGAACTTCGGAGGCAAGTGAAGAGCTGATATTGGCAGCTGCTCAGCCCATTGCCCAGCCAGCAGCTCCCACAAGGACTTTGGCGACGTCCACGAGGACTGCACTATTCATCGAGTGGGCGGAGAGCGTAGCTACGCAGATCCCTGTTTAGGGGTATCTCCTTTACATGGCAGAAGGCACTGCAGGCGACTTCAAGCTCACATACAACGGCACTTACAATGCTCTATAGAGACACTTTGCCCCCTCGAACCTAACTGTTGGCACGCTTTATCAATTTAAGGTGGTTGCTCTCAACTTCAATGGCGCATCGGCAGCAAGCTCACTGCTCTCTGTTCATGCCTGTGTGGCCCCAGGTCCACCGTCGGCGGTCCAAAGAGTAACAGGAGACCGCACAAGCATCACTCTAAAATGGCAGGCTCCCTCAGATGACGGCGGCTGCGCTTTGACAGGCTATCAATTGATGCGAGATGGCGGTGGTGGCCTCTCAGACCCAATCACCACAGAGGTCGATGCATCAGCGGTCAATGCCCGACCAGCTCTCACAGAGCACGTCGTTACCCTCACCTCAGCTCAGACTGGCCTGCCCATCCGCTTCCAACTGATCGCTCACAACGCTGAGGCCTTCTCATACTCACCGGTTGCACAGTTCCTAATTGCAGCCGTTCCTGACAAGCCTCCTAGCCTTGTTACCTTCCGATATCTAGAAGCTCCACACCTAAACTGAGATATCACACTCACTATACTTTTTCTTGTACTTTATTTATATATTTTAAGACTATTCTATTTTAATAAGCTTTTCAAATTCTGAAC
>Ga0138261_1623519_pt1 | contig 26959 bp, 1 predicted proteins | sample RNAA_720151113_FD_105266 | JGI IMG/M metagenome (GOLD analysis project Ga0138261, IMG submission 105266) | Metatranscriptomics of polar marine prokaryotic and eukaryotic communities from Palmer Station, Antarctica after 72hr light incubation -... | ecosystem: Environmental > Aquatic > Marine >...
GCAAACGTCACACTTGGACCTATTCCACTGGAGCCTTTGTCGTACTTGACTGCATCTCCATTGATAGGAATTCTAAATGATACGGTGATCAACCTGACTCCAGGTTGCGCCGGAGGGATTTCGAAACTCTCCATTGGCTTCCGTCCTGGAATGCAGATTTTAGTTGGTGATAATCTCACATTAAGCTTCCCCGATCTTGCACAGGGTCTTTACCGGTGTACTCGATTCTTCCAAATTCCTTCAGGGCCTCGTGTTTGCACAGGGACCTGGGTATGCAATGCAAGTCTATGCGCCCTCCCGCTTTGTAATGCAACTGCAACAGAAACTACTAGCATTACAATAGAAACTACAACGCCAACTCCAACGCCAACTCCAACGCCAACAACAGCGGAAAATGCGACCAACACCACAACAAGTGCAACTTCAACTGCAACAGAAACATCTACCACTGCAACTGAATTTTCTACTACTGCAACAGAAGCTGCTACTACTGCAACGCCAACTCCAACGACAAGTGCAACGACAACTCCAACGACAATGACAGCAGAAACTGCGACTAGGGTGTGCGCCCCTGGATGGTTCGATATTACTTCCGACCCTCTTGGTTCGTTTGGACAAGGAGTATACGAACTTCCTGCGATTCGTACAAGCAATATTTCTTTTGTGCAACAAACTGATTCAAACTCGTCAGCGCAAAATGTGACCATCATGATCTCGACTTTAGGAGGGGGTGAGCGTATGATCTTCACTGCACAACAGCCCATTATGGAAGGCAACTTTGTCGTAATCAACGTGTCTTCTAACATTCGTCTCCCGCAGACGAATGCGGGTTTTGATACCAAGCGTATCGCACTTGGACTCGACACCTCGAGCGGACCTGTTGCGAAGACATTAGTTTCCACGATCTCGGGGTTGGGCACAATCTTTGCACAGCAGCCGTTTGTGCAGTTGACCGCTAAGAGCCCTCAAACACGCACCGACATTCTCCTAGATATGAAATTCCAGACACCATTGCAACCCCTCACCAAGATCGGCATGCACTTGCCAGGATTCAACCTCGGGCACGATTCGACGTGCCAGCAGGAAACATGTTCAGCAACCTCGCTAACGGTAGGAGGAATTTCGGGTAGTCTCTTCAGTTTTCACCCGACGCCGCCATGTGGACTGGATCAACCACCTGTTGTTGTAGGCTGTGGATGGGGTCTATTTGATGCAGGACTAACGTCTCCTAATTCTTGCCGGGTTGTTCTTTGCCCGGCAGGGTGCAGTTACACAGCACCTGTCTATCGACGATGTGGTAACCCTGTATCAACCAGCTACGGAACTTCATCCATCTTCCAGGATCATGAGGAGCTGGGAGCATGGCGTCGTTCGTCGATATGCGCTGCTGCAGTATACGAGGGTGTCGTCCCGAGGTCCGGAGGAAGCATGACCATTATTACTTTGTCCAACAGCACTGGACTTTCATGTGACAGCACGTCAAATGGTGTGGTGTCGAAGAGCATGGAATCCAACAGTGCGCAAGATTTTGTCTTGGTTTCCATTCCTTTCCCAGAAACGAATGGTCTTTGGGATCCTGATACTAGTACGTTTTCGCTCACAGTAGGACGGAATGTAATTCCAGCCCTGCAGCCCCTGTCTCTTATTTTGCACAACCTAACCACTCCGATCAATGGAGTGCCGCCGTCTTCAATCGTTGCTGATGTAACGCTCCCAACCGCAACATGTAACAAAGACGGTCGAGTTGTGTTGGCAGAATTTATGACATCAATTGGTCAGACTGCTGCATTGAACTTCGTCCCTGCCATTGCCGGATTACCTGCAGATATCGCAATTGATTTCACCCTTGCTCGTCAGTTGGCTGCGAACGAAAATGTCGTTATTCGCCTGCCGAAATTTTCAGGTGTTTCAAAATATAGTATTGCAGGACTTTTTGGGCCAAGCAAAGATAAAGTCCAGGTGGATTGGTTGGCTTTGACGTCAATTTTGAATATAAGCGTGAAGTGTGGACAGGTCGTATCTGCTTCAGAGCCTGTTTCATTCACTATCCCGAAGACGGCTGGCATCCGTCTACCTCAGTTGGGCATAAACCCTGCATTGGAGGTTCCTACCATTCAAATCGTTGGCTCTGCAGGACTTCTCCCGGAACAGTCGATGACTACAGTCCCTGCAGTCGGTTCTCTTACTGACACGGCGGATCTTAGTTTTACTGTCTATCGCAAGGCCAGAGAAGGAACTGATATTTATTTCAAGTTTGCCGCTGAGATGAATATCGTTGCAAACGAAACTCTAACATTGAAACTGCCATTCTTCGGTGGGTTGGATGGGCATCAAGTAAGAACCTGGTCGACTCCGACTGGCAAATTTAGCCATGCCTCGTGGTCTGCCGCTGAGGAAACGTTGACCTTCACCGTTGCCACCGACATTCCACGGCAACAATCAGTTGTTGTCCAGTTCCCGATGATTGGTGGGATTAAATTGCCAGCTCTTGGTGTGCGAGTAAATCAGACTTCGTTATTGGTGTCTGTGTCGGCAAAAGATGGAAATGTCGTCAGTCAGGCTATTACAAAAAGCGAGCCCGTTGGAGTATTTCTGAACGCCAGCATTGAATATGACCCCCCTCTGGCATCTGCAGTTGTTAAATTAACCATCAGTTTTACACCTCAGATGCGGATGGTAGTGGGCGACAAAATGGATTTGGTGTTGCCTCTTTTTTTGCAGGGAGGTAAAAATGCGACTGCAACCTTTCTTGTGAGCAGCTCTCCTGAGGGCAAGATTCGGCAAGCCACTTGGAATCAGGCACGTCAAGTGCTATCATTCCGTTTTGCCGTTGATGAATGCCAAGAATCCTTTATATTCGCACAGGAGAGGTTCGTGGTGACGGTTCCGTCGTCGGCAGGACTGTCCTTACCGTCCATGGGAGTTCGGCTGAATCAGCAAACGTTAACGTTGGCTTCCAACGAAACAGAACTCGGCCCAGTTTTCCATTCGTCGCTAGATCGAGTTGAGGCAGTGGGTTCTTTCTTTGCACAGCTTGATTATGGCACGCCCGAATTGCACATTTCAGAATACGATCCAAGCACGATCACTGTGTCTTTGCGACCGCAGATGCACCTCTATCCTACTGAGACAATTAAAGTGCAGCTCTCAACCTTTCTTTCTGCAGGCGATGTGTTAAATTCTGTAGTCAGCTGTATTCCATTGGATGCCATTGGACTTGCATCGTGGAACTCGACTTCCAACATGCTCGTTTTGACCGTGAATCAGACTATGGTGCCCAATACTGCTCTTACTATCGTAGTGCCGGGCGACTTTGGAATTCGCAAGCCGGTAGCCGGATTGCGATGGAATCACAGTCAGTATGTAAATCTGAGTGTTTCAACTGAGGCCCAGGACGGTCCTGTTTTACCCATTCCTATTCCAGTGACAAATGCTGTAGGACAGGTGTACGGAGTTGAAGCTGGTGTTGACATACCAATGCTGGACTTCGACCCTGCATATCCAGGAGCCACCACAAATCTGCTTTTTACCTTTCTCCCTATGATGCCCGTGCTTTCAGGTGACACAATGAAAATTTATTTACCAGGGTTTGTTAGCAACCAAGACGGTGTGAAGCCTGTTGAAACGGTCACCCCGTTATCTGCAAGCGTGACAGTATCTTGGGTGCAGGCGACTTCAACTTTGACTTTGACATTTTCTGACATTGAGGCTGCATCGCAAGTTCGGGTCCTCGTCCCATCGTCTGCAGGGCTGCAGCTCCCAGCTATAGGTATTCGCTCTGAACAATATTTCACGTTTGCATTTGAAAGTATAGAGGGGCCTGTGCCAGTAATGCCGATGAAATCGCCGACGTTGGGAGCGCTGGCACAGCCGTTTGAGCTGCAGTACCAAAGTAATCTTCCTGTCTCTGGCTCGGAGCTTGAAACCATTGGATATCCCAAATTCATCGGAAAGGATGTCAGCATTACTGCAGTGATAATCAAGTTCTCTTTGGCTATGACTTTGAAACCAGGTGAGACTGTGACTCTATACCTCCAAGACTTCCTGGGGGATAACAAAACAAATGTCACTCTTGATTCGAATGGAACCTTTTCTACTGGATCATGGCGTCGGGATTCCATGGCCCCCCCCCGTCTTGTCATGACTGCAGCGCGCATTGTAAACGCCTCGTCGCCAATTTCCATATTTGTCCCAACACAGCTTGGAATTGTCATGCCAGTCAAAGGAGTGAAACTAAACCAAGAGTCTTTCTATGTCTCTGTTGATGCAAGCGATGGACCAATATTCGTTGCAAACACCTATAACCGATTCAGCTACGCAAATTTAACGCTATCAGCTCCAACACAAAAGACAAAGATTGGCATCTCTCAGAGTGTTGGTGTTTTGTCAGGTTCTTCAGTGTCTTGGCGACCCGTTTTTGCAGGGCGTTACACCCGAGTGTCGTGGACCTTTTCCAATTACATGGTTTTGGCGGTGGGCGATATAATTGGCCTGTATATTCCTAATCTTGAGGGTGAAAGTTCAAATTTTATCGCCACATTTTTCAAGGGAGGTGGTGAGTTTCCTATCAACGGAACTTACGATAGGGGGACTGGAATCATTTTGTTCACTGTCAGTACCAGGACTGAGATAGATTCCGACTGTCAGATTACCACGCCTCTCGAGGCCAATATAAGGATGCCATATGGAGGCGTGGAATCAAATGTAATTGGATTTATGTCATTTGCCAAGGCGCGCGATGGTTGGGCGTTGAACCAAATCAACAATGCAGGTGTGGGTGCAATCGTCAAATCGGATTTGAATTTTGTGCCAACCAAAGCCAATTTCTCTTCTACTGTCACTGTCAAAATCACAACGACGACAAAGCTTACGCGGGGTGATCTCATTGCACTTTACCTGCATGGATTTCAAGGCACTCCAGAGTTAAATCTCACGCAGCTCGGTGCATCAAACTATTCATCGGCTTTTGAAATAATCTGGAATATTTTAGATGTGAATGTTGCGGTAATGCTGCGCATTACCTCAGCGATTCCCAGGTTAGCAGAGTTCGAAATAATCTTCCCTTCTTCCTGTGGCATTCGTTTGCCCGAATTCTATAACAAGGCAAATAGTGAAAAGCACCAGCTTTCCATTTTGGCGAACCTCGGTACTATTCCTGTTGCGCAAATCATGACATCACCGAGTCTAGGATCCTTCACGCAAACTTCTTTGCACTTCGAGCCAGCTATTGCTGATGAAAACAACAACATTTACTTGAGAATTGTAAGTGCTATGGACATCGTCTCAGGCGATCAGATTGAAGTGCATTTACCTGAACTGTCCGGTCCGGATTGCATTAGCGTACCAGCGCAGATGTTGATTTCAAACGCTTCGCAAATTGCATGGAATTCTAGTGCAAAAAATCTGACCTTCACGATGAGGGATGCAATTCGACCAGGCCAAGAAATGACCTTACTGGCTGCATTGTCTGTCTGCCCCATCCGCCTTCCAGCAGACGGAATCGTGACGAATCAAGCATCTTTCACCATCAGCACCACTGCAACGAAGGGTCCGGTCCCGAAGTCGCCTGCTACATATATATTGACGACTTCTGCGGTTGGCTCGTTTTTGCAGTCTCCAGTGCTTGAATTTCTGCCGCCTGTGGCTAATAAGCCTACCACATTGAAGTTCACCTTCCATGCTTCTATGATCCTCCAGAGAAGAGACTCTATCGTTTTGAATCTTCCCGGGCTCTCTGGCCCTACGAACGTGAACGTTTTCATAATGTCAGAACCGAGCAAACTCTTTTCCCCTGCAATGTGGAATCTTACAACACAAGAGCTTCGACTTTCTCCGCAAGGGCGTATTGATGCATATACTGTTTGTACTGTTTGGGTTGCTCACAGCTCTGGAATCACATTGCCGAAGACTGGCGTCCCTCTCAATTTTGAAGGATTTACTATTCAAACCAACGCATTGCTTGGTCCGGTAAAGCCCATAAAGTTTGTGCGCACGGGTATTGTACCCATCGGTGCAGTGTATCCGCATGCCCAAGCAGCGTGGAGCTTCTTCCGAGAAATTCCAGCTGTGAGCTTTTCACCGGCAAGAGCAGGAGAACAAGCAGAAATTAAAATTGGATGGCGATTTTTGGAGAAACCGCAGCTGAATACTAGCCTGGTGTTTGACCTGCCTGATTTCATGGGACCTCCTGTACGAGAAATTTCTCTCCAAGGCCCTTCAAGCAATTTTTTTTCGGCTCGTTGGACATACGAGAATGTGTGTCAGACGGATTGCTACACAAACGTGACTCTTGCTGGAGCACCTGACGTTTGTTCTTCGTGGGAAGGTTCATTCGTGAACAGATGTGAAGAAGCATGCATCAAGATTAGCCGCCTCGAGCTGGTGTTGACATCCTACTTGCATCAGTTCACCCCGTCGGACTTTTTTCAGATAGTCGTGCCGCACAGTGCAGGAATAATATTGCCAGCATATGGGCTGCAACTAGGAGATGGACAAATTTCTGTGTCTGCCATGTACAATGGAATCACACTGTCTCAGAGACCAGTGATTCACCAGGCAATAGGCGAGGTAAAATCGGCTTCATTGACGTTTTCGAGCATTCGAGCTAACACCGCAACCGCAATTTCGTTATTGTTTACGCCGTCCTTCAAGCTCTCTGAATTTGACTCCATCCAGGTGTCTTTGCCTGGATTCACTGGCAATGCATTCTATGATCACTCTGTCGTTAGCTCTTCTGGACAGAAAATACGAGCTTTTTGGAAAGATGAGATCGTGACTTTCGTTATTTTTGAAGCAGAAACTTTCCTCACATGTCAAGAAGTTTCTTTGACGATACCTGTGACCTTTGATGTGCGATTGCCCCTCCTAGGATCTGTTCAAAACAATGTCGGTCTAGATCTATCCATTTTGGCCACAAAGGGACGCGTGCATCAAATGTCAATCACTTCTCCGCCAGTGGGAGCATTCAATCTTCAGTTGACTTCGTTTTTAACGGAACCGCGAGGTCCGGGAGCACCTAGCATGATGAACTTCTCATTGAGTCTGGGTAGTGACATCAAAATTGGAGAGACCATCACGTTCGGATTGCCCGGTTTTGTTGGCGAATCTCTGGAGTGCTTCCCGGTACTTTCTGAGCCGCTGGGCGTTTTTGCCTTTGCAGATTGGTCTCCGACATCTTCTGAGTTGGTTTTAAAGGCTGAACGTAGGATTCCTGCGAACTCAGTCACAAGTGTGCTTGTTCATGGAAGAGATAGGATTACCCTTCCTGAAAATGGAGTATCGTCTACCAATGAATCGGTTTTGTCACCTGGTCCAATCACAGTTTCTTCAGATTCGAAATATGGACCTAGCGAACATGTGCCACTGACTCAAACAACACCTGTCGGTTGGTTTATGAATTCCAGCCTTTCTTACAGCTCATTGCATCGTAACGAGCTGGTAGAGGTCATATTTAGATTCACGCCATCCATGATTCTTCAGATCAACGATACCGTAGAGCTACGCTTACCTGGATTTACCATGACAGGCGGAGAAATCAATGTCACTTCCTCTGGTGTATATACGCATAAAAAGAATTCAGACTCTGCGCTGCCAGAAAGCTATATCTGCATTCCTTGCGTGTCAGATGAAAAATACGATGGGGACTCTGTTGGAGCAGGATATTACCGCTCGGTGTGCGGACTGAACGGGATACGGCTGTGGAAGGGTCTTAACCAATTGCTTAGATCTACCCATTCTAGCGTTGGTACAGGCCCGGCACTGTCAAAGGCGATCGACGAAGTGGATCGCGATATATTAAACCCCAGTGCTATTGACGTACTTTTTCGGAAGGAAACGGTATCTCCCAGTAATCTATCAGTTCCGGGAACAACCCGTACTTGGTCTGAATCCCAGCTATGGCCACAGTCATTGGGTGTGGGCTACAAGAAATTCACTTGTGAAGGAATATGTAGCTCTTCAGATCCGCAGTCGGATCTTCACCATCAAATTGCTGCGGATCCCATCGTCTCGAATGCTCGTCTATTTCCTGTAGACTATTACTCTAGTGATGGATTCACCTTCTACAAAAGTAGCATGCTTTATGGTGAGTGCGATCAGTCTTGTCAACTCGTACCATCTTCTGCGGATTCTTATATGACGTCAGCATGGAGTCCGTATACGGAAATATTCGAGCCCCCGGACGAAGACAAGGGAGACATTGCCCGCTCGTTGTTTTACATGGCCGTCAGATACGATGGAGGGGATGGTGCCACTGATTTGGAACTTGCGGATATGAGTCCAGAAGATGATCCCACGTGCTGTATCGCCAGTGATTATTTGAATGGTTGCATGAAAAGCGTCTGCAAACTTGGTCAGCTGTCCTCTCTGATTAAGTGGCACGTTCAAGATCCTCCAGATGACAAAGAAAGGGCACGAAATGATCTTGTCGAAAAACAGCAAGGCAATCGAAACCCTTTTGTTGATCTTCCTCAGCTGGTCTGGTTGTTGTGGAATTCATCAACTATTTCAGGAAGAACAGAGCCTGGGTTTGCAGGAAGAACAGAGCCTGAATCAACTATTTCAGGAAGAACAGAGCCTGGGTTTTCAGAGATTCTATCGGATTGTGGTCGAGACAACTCGTCCATTGCAAACAAAGCCATGTGGAATGCTGAAACTAGCCGATTGACTCTCACTCTTCAGCGCCGAGTAGCTTCTGGGTATTCAGTCAAAGTTTCACTATCTTCAGTCAGGTTGCCCTCTCAAGATCTCTTCCGCAATGACGAAACACTCAAAGTGTCGTTAAATACTGAGAAAGGACCTTTCGATTCGGTTCCTATTCTGGGTTCCCCACCGACTGGTCCGTTTTTCAACAAACCCATTGTCAAATTCTCTCCAGATGTGACACCAGGTCAGGTTACGTTATTGGCGGTCAACCTCACGTTGACGGCAGGGATGGAAGCTGGCGACAGCATTGATCTAACGTTACCTGCCTTTGAATCTGATAGTCAGAATGTTAATTCTACCATTGAGAGGATTGAGCGTCTTTGCCAGCAAGTATGCGAAATTGTGTGTAACGTCACGCATTCTAATGTCACCGAGAACAGCAGCACCCTATTCAACGGGACCACGAGGAATAGCTCCTGGTGCGACCCTGCCGATGGTATTTCAATTTGCTCGACTGAGTGCAGAGACGTGGAAATTATTGGGGAACATTTGAACACCTCTAGCTCGATACAGACTGATTCGATTACCCTGACATTTGTGTCCAAAGTGTGTTTGGGAGAGAATGCCATGCTTAGCCTTCTCATTCCATCTCGAGCTGGAATTCGGATCCCAATGAACGGTGTGCCCTTGGAGGGTCACAATATCACCATAGCCATGTATCGAGCACGCTCAGAGATTGACGCTTCTTTCGTGAACGGATCAAATATTTCGAATGTGACCAATGTGACCATTGAATTTTTGAGCCAACACAAATTGCCGATTAACTGCACCTTCGATCCTGAAATTTCCTTGTCTGGAAAGATCCATGTTGAAGTTATGCCTGTGGGATCTTTTGGAAAAGTTGTACTATCGTATGAGCCGATGGTCCCAGCTGAAGTCACAAACTTGGAGTTGGAGATTACATGGCCAATACTTCGCCCATTTGATAGTTTGTATGTGACACTGCCCGGATTTGGATTGCACTCTTACGACGGCATCGAAACACGCAGTAACACCAAAGTGTATGAACAGACTATTGTTGTCGATGCGGTGCCTAGAATTCTTCGTTACTTCGCCACTTGGACCCAGGGCTGCCCTCGGGATACTATCGCAATTACGTTCCCAGATGGCTTCAACTTTCCACCAAAATATCGTTTTGGCATCAGGTTATTGGACAGTTTAGGCGTTGTTTTGCCGCCTAACACAATTCCTGTGAATAATCCAACCCTAACCTTGGCAACGGATGCACCTTCTGGTCCTATACCCCCAAGATTGGGTTCGATTGCAGAGTCTCCAGCAGTTACATCGTTGGGATTCTCAACGCGACTGGCCTTCATACCACCAGCTCCAGGAGTAGATGTAAACATTTTCTTTGAATTTACTCCTGACGCCCCGATGATACCTGGTGATAGCGTGAGCCTCCTGTTGCCTGAGTTAGCAGGAGTTGACAACGATTGTTTTCAAACTGATTGGTCGGCTCCAATGGACGCATCCACGTCTGCAGGCTGGAATGAATCTAGTAGGGTCTTGACCCTTCGAATTAGCACCTATTTGGCAGCAGGAGAAAAGGTCCAGATCCAGGTGCCACGATCTATTGGAATCGCGACCCCAGACGTTGGTATCCGTACAGGTGATGAAAGCGTGCTGGTGATGGCCATAACGTCACAGGGTGACCTTTCGTGGACGCCTATCAGTTTTGTTTTGCCTGTTGGTTCCTTCACTTCGAATTCTTTTTTTTCGTTTTCGCCTCTCATGGCTAACGTGTCAACAGACATTGTCATCAATATAGTCCCTCGAATGGCAATTGTGGTGAACGAACTCATTTCCATCAAGCTTCCCAATCTTGAGGCTTTGGATTTGCCATATGCTGCTGATCCGAAGATGCGATGTATTGCAATGGACGGTAGTGCTGGAGAGGCAACATTCAATTCATCGTCTTCTACTCTCACCATGCAAATTTCCAGGAACATGCCCAGGGACAAGTCCTCACAAGTTATTATTCCAGCAGCTTCTGGTATTTACATTCCATCCGTAGGCTTATCTATGGGCGTGAAGACAACAATATGGACAAATGCCTTGGATGGTCCAGTGGATTACAATTCTCAAACCCCCTTCGTTCCATATTCATTGTCTGTTGGCGGTTTTCAATTCATTGCCCTTTTGGTTGAATCGTATGCTGATCAAAATGATTTGGTTGGTTCTCTGGAACTTACGTTCCACTCAATGGTACATTTGGAACCGGGAAATAACTTGACACTTCAGTTGGAAGGTTTCCATGAGGTGAAAGGTTCGACAGTAAGTCTAACTTCCACAAATGCCGGATTTTTAGATGCATCGATCACAGGTGGAATTATTCATATCCCCATAAGAAGTGGGATCATCACAAACTTCTCTGTGACTTTGAACATGCAGTTGTCCTTAGGAATGCGGCCTCCGTCGCCCACAATCTTGACGAACAAATCGAATTTCAAACTGTCATACCAGAGCATTCGTAACTCTATTCCACCTACAGTGATCGAACGTGTGGATATGAGGTACGGAATATTTTTTGGACCAGTCATGCTAAGCTTCAATGTTTCAAGGGACAGACAAGATTTAGATATCCACTTGGAATTCACTTTGAGCCGATTGCTTTTAGCGCAGCAAGCCAATTTGACCTTGAGACTTCCCGGCATTGTCAGCAGGAAGTGGGATTATCTAAATGTATCAACCTTGCAAACCAGTGCAAAGAGAACAGACTTCCAGGATCTTTACAAGGTGGAAAATGAAACTATCAGCGAGGTACTCGGACCAGAAGAGGAGTTGCAGTATCCGTCCAACTTATCTGCAAACTTTCGGGGATGTTTAGTTGAAGAAATCCATTCTTCAAAAAATGATTCTATCTTCGTGAGGACTTGTAAGAAGGAGATTTCATCGAATCAAACCATTGCGAATTGCAGCGAGAACGCGTCGTCTTGCATCAAGATTATCAGGTCAGTGGCCATGGAACGATTCAGGGTCAGGTACAAAAAGACTTTTGTGCCCCTTCATGAAGTTCCTGTGCGAATTTCTGGTGATGACAACACAGAACTTTTCCAGAGCACTTGGCAGCAAGAAATACAATGTACCTGCAATTCAATGTTCCTGGATTGCACATGCGAGATATTCGGACTTCTGAAACTAGTACCCAAGTTCGACCTTTCGGCGGCTACTCGAGCCCTGAAACTACTTGGTTCGGACGATAATTCGCTTGACTTGATCTTACCCGGCGCAGGAATAGATTACGCTGCAAACTTTTCGTTGCACCTATCTACGGATCTTTTAAATACGAGCACTGCCGTGCACATAGTTGAATTGAAGCTCTTTAGATATGCTGCAATCACACAATTTCAGCCGCAAATTGCAGGTATGGTGATGGAAATAGATGTTGAGTTCGAAACAGCGTTCCAGTTGGATGCCTTCGAACCCATTTTGATTTCTCTGCCAGGTTTTACAGGAACTCGTTCTGGGTATGCCGATCGTCTTGAAGGACCAGACGGGAATCTATTTGCTGGTGCGTGGATTCCACAAGATAGTACACTTTATCTTTATGTTCGATGCGGGGGCACCGTTTTAGAACCCGGGCGTCGAGTCAAATTGTCAGCACCATCTGGACTTGGCATTACATGCCCTAGATCTGGTATTGATGCAAATGATACCTCAGTTAGTATTCAGGCAAAATCCCAGACTGGTGTTGTTCCTGAGTTGCGGCTTGATGCTTCCCCCGGTGTTGGAAAATTCAACTATTCCGAGTTGAAGGTACTCCCTCCGAAAGCAAATGCCGAAGTCGAAATTCAGTTTCTCTTTGTTCCAGAGATGGATTTGCTTCCTGGCTCAAAGTGCTATCTCCGTCTTCCTGGATTTACAGGTGAAGACAAGCGCCTTGATCATCATCAAAATCGGCCATCGTGGGATGGATATGATACCAGTGTTGTCACTTATACTTGTTCTACATCGAGAAATTTTTCTACAGCTGGAGTGTGTTCAAACAAGGCTCAAGGCTCCAACAAGATCAAGATTTATCGTAACACATCCCGCACCCAAGAAGTCGCGTTGCTTGAAATATACATTCCCACTCTTGTTTCTGCACAAGCTCGAAGAGTGATCACAATTCCTCGTAGTCTTGGCATCAAGACACCTGTCGATGGTATTCGTCCTAATCAGGCTTCACTGACTGTGTCGTGTGATACACCAAATCGACCCTTCAGTTTGGTTCCGATCATGAGCTCCCCAGCCATCTTTCCTATCGGAAAGTTTGAATACTTCAATATGTCTTTGAAGCATATTCCTCTTACACAAATGGCTGGCCGTCCAACGGATTATCATATGGAACTCAAGGCTATTATGACTTTTGGCGCGAATGATAAGATTACAGTGCACTTTCCTGGCTTCACCCTAACCAAAAATCCGCCGAGTACACACATCAATTTCGAAACGGAAAATCAAGAGTTAGACACTCGAGCTGAATGGAACGCTGATGATGAAACACTGACATGGACATTCCGTACAGACATGAAGCCTGGAACGCCATTAACCATTGATATTTTCGAGAGTGAATTCTTTAGGTTGCCCGTGAATGGCTTTGAGAAGAATACACCAGATATAACTGTCAGTTCGACCGCATCGGCCGGCCCTGTGGACAGACAACCCATTACGACGATCCCTGCGGTATTCAGTAGAGGTCTATTCGAAATTGCCACGCTCATGTTTGACAGTTCTGCTGTTTTGTGTGATCGTGTTTTCGGAGGGTTTGAACGTCCGGGTTATGATCTGTCAAAACCATCGACACAGTCTGAGTGCAGCGAAAAGATGTTGGGTCATGGTCGATCTGCGACAAATACAACAATCAAATTTATTTTCTCAGCCCAAATGGAATTGCACAAGACCGATACAATAGCCTTGCATTTGCCTGGGTTCACAGGTGGGGCCTCGTTTAACGGCGTGAACGGAACATTGAGCGCTGGCATACCTGTTATTCAGGTAGAATGTTCTCCTTGCTCGGTGCCTGGTGCCATTGTCAATGCTACATGGAATCGCAACACCTCTGTTCTTGTCTTCACTGTGTCTAAATATATTCCGGACTACACTGTCGTTGAGTTGGTGATCCCTCATACGTATGGGATTAAAATTCCCTCCCAGCCTCTATTGCCAAACGATCCCAGACTTTTGATTGCGACAAGTGCTACCTTTGGTCCGATACCGCCTTCGCCTGAGTTGCACACGCCAAGCATTGGGGGTTTTGGACGAACACCAACAATGACGTTTGGAAATAGCAAGTCTGGAGAAAATAGTGAGATTGTCCTTGAATTTTATCCACTCATGCAGATTCATAACTTCGAGGGTATTACACTGCACCTCCCAAATTTTGGCGGAGTCTCTCAAAGGAAAATCTTTGTGTCCTCGGAACCTCTGTGGTGTGGGGATTCCTCGGATGTTTTTGGTTGTGCATCCAAGTTTTCAGACGGCAGGTGGTCTCAGGAAAGTCATGAGTTGGTGGCGACAGTCAAAAATAGAGCTGTGATTGAAATTGGAGAGCAAGTAATCATCAGAGTTCCATCCCAATACCTCGAACTTCCAAATGAAGGTATTGCCACAAATCAGATTGACATATTAATCGAATGTGATGCTCGGAATGGCTACGTGGCAAAGACTCCTATCACCACCATTCAGCACGTCGGATTTTTTACAGAGGTTCCCACGAACTTAACGTGTAACCTGGAAACAATATGTCCCTTCCCATTTTCAACAGTGTTCTATGAGCTCGTTCGTCCAAGAGTCTTCTTTGACCCACCAAAATCTGATGAATATCTTACAATAACATTTGATTTCCAACTCGTCTCGGACCTGAACGTTGGAGATATGGTTGATCTTACGGTAAAAGGATTTTCGGGAGAGGAGCTCCCATCTGACGATGAAAATTTTGTCTTCAACATTCTCGGGCCATTCAAGGACTTCTTTACTGCATGGTGGTATACAAATAAACAAAAGGTCACATTTACAGTCACAAGAGCAATAGCCAAAGAAACGTTTGTGAGCCTGACGGTGCCTCCCTATCAGCAGCTCACTTTAGGGATATGGCTGGGCATAAGGCTCCCGAGGATGGGAGTACCTCAGAATGACAACGGAATTGCGGTATATATATGGAAACCGGATGAGGTGGGATACCTAAACGCATCAACTGCTGCTGTCGGGACTCTGCTTGACACTATGCTTGATTTTGATGCATGCGCTGGACTGACGACTGCCGAATGCGAGGTGTGTGGAAATTCTGTAGCTTGCCCTTGTCGTACTCCTGGTGCCCGTGCTCAGATATCCTTCAGTTTTAGAAATCAATTTGATCTTGTTGAAGGGGACACGGTAAGCGTTAAGATGCCAGGATTTGGTGGCCAAAGTCTAGATGGGCTGGATATCTGCTCGAATTCTGCCGAGATGAACTTGCAAGCTTGCAATCCTCCCGGGGGCTTTCGGAAAGTCTCCTGGCATCAATCTACTGGAGATCTTGTGTTCACCGTTGCAGAAACGATGCCTAAATTCATTGCAGGGAACCAAGAAAGTATCACAGTCATAGTCAGTAAAGAGATAGGTATCGTGCTTCCTCTAAATGGAAGCATACCGCTCCCAGACACGTCTGGTTCGACTTTGGATCGAAACATTCTTGAAGTTGAAGTCGAGGGTGTATATGGTGTTGTAATACCTACTCTGCTTGGTACTTCAACAGAAATTCCAAATATTCTATCCATCAGCAAACTGCAATTTAACCCACAATCGCCAAATGAGCGTGTCGAAGTCACTTTATCTTTTATTCCTTTATCTTCGAGGCCAAGGGAAAATCTCGCTGCTGAACTAGACACAAGTTGCGAACAGCTAAGCGAAGAAGACACGCTCTCTTTGAGCCCAGGTGATTGGATTGCGGTTTCTTTGCCAACTTTTACGACCGGAACGCAACAAGATGTTGCAGGTTCTCCTGTTTGGGAGATGGAAAAGTTCAACCCTGTCACTGGAAACGTGGAAAGAGCGGTAATCTCAGGCGTAGACTCAATTCCACCTGGCGTTATCGTGGAGTCCCAATGGTTCCCTGATAGCAGATACATTGTTATGGAGGTTGCTTCCTTCGTGGGTGCATTATCTTTTGTGTCCGTAACCACTCCGAAGACCATAGGTATCTTTACTCCACCCTCACCTGGTCTCCCAGAAAATTCGCAGACTCTCAAAATTTCAAGCTTCCTGCGAATGGAGCGTAAGAGATTGGGAGCCCAGGTTGAGGTAGGATCTCATGGAATAGTCAGCTGCAGTCCAAATAGGGTGTCACCTGGATGCGCATTGGATGCGTCGGTCATGGAATCGAACACTATTCAGGACTTTGATGGTGTGGTATTCTCTAGTATTGGTTTTGAACCTAGGCTCGTTGGACAGAACGTTAGAATTATTCTCAATTTCACGTTGAGCGTAAAAGTACAAGAGTTGGAAACCATAGAGATTGAGCTTGGTGGCTTTTTTATCACCGGCCTGAATGTCGATAAAAGGAGGTTTGGAGTAACTTCTGAGCCGATATCGTGTTTTGATCTCCCCTTGCGGTGCTCGGGGAAAATTTTGCAAGCTACATGGACTAATTCGTCGCAAGTCTTACAGTTAACAGCAGCAAGGGACTTGGAGCGTACTGAAAATGTTGCAGTATATATCGCCATCGACACAGGTTTCCAAGTTGCCGAGACAGGCATTACAACTGACTTGAAGGATTTGAAGATAAGATGCAGCGTAGCCGGCGGGCTCATACCCCCAACTTTAATACAGTATATGCAGGCGATTGGATACTTCATGACCACCCCCGAGCTATCGTATAGTCCAGCTCAGGCTGGCAGGGTTTCGGAGGTTTCCGTGTCTTGGCTGTCGAATCAGGATGTGCCTGCAGGAACCGACATGATAGTATATCTTCCCGATTTTGCGTCAGATGGACTGGAAAGATCCAGTGTGATTTCAATCAAACCATACTGCAAGTTTGCCAAGGCGATGTGGTCAAGCAGTCGCAATCTCAAAGTGACTTTCGGTTCACCCTTGAGTGGGAAGGAAATTGTTTCCGTTGTAGTTCGTCCGGAGGTTGGTGTTATGCTGCCAGCCAACAGAATTCCAACGCAACTGAGCTACTCTGGTCATAGAATCGAAATGCTCGGAACGAAAACCAAGATTTTTTCTACCCCAATTGGCAGTATCGACCACACGCAATTATGTCTGACGAGCCTGTATGTTAATCGGCCTATTTCGGTTTCTATTGTATTCTTCTCCTCGATTCCATTGGTGCTTAATGATGCTGTTGCAGCCTACCTCCCAGGATTTTTTGCACCAAGTGGTGCGAGTACAGCGCAAATGTACAAGTCTCAAGAAGCTGGTTGTGAGAGCCAACGAGAAGCCATTGCGCCGTCGCCATCTGCAACTTGGGACTCCACGACTTCGATTCTTCGATTCTCCATCACAGCGGAGTCGGAGCCAAACGTGTATATTCACCTGCAGTTGATGAATGTACTAGGGATGAGCAGAGTTGGTATCGTGCCAAATTCACCTGATTATTGGATTCAAATATTTAGTTCCTCACCAGTGAGTCCTACAGCAATCCTGATATCTCCAGGAGCGGGTCATTTCCAGGTTTCTAGATTAGGGTTTTATCCTCTATTGTCCAACGAGCCGAGCGAACTATCTCTTTCCTTTCAGCTTAGCTCAAAATTGGATAGCAGGGACCGCATAATCGTATATTTGCCTGGCTTCAGTAGATGTGACGATGAGACAGGATGTCCAGCAACCTTCAACGTGCAAGGGCCTGACGGTGTACTTTTCAAACACGCCGAGTGGTTCCCTTTCAGTGTTCCGCCGTCCTTACAACTTTTTGTTTCCGAAGATATCACTGCTGGCCGGTATGTGCAACTGGTCCTGCACAAATCATCTGATATTCGTCTTCCGACAGATGGTGTTCGTGGGAATCTTGCTAGCTTGATGATCTCGACAGATGCTAATGCGGGTGAGGTCCCGCCGACCAGCATTTTGGAAACAGCCCCAGTTGGGTCCTTCGAGAAGAGCGAGCAACTGAGCTTTGAGCCTGCTGTCGCCGGTTCTGTTGTGAGTGTGATCTTTTCTTTCGTGTCCGCTTCTGTAATAGAAAAGAATGCGAAGTTGGAACTTCTACTGAGAGGATTCCAAAGGGTTGGTGGCCCACGGCGTGATAATGAGACGCTCTCTGTTGCTGCAAATGTGTCTGGGAAGCCAATGACGCTAGTCAAAAATGTGCTGTGGAGTACTATTAATCAGACTTTATCGATGCACTTTGGACAAGCAGTTGAGGCCAATGTCTTGATCCAGCTCTTCATCGTGGCTTCCAACGGCCTGAGAATCCCCGAGGATGGTCTCGAGGGCATCAATTTGACGAACTCCAAATGCGTGTGCGATGAGCAGTGGATTGATTGTGGCTGTGCAGACTTGTTGTACAGGTTAAGTTCCCAGATTAGTCCGATCCATCCTCGTCCTATAGAGACAACTCCTGTCGTTGGTCAATTCCTGAATTCCTCTCTTTCATTTGTAGAATATCCAGAAAATGCTCCCCTCGTCCCAGCAAGGGACGGAGACACGTTGCTTGTGACAGTCAAAATCGTATTTCGGCTAAGTCGTCGTATTAGAAGTGGTGAAATTGTCACTATCTATTTGCCGCGCATCACAAACGTCAAGGTTGACATCGCAACCAGTAGTACAACCGTAGATATCAGCGGTCTTGATAGCCAGTATTTCCAAGAAGGAAGGTGGAATTCCGAACAATCTGTTCTTGTTTTGCAAGCTACACAGAGTGTCCCTGCCAAGCAGATGATTGAACTGCAGATTTTGTCAGCTGAGGGCTTCCAGCTACCATTCGATGGAATTCTATTGAATGATCTGAATTACAAAATTGCAACAAATGCGATGGAAGGCCCAGTTCTCCCAATCGCAATGCAAGAAATTCAGCCTGTTGGTTCGTTCCTGGGAGAAACGAGCCTTACTTTTGGTCGCGCATTGGTTGGATTGCCTACAACTGTCATCATCAGATTCAGAGCAAGCATGAATATCTTGAAGGGTGAAGTTGTTAGATTGTCACTTCCTGGTTTCGGTGGGTCATATGGTGCTGAAATGCCATACACGACAAAATCTGGCATACGCTTGTTCGCATCATGGTCCGGCTCTGGTTCGACACTCCTTTCCCTCACTGCAGCGAGCACGATCGCAGCGTACGACCCTTTTGAGGTTCATATCTCGCCTACTAGTGCATGGACAGGAATAACACTTCCAAGTCGTGGTACCTATCAAAATCAAGTGGATCACACCCTCGAAACAGATGCAATTGATGGGCCAGTTTTTCCCACGCCTTTCCTCGTAACCCAAGCAATTACTGGTTTTGACGCGCCCGCATCTTCGTTGAATTTGGGGCTGAATCCATTTGCTGGAAAGCTATCTGACGTTTACTTGACGTTCACTCTTCAGAGGGCCCTATACCAAGGAGATACAATAACTGCGCGTCTCCCAGGATTTCAGCAGTATTGCGTAGAACCTTACCATCCAGTTGATAATAGCATGTATAATCTTACGTATGTCGGCGTGTGCAATTCTTCGAGAGGATACAAGATCGGAGCAAATTACTCTTTCAGAATTGACGCAATCCCGCTAAACATGTCTATTCCTTCAAATTCTTCAAATTCTTCAGATCCTTTGCAGAAATTTCAGTATGCAGCCATCCTCGACGTTTCCTCTGACTCTGCCAGTTCCAATTTCTCTACGTACTGGTCAAACAGAGACCAAGCCCTCACAATTGTTCCGTCACAAAATGTCTCGGTCGCAGCTCAAACATTAATCGAGGTTTCAATTCCAGTAAGCCGAAGCTTTGGGCTTCAAGTGCCGGCCTTTGGTCTAAGAAAGCAATCCCATGGTATCGTCTTGGCTGTTGATAGTATCTTGGGTATTGCTGATCCAACGTCTGTAACTCATGTCCAGAGTGTAGGATTTATTTCAGGATTCCCCACTATCAGCTTTGATCCTCCTCGCTTTGGCTCGGCCACGGACATTACGCTTGTGTGTCGGCCAGAAATGACCCTAGTTGCTGGAGACAGGCTGCGAGTTGCACTGCCAGACTTTGTTGGTCCAGGAAGAGGTGTCATCGAGAACTTGGTGGGACGTAGTGCTTCATTCTTTACACCAACGTGGACTCCTGCTGGAAGTCCTCCGGGTTCACCCGCGGAGCTGCTATTTGAAGTGAAACCTGGAAAGACATTTAATGCTGGTGGTGTGATCAACGTAACCGTGATGAGTTCTGCAGGAATCAAGATTCCTCAGTTAGGAATTCGTTCAACCAGCAGGCTAAATCTGACCATCGAAGCCGTCGACGGCCCAATTTTCCAAAAACCTTTAAATTTCACTGCTATTGGATCGCTTGGGGCTGAGGGAAGCCTACGGATCGATTTTGCTCCCGCTGTTGCCGGCATGGCAACACAAATTTCTGTTGCATTCTCGGTTCCTATGGGAATATTGACAGGAGAGAAATGTTATCTTGAAGTGCCAGGGTTTACAAGGAATTTAACGAGATTTCCTGTTGACAGCCGCTCCCCGCTGCAGCTCCAAAATCCAGGCGACTTTCTTACATCTTGGTTGCAAAAAAGCGCAAGATCTGTGATTGAAATATCTGCTGCCAAATACCAGCTAGGTCCGCAGCAGGTTGTGCTTACCGTTGAGAATGGGATTCGGCTTCCCTTTGAAGGTGTTAGCGCAAGCTCTGATCCTATGATATTTTGGTGTGACACCTCCGAAGGAGCAATTCCGCGTACAAGTGTAGCTGTCGAAAAGGCCATTGGACGCTTTTTCCCGGGCACATCAATCTCTTTCATTCCCGCTCTTGCTGGATTAGCAGCCCAACTGACCTTTTCCTTTCAGTTCTCTGAAAATGCACATGTAGGCGATAAATTCACGTGGGCACTGCCCGAGTTTGTTGCCAGAGGAAGCGGTCCGATCCCACTTTCGGGGCAAGATTTTTCATTATTCCGACCTGCACATTGGAATGAAACAAGATCTGAAATGACTGTAACTGCAAAGCTTGGCTGGCAAAAGCTGAGAGTTATTTCTTTCAGCATTCAGACACTTGCCGAAAGTGGACCTACTGGATTTACACTCCCTGCCAGGGGCATTCTTGCTGGCGTTCAGAGCATTACCATTTCAACTGACGCCAAGGGAGGAGCTGTTGCACCTATCCCAGTTGATCGGATACCAGCTATTGGCTCGTTTGGTAGTTTGACGAAACTCAACTTTAACCCTCCTATTGCTAATGCTATGGCAGACGTAGTTCTATCTTTTGTTCCAACTATGTCGATTCGCACTGGCGAAAGTGTGACCGTGAGCTTTCGTGGAATGGCTGTTGTGGACATTGAAGCCGACACAGTTTCAGAACCACAAAACCCTTATGTTTTGCGCAGTCAAGTTTTTCCGAATGAAGTGCTGACGGTGATGCGGTATATCGTACCGAGTCCAGGCTTCAACGCGGGTGCGAACGTGAGCATCGTTTTCCCTCGTATTCGCATTCCTGTTGATGGAATCGGAAGTGGTTATAGAGGACTTCTAGTATCTACCAACGCACATATGGGTTCTGTCGATCATTCTAAAATACAAAACTGGCAGTTGGTGGGAGCGTTCTTGGAAACAAGCATAAATTTTCCTCTCCCTGAAGCAGGAGACAGTGTGCTGAATATAGATCTCAGCTTCAGCGCTGAAATGCGAATTAGTCCTGGAGAGATCATCCAAGTTACTTTGAACGGCTTTGGTGGCAACTCACAGGACCTTGAAGTCCAATCGGAGCCCGCCCCTGGTAAAATTACTGCCGCCCAGTGGGACGAAACAACTTTCACAATTACCATCACTGTAGGGATAGCAATAGAAGCAAGGGAGGGGATAAAGATCAAAATCACGAAATCAACAATTGCAATGCCTGCTGCTGGTTTTAATGCAGACGGTTCGTCGCCGATGCTTATTTCGACGAATGCTGTTGCTGGGCCCATATTGCCTGTCCAGATCGAAAGTATTTCCGCAGTGGGTGTCATTTCCGATTCATCTCTGGATTTCGGGAATCCCGTTGCTGGTGAGTATTCTTCATTGACGATTGGTTTCCGGGTGAGTAGTACTGTGACTTTTGGGGACGAAGTCATTGTCATACTTCCCAGCATTGTCCGAGACACAGCACAAAAGACTTTTTTTACCCAAAGTAAGTTTTGGTCAGATGCTCGTTGGGATGCGAGGAAGAGTACTCTGTCTTTGAAAGCCGTGACCTCCAGCATCGCTGGGCAGTTGTTCGCAGTGACCATTGATGAAGAGGAAAATTTCAAAATTCCCTCAGTTGGAATTCAGTTGACAAGTAACAATTTCCTGATCCGATCACTTGCTGTGAGTGGTCCGACACTGGCACAACAATTTCAAAACGTAACAGCCGTAGGTTCCTTCACAAATTCAACTGTTATGGTCTTTGAGGACCTGGCGCAAGTCTTTTCTGGAAGGGCCGCGACATTTTCTATCTGTTTTGCTGCTCAGGCGACCATTGCTGCTGGGGACAAAGTCTCGCTTATCCTTCCAGACTTTACAAAGTCTGTAGCCTATATCCCTGTCTCTGATCATTTGGTCCAGTCTCTCTTCTTTGAGGCGGAAGAGACTTTGATTATGACAATCCTACAAGATGTATTTGCCAGGCAGAGGGTTTGTCACACGCCTGTTGGTTTGAGTGTCCCTCCGTTGGGCATTCGAAGCTACTACGAGGGCATCGAGATCGCCACTGATTCTCCTTCAGGGCCTGTGCGACGTATTGCTGTCCGCCGCATACCTAAGGTCGGAGCTTTCAAGATGTCTAGTATGTCGTTTGACAGAGCCCTCGCAGGAGCGGGAATATTGATCACTATACAACTGACACCCTTGATGAACATTGAAAGTGGTCAAAACATTCAAGTCAAACTTCCGGGATACCATCGCGGCTCAAGCGCTACTATTGCTGGTTGCACATCTGTAAGCTCTTGTTCGTGGAATGATAACACTCAGATTCTGTCTGTCGTCAATCAAAATTCTGTTGCGGAGCTTGGAACCTTCTCGTTTTCAATCCCCAAATCCTCAGGCATTCGATTGCCTGTTGACGGAGTGAGACCGGATGTTTCTACGCACACGATTGCGGTCCAGTCAAGCTACGGTGACGTTAATCCTACTCAAATCATCTCTGTACAGTCTGTCGGATCGTTTTCAAACACTCGATTGGAATTTAATCCAAAGCCTCCAGTGACTCGCATCGCAATCGAGATTTCAATCAGGTTTACGTACATCAATGATTTTGAAGTAGGCGATGAAGTCAAAGTGTTACTACCGGGCTTTCACACGGATGAAAGAGTGAACATCGATGTTATCCGCATTGAAGGAATCGACGCTTCTAGTTGGGCGCAGGGAACCTGGATACAGGATAAAGAATGGCTGCAGCTGACCGCTTCCAAACCTATCGCCGCTGGTACTGAATCTTATATTACGATTCCTCAAGTCACAACGCCGGCACGCATTGGCATCTTTCCTCCAGAGGAGGGCTCACTAGTGAATAACACTCTGTTGCTGATATTGACACAGGTGCCTCAGGGACCGGTGCTTCCAACGTCAATTGAGATGTCGGATGCGATCGGATCTCTGGGAGCATTCATCAGTGTTGAGTTCGGCCAGCCGAAAACAACTTACGCAACGGACGTGATTTTCAAATTCGTTTCTGGAATGATTTTGGACGAGGATGACATCATTACCATATTTTTGAACCACTTCACGCTCAGCGAAGTTTCAACGGCATGGTCTCAAGGGAAGGGAAAATCCCAGGATGTTGGTCCAAACGTCTTCAGACAGTTCATTTTTGATGTCGTCGTGAAAGAAGTGAACACATTAGGAAGGAAAGGCGTGGAATTAACGCTGGAGCCTACTGCCAATATTCCTCTTAATTCACCTCTTTTTATTTCAATCCCCGTGGGAGCTGGAATATCAATCCCATTCGGCGGGGTCACACCAAACGACCCAGCGCACAAAATAAAGGCAACTTTTGCAGCAGGTATTCTCCCAGAGAGGAGCTTTGACGTTGTGCCGTCAATTGGAGCATTCGAGACATCTGAAATTTCCTATAGCCCACGCAAGGTGAGGTCTGCAATCGAAATAACTCTAGTGATTGCGACCTTAATGACGATTAAAAAAGGTGAGGATCTGGTGATTCATCTCCCTGGATTTGCTGCCCGAGGCCCAATGGGTCCTGCGGATGTGGCTGAGGGAATTGTCACGTCGAATCCAGAGAAGTACTTTAGATCTGAAAATGGTCAGTTCAACTGCAGATGGGTCCGAAATAGGGCGACAATGAGTTTGAGTGTCTCAGAGGATCTTCCTGCTCACGTTGTTGTCACTATCCTATATCCCCTCAAATGGAGCGCAATGCGTGCTGTTGGCGGAGTATTTGAAGTACACGTTGACAATACACCAACTTATATGCGATTGCCGAACGAAGGAATTGAAACAAATGATGAACGATACATGATTTCAACGGCTGCTGCTGAGGGCCCAGTCTTGCCCTCACCTATCCAGTCCGTGATGGGCGTGATGGCAATCAATGGAGAGCCTGGTGTAACTTTCTCGCGAGCAATGCCATTCGCCCCAAGCGCTGTTACCCTTGTTTTTGAGTCTACGCTCAAGCTCCAAACAGGAGACACCGTCACAATGATTTTGCCGGGTTTCTCCGCTTGCGCTTGCGAAACCTGCAATGACTTGAGTCCATGTGATGCTGATGTCAATTCGCCCACAAGGAACACGTCCCTCAATTGGTTTTCAAAATGCAATTGCAATGAAAAATGTCAACAACCAGGCATATTCAGGGTAGAGCAGCAGGATGTTTCTGAGCAATTGTTTGAAGACACAGCAATCTGGCATCAAGCACCACGAGGTTATGTGTCAGGACGACTTTCGAGTGGAGAGATGTGTGTCGCATGTGGTATCGTCGGGTCGTGCTATGCTTCACGCGTCACATTTACCATTAAAAATGAAACGATTGAGCCACGCACTGCGCTCGAAGTTCGGCTTCCCGAAGGATTCGTGAGACTGCCAGTAGATGGCATTTCTAGTGCTTTGAATCCCATACTGATTCAGACTGAAACAGAGGCTGGTGTATTGACGCCTTTCCCTCTTGCAGTGAATAACCCGTTCCCAGGTCTAATCACAGATATGTCTTTAGAATTTGGTGTCCCTGTTGCAGCAAGTGTTTCGGATATCACGTTTAGATTCCGTCTGAATGCACCGGCTAAACGTGGGTCAAAGCTGATTCTCTCTCTTCCATCTTTTATTCGCGATGAACGATGGACTCAAACTGTTTCAATGGAGGATCAAAGAGCAACATACACTGAGACTTTTGAAATGTTATGTACAACGGCATCAAGGTCGACCATACATTTCGGAGGACTCTGTGATGCCAACGACGAGACTTGCTGTGAGCCTAGCCCATTGGACCATGCGTCGAGGATCATAGAATATTCTGGGACCACGCGTCCGATTGTTTCGTCAATCGATGGCAAAGTTTTGGCTATTTTTGAGAACGCTGAATGGGATCCAAAGAAACAGAAAATCATTTTAGAGCTCACAAAAGATTTGCCCTTTGATCCTTCATCATTCGCGAAGAAGTGTGTGGTGTGGGCGGGTGCCTTAGAGATCTCTGTCACTGTACCATCCTCGGCAGCAATCCGTGTTCCGGTGTCCGGGTTGTCAGCTAATAATTCGTACGTTTCTGCCAGTTTTGAACTTAACATGCCAGGAACAATTTCAACCACAGAATCGGTGGTGAATGACATTCCCGAGGTGCAGCCTCTCTTTCACAGTTCCAAAATAGCTTTCAAGAGAACGACGAGAAGTCTTGACACTGATGTGGAAATCAATATTGAATTTACTATGAGTACGTCGCTAAAGGACAGCTACACAATCCAAGTGTTCCTGCCGGGGTTCTCCAAGGCAGAAGGTACTCTGGAACAAAATGTGAACGTCTGTTTTGATAAAACCAACACAACACTAAACACATTTGATAACACCTGCGGATCTATGAGCGCCCGTCAAGGCAAGGCAACTTGGGATGAGATCGAGAGCCGGCTTGCCTTGACTGGATTGATGATTGACTTGCCAAGCGTCTTAGTCAAAATTGTCATCAGTACGGAAGCGGGAATCAAGAGACCATTTACAGGAGTGGATGAGAGTAGTGGTCTTATGCTGGCTGTGAGAGTAGACAACCGGGAGACAAATTCGCTTCTTGAGCTGCGCAAGAGCTTTGATGAGGAGGAAAGAATTCTTGTGATTTCTAGTGTATCCCTGGATTTTATGCCACGAGTGGTAGGACGGCCAACGTCGGTATCAGTCGAGTATACTCTATCGTTTGATCTTATGTCGGGAGACACTGTCACAATTGTTCTCCCAGGTTTCACGGGGCCAGACCTGTCTTCCATCCACAACGTACGCTCAACGCTGACCTGCAGCATCCCAAGAGAGCTTGGTTTGTTCAGGACAAATATCGAAAACTGCGCAGAGAAGACTTACAACTTTGAGGGAGCAGAAATTTGCAAGGAAGGTGGCCTCTGTAGACCCGACTGGTACGGACCAAAATGTGAAAGCTACTGCAATGACCTAGATACCTGCAATGCGCACAGAGGGCTTGGATTTTGCAATGTCTTCGGAACATGCACATGCTTCCCGCCTAACAACGGCAGATTCTGTAATTCTACCCAACAAGTTCCACACGAGGAAAATTGTGGTGCACTCGTCCCGATGGCCCACATGCTACCTGAACAGAGTATTTCTTTCACCGGTTCGTGGTCTCAGTCTACCTCGGCTGTGACTTTGACAGTTGCCGCACCACGCGGGACAAGACTAGCGGCAGGTACACGAGTCAATATTTCCATGACAACAGATGGTAGTGAGGACTCGGGCATTTTCCTCCCTGTCGCTGGCCTTCCGAGTTCCGCAGGTGACATGGTGCTCCAAGTTGCAAAGAAATCCAGCCCAACTGCAGCACCAGAGACAGTGTCATCGTCGCGCATTGAGAAGTATGCGGATGTTTTGCAATTCCGATGCCGCGTGGCAGTTCTAGACATCAATGCTGCGCCTCTGTGCACCGGTCTTCACACCGTGCGAGTATGCGCACGCTCGCAAGCAGATGCTGGGGCGTATGCACAAAAAGTAGTGAAGCCAC
>Ga0138261_1061849_pt1 | contig 23161 bp, 25 predicted proteins | sample RNAA_720151113_FD_105266 | JGI IMG/M metagenome (GOLD analysis project Ga0138261, IMG submission 105266) | Metatranscriptomics of polar marine prokaryotic and eukaryotic communities from Palmer Station, Antarctica after 72hr light incubation -... | ecosystem: Environmental > Aquatic > Marine >...
GTTTAGTGGCGGTAAAATACTAAATTTTTTTAAATCTATTTGTAAATACATTTTTTTTTAGAGGACGATACCAAATTAATTTTCATAAATTTTTTATATGAAAAGCGTTTTCTTCTCTTTAAAAGTTTAAAGTGCAACAAATGTTGTTTCTTAATTCTCTTGTGGACCTTACCAGCTAAACTTTTTGGAGTGAAAGAAGTCAAGCCTAAGGAGGACGTAAAAAAAACCACCTTTGATTCTTTTTAGAAAGAAAAAACAATAACGTTTTTTTTTCTTTAAAAGTTCTTTTAGAAAGAGAACATTTTTTTTTAAATTGCTTTTAATCGTCTTTTGTTTTATAAAGTGTTCTGTAAGAAAAAAATAAGACCTAACGATATGTTGAGAAAACGAGAAACGAAATGGTTTAAAATGTTTTTTCGATCTTTTTTCAAAAAGAGTATTCAACTCATTTAAAACATTTTCAGATGAATCTGTTTGGAAATAAGATGTTTTTGGAATTTTTGGTAAATTGAAAAACAAGGTTGTTTTTAAAAAAAAAGAATTTGAAATAGTTGTTATTTGCTTTTTTTTGTTTAACATAGCATTTGATATATTTATTTATTAGAACGTTGCGAGTACTTTTAAGTAAGTTTTGCTTACCTTATAATAACTTTTGTTTTAATAGGTAGCTTATTACCCCCTTTTGTTAATGCTTGTTTTGCCATCATATTTGAAACACCGGCAATTTCAAATAAAATAGTTCCTACTTTAATTGGAGCACACCAAAAAGAAACAGAGCCTTTTCCTTTTCCCAATCTATTTTCAGTGGGTGTTTTTGTAACAGAAATATGAGGGAAAATACTCATCCAAATTTTACCACGACGACCTAAATCACGATTAATACATTGACGAACGGCCTCGATTTGACGTGATGTTATTCGTAAACTATTTAAAGCTTTCAAGCCAATAGTTCCTTGTCTTAATTCAAACGATTTAGTTTCAAGACAATTTTTTAGATAATTTTTTTTTTGTTTTTTGAATTTTAATTTTTTTGGTTGTAGTAACATTATTCAAAAACCCACACTTTTACGCCAAAAACGCCATAGCTTGTGTTAATATGTATCAAAGAATATTTTATTTTGCTAGAAATTGTTTGTAAAGGAATAGATCCTTTTTCAAACAGGCGTATTTTGGATCTCGGAACACCTTTAAAACGCCCTTTTATTTGAATTTTTAACCCTTTAACGCGGCTTCCTTTAAACCTAAGACTGTCAACGTTATCTACAAATTTCGTCAAAAAAAGTAAAAATTTATTTATTTTTTTGCTTCTGTGAAAAAGTTTGAAAAAACGGGCAGTAAATTTTGAGATCACTAAACTCGTATTTTTTGTTGTATTCATTAAACAAAACAAAAAAAGACCTCCTTCAAAATAAATTTCCTTGGAAAAGATGTTTAATTCTTTTTTAATTTGACTGTATTCTTTTAAAAAAAAAGTTTTTTGATGTTTCAAGGCTGTTTTATTTAGATTTTGTAAAATCAACCTTTTTGACGAAAAATATCCAAATTTCGACAGAACAGAAAAAACCTTTTGAACGATTATCGGAATAGCTAAGTCTGATTTTTTAAGGTCAGACGAACGTTTATTTTTTGATGAGCGCTTCTTTAAAACTAAAAAGTTAATAAACAAAGTAATGAATGATTTTTCATTCTGTGCCGTAAAAAAACAATCCTTTACAACACAATTATTTTTTTCGAAAAACGCTACGATATTAGAGGAAATGGAAAAATATTCTTTCAATAAAGTAGAATACTCAGTCGTTTGATGCCCACTTCCAAAAGTAACAGCAGTCTTTGTAGATGTTTGAAAACTATTTGGATTTGCTTTTTGTCCCATAATTATTTAGCTTTTTTTTTGATTTTATAAATGTGTCTTAATCTTGTAGGTATGAATTCACCTATCTTATGACCAACCATGTCTTCGTTAAGCATTAAAGGAATATAGAATTTCCCATTGTATACTTGAATGATTTTCCCTACTAAAAAAGGTAAAATAATGCTATTTCGAGATGTTGTTTTGACTTTTTGTTTGTTTTTTTGACGATTTTTTTGAAAAAAAATATCGTCAAAAAAAGGGCCTTTCCAAAGGGAACGTTTTGACATTAAAATTTTTTTTTCGTTGGTTGTCCTTTCGTAATTTTGCCCCAAGGTGTAGCAGAAGGTCGACCTCCTGAGGTTTTTCCTTCACCACCACCGTGTGGGTGATCACAAGGATTCATTGCAACGCCTCGAACTAACGGCCTTTTATTAAGCCAACGAGATCGTCCTGCTTTAGCTAAATTAACGAATCTATGAGAGGAATTTGACAAAACACCCAAAGTTGCCTCTGTATTTAGTGTAAACAGACGTTGCTCACCAGAATTTAACCTTAAACGACATTGTGTTTCATCTTTAGAGATAATTTGCGCCCCACAGCCTGCTGAACGAGAAAGACCACCCTTTTTTGTAGAAAAAAAAATGTTATGAACAAAAACACCTAAAGGCAAATCCTTCAAGAAAAAAAGATTTCCAATTTTAAAATTCAGTTCAGATTCTTTTAATTGAGAACTAACTACGTGACCTCTACGCAAACCTTGAGGTGCTAAAATGTAAAAAAATGAATTTGTTTTTTCTGAAAAAATACGTGCTATGTTTGTTGAACGATAAGGGTCATGTTCAATATACTCAACAACACCTGATAAACCTGTTCTTGAATAAGTAATTTGTCGATATTTTTTTTTATGACCTCCTCCTTTAGTAAAGACAGTAATACGACCGTGATTATTTCGACCCGCTTTGTTTTTTAAAAACAATGTCTGACTTTTCAAACAAGAGATTTTTGAGGCGTTGATAAAGTAACTAATGTCTGGCCAAAAATGAATATTGAAAGGTTTTGGTAACAAACGAAGATGTCGTTGTGAAGGTATTGTTGGTTTTCTTTGTTTTAATGCTATCATAAAAAAGAGTTTAATTGCTGATGAAAAAGGGGGAGGAAATTTAAAATTAATCTTTAATAAGACTAGGTTGAAAGTATAAAAAATTTCACATTCTACAGGAGTCGAACCTGTAACCTACAGCTTAGAAGGCTGATGCTCTATCCGACTGAGCTAAGAATGTAATAAAAAAAAAGAATGATTTACTTTTTAAATACTGATATTCCAGACAAAAAAAGCTGCTCCAAAAGCTTTGCAAAAAGTTTTTGGTGTTGGCAAAAAAAATTCTACCAAGTTATGTAAATTTTTAGGACTTTCTGAAAAAACTCTTATGAAACACTTCACAACAGAAATAAAGAATAAAATTATAACGTATGTCGAAACTCATATTAAAAACGGAGACGAGTTAAAACAAATTTTGAATAGAAAGAAAGAGCACCAAATAAAAATAAAATGTTATAAGGGGCAACGAGCAAGGTTTAAATTACCCAGAAGAGGCCAGCGAACGCATACGAATGCTAAAACAGCAAAAAACTTAAATAGATGAAAAAGCAAATAATCAATATTTCAATTAACAGCACATTAAATAATACGATATTACAGGTAACAGGACAAAAAGATAAAAGCAGAATAATTAGTCCAGGGATGCTCGGCTTTAAAGGATCAAAAAGATCCACACCGTACGCTGCTCAACAAACAGCAGAATTGTTGGCTGAAAATTTAATCGAAAACAAAATATTGGAAGTTAACCTTTTTTTTAAGGGTTTCGGAAAAGGAAAAAAGTCTATTCTAAAGGGATTATTGAAAAAGCAAATGAAAATAGTAAAATACGTAGATAAAACGCAAAAAATCCATAATGGATGCCGAAGAAAAAAAAGGCGGCGTATCTAAAAAATTAACTCATTATTAAGTTTTTTTAAAGAAGGAATGACTGAGTGGTTAAAAGTGATAGATTGTAAATCTGTTAGGTTTTCTTTTCGTAGGTTCGAATCCTACTTCCTTCATAATCGAACCTGCGATGAACAAACGAAAAAGCGTGGAATAATACAAAATTTTAGCAAAAACTCTTGATATTTAATTTTAATGTAAATTAATTGCATCGTTGATGTAAATGCAAGTTAAAATTGTGAAAACGTAAGCTTGAATAACAGCAACACCGAATTCTAATAACATTAATACAACTAAAATACTTAAAGGTATTGTATGAGCTGCAACCATTAAACTACCACCAGCTAACAACATAGCCCAAGCAAAACCGGCAATAACTTTTAACAAAGTATGTCCTGCCATCATATTAGCAAATAATCGAACAGATAAACTAATTGGTCTGAAAATATACGAAACAAATTCGATCGGCACTAAAAGTAACGCTAAAACCATTGAAGATCCAGGTGGTAAAAACAATGATAAAAAATTAATACCATGTTCACGAAAACAAACAAGATTAATTCCAATGAAAGTCATTAAAGCTAAAGCAAAAGTGACAATCAGATGACTGGTAATAGTAAAACTATATGGGACCAAGCCTATGATATTAGAAATTAGTATAAACGTAAATAAAGTAAAAACGTATGGAAAAAAAGCTTTACCAACGGACCCAATATTATCGTTTATTAAGCCATAAACAACATTATAAAACATTTCAACTAAATATTGAATTCTATTAGGAACCACAGAAAAACTTTTTTTTACAGACCTCAAAGAACACAAAGCAAAGAGGAAACAAAGAAAACCAAAGGCAAGTATAATAACAGAATTTGTAATGGAAAAATCAAACCCTAAAAACGAAAGATTATTTAAAGGCAAGATTGAGAATTGTTCTAAAGGACTGAATAAAAAAAACATAATATTTTTCATTTTTTAAGAAAAATTTAAGATCCCCACCAATAGATAGTGATAAATAGAAATAACCAAACAACATCGACAAAATGCCAATACCAAGCAGCAGCTTCAAAACCAAAATGGTGTTCTCGAGTAAAATGGTTTAAATTTAATCGAATTAAACAAACTACTAAAAAGCAAGTACCAATAAAAACATGAAAACCGTGAAAGCCTGTGGCCAAGAAAAAACATGAACCATAAACACCATCCGAGATCTCAAAAGGAGCCTGTAAATATTCAAAAACCTGTAGAGCGGTAAAAACAACAGCTAACACGATTGTTAAAAACAAACCCATTTCTGATCGTATTTTGTCACCTGCGACAATAGAATGATGAGCCCATGTAACAGTTGCACCTGATGTCAATAAAATGATGGTATTCAATAAAGGAACTCCCCAAGGACTTAAAGTTTCTAATCCTTCAGGAGGCCATACTCCACCAAGCATAAAAGATGGCTTGATCGTGGAATCAAAAAAAGCCCAGAAGAACGCAAAAAAAAACATAATCTCCGAGATAATAAAGAATAAAACTCCCTGACGAAGACCTTGCTGAACGTCGAAAGTGTGCTGACCTTCAAACGCACCCTCACGAACGATATCTTTCCACCAAACAAACATAGTAAAAAGAATTGTAGAAATTCCAAGACAAAATAAATTCCACCCCCCTGAAAAATTATGTAAAAACATTACACTACCAAAAGTTAAACCAAACGCACCTATAGAGGCTACGAAAGGCCAAGGGCTTGGATCTACCAAATGATATGGATGTCGTTGATTATTTTTTTTTAAAATCTTTGCGTTCATTTTTTGTTATGCTTTAAGCAGTTAATAAAATGTTAGGTTACAGAACAATCGTATGCAGTTTTCAAAAAATTTTATGAAAAATAATGCGTTGTTTTTTTTAAAGCAACATTAACGTCATTTGGAATCTTATAAAAAAAAAGTTTTAGAATTTTTTGTTCTAAAAATTCTCGCAAATGATAGTTTTTTTTTAGGGTTTTTGTAGAAAAATTACAAGTTAAATAAAATAATCGTTGATATGTTGAAATTTGAAAATGCTCTTTTGACTTTTTGTTTACGTGTGGTGCTTTTATTAAAACAAATTTCTTTATTTTTTTTGGTAATGCAACAAAAGCTATTTTAAAATAGTTTTTTAAAGGTGAATAAGAAAAAAGAAGCGCCTCGAAAAAAATAAGGCTTATTAAGTTATTTGTAGAAAATTTTAATTGATAAACAGTTTTCATAAAGAGTTTATAAAATTACATCTGTAGATTGAAAATTAATTTCTTTGTTTTGTTGATTAGTCTAAATCGGTAACCAACTGAAACTAATCAAAACTGACGCTGTAAAGATTAACCAACTTAACGACAAAGGTAAAAAAGCTTTCCAACCTAATGACATAAGCTGATCATAACGATAGCGCGGTAATGCAGCTCGAATCCAACAAAACAAAATAACAAAAATGCAAATTTTAAAGCTTAACCAAAAAGGAGAGGGTAGAAGAGTAAACGGTAAAATATTCAAAAACGGCAACCATCCTCCTAAAAAGAGTATAGAAGTCATAGCACTCATAAGCAACATATTTGCGTATTCGCCTAAAAAAAACAAGGCAAAACCCATCGCAGAATACTCAACATTGTAACCAGAAACAAGTTCTGCCTCTGCTTCAGGCAAGTCAAAAGGATGACGATTTGTTTCGGCCAAAGCAGAAATAAAAAACATTAAAAACATAGGCAATAAAGGAAAGATATACCAAACATTTTCTTGTGAAAAAATTATATCGCTTAAATTTAAAGAACCAGAACACAAAACTACCGAAATAATGATAAAACCCATCGAAACTTCATAAGAAATCATTTGAGCAGCTGAACGTAAAGAACCCAAAAAAGAATATTTTGAATTACTAGACCAACCGGATAAGACAACTCCGTAAACACTTAAAGATGAAATGGCAAATAAGTACAAAATTCCCACATTAATATCGGACAAAACTAGGCCTTCACCAAAAGGAATAACAGCCCAGCCAATTAAACTTAGAATAAAAGTTAACAAGGGAGCCAAAACAAAAATTCCGGTATTTGCCGCTGTTGGTAATAAAGTTTCTTTTGCAAAAAGTTTCAAGCCGTCAGCTAGAGGCTGTAATAATCCAAGATATCCAACAACATTTGGTCCTCGACGACGTTGAATAGAACCCATAGTTTTTCTTTCTGCGAGTGTAAAGTAAGCCACAGAAATTAATAACGGAATAACAATAGATAGAATTTTCAAAATACAAATGGAAAAAAAAAACATAATGATAATATTAACGAACATAAAAAAGAAACAAAACCAAAAGATAAGTCTTTTAAGAGTATTTAAAGTAATAAGAACAGTAATTGAAACAAAAGTTAAAGAAAAACTGAGCATTGAATGTTTACATTTGCTAAAATAATTTAAATTTCCAACTTTCTTTCTACCCAAGAAGTATAATCAAGCATACTAACAGCTTCAACACAAATAGGCATAAAACCATGGTTTGTTCCACACAATTCACTACACTGACCAAAAAAAATACCAGGTTTCTTAACGAATACAGTAGTTTGGTTTAATCGACCCGGACAAGCATCGACTTTGACACCGAAAGAAGGTACTGCCCAACTATGCAAAACGTCAGCAGCAGTAATTAAGACTCGAATGTGAGTATTAACAGGTAAAACAATTCTATTATCGACCTCCAATAAACGAAAAAAACCTGGGCTATCAACAAGCATATAAGAATCAAAGTTGAGACCAGAATTATCTTCTTTCAAGTGGTTGTAATCCGAATATTCATAATTCCAATACCATTGATGAGCAATTACTTTCAAAGTGATAGAAGGATCTAACATTTCGTCCATAGAGTATAATAAAGCAAACGATGGGATGGCAATAATCATTAAAATAATTGCAGGAACAATTGTCCAAACGACTTCAACTGTTGTCGCATGGGTGAAATTGTCCACTTTTTTCAAGTTGGTTGACGATTTATAAAGAATCAAACAACGACCAAGTAGCCACATTACAAAAATCCCAACACCAACCATAAAAAACATTATATGATTGTGAAAATTGATAATACCTTCCATAATAGGTGTCGCAGGTGTTTGAAAACCACATTGCCACGGTGCAGGTGCTTCTAAAAAACTCGAATGACGTTCTAAAAGGAAAAATAAAAGAATAGTTTTTAAGAGAATTTTTATAGCAAGAGGAAATTTCATCGTTAAAAAGATTATCGAAGTTCGCGAATTGACAAATTAGAAACATATTTTGTTTATTGACGAATACTGTATAAAGCAAATAAAAAATTCGTGCCGATGACTTTACATTTTCAAAAGTTCAATGATTTCTTGAACAAAACTTAAAACATTAAGTATGTTGGGAATTGAACCCAAGACCAATGGATTAAAAGTCCAGCGCTCTACCAACTGAGCTACATACTTAAAAAAAACAGGAAAAAGGGATTTGAACCCTTGACTTTCTGTTCCCAAAACAGATACGCTACCAAACTGCGTTATTTCCTGATACTTTGAATTAGCAAAAAAAAAAGAAATAATAGCCCTCTTAATATTTTCAAGACTTTAACTACGAAATTCTTTTATAAAACTATCAAAAACGCGATTTAAGCTTAACACTTTTGTCACTTTAAAAATTCTGCATAAGAATGTCTTCTGATAAATTAAAAACTAACAATAAAGAAGCTTCCTAAAAAAAAGAATCTGGTAATGAACATTGGATTTTAAGCGTACTACCAACTTGACTTCTCCACAAAAGGTAAAGTATCATTTCGTCCTAGATCTCTAAGTTGAATACGAGAAAGATTAAAAACCGTAAATAGCCACGCCTGCGTCCTGTCAAAAAACATCGATTTTTAAAAATGATTCGTGATATTTTTGAAAATTTTGACAATAACAAAGAAGCTTCCCAACGAAGAGAACTTGACAGTTTTTGATTATGAACAATAAACTTTAGAGCAAATAAACTTGTTTCTAACAATTTGAAACGTTTTCTTCGATAACGTTCCCGAATAAGCAAATATTTCATTTCGATTTAGCTATTCCCATTCTAAAGCACCGATTTTCCAAACATAAACAAAGCCAACAGTTAATTCAAATAAAAAATCTACCATAGTCCAAAACCCCATAGAAGACAAATAACTTAAAGAAACTGACCAAGGAAACAAAAAAAAGCGCTTCTAAATCAAAGATGATAAAAAGAATAGCAACTAAATAAAAACGAACATCAAATTTATTTCTGGAATCCTCGTAAGGATCAAAGCCACATTCATAGACAGAAGCTTTTTCTGCGTCTGGGAGTTGAACTCCTAAAAAATAAGAAGCCCCAAAAATAAGACAAGCTAAACCAATGCTTACAAGAAGCATTAAAAATATTGAAAAATATTCCATTATAGAAAACATGTGTATTAAAAAAGGCAAAGAACCATCTTTTGTGTTAGGAGTAAAAGAAAATTGGGGTTTATGAAAAGATAAACTAAAAAAAAACGAACACAATGCCATAGTCAAAGAACACGAATGAGTGATCGAAATGCCAGAAGTATCTTCTTCTCTTTTTTCAAAATACATCGTTTTAACAAGGCGAATGTAATAAAAACTTGAAACAACACTGGATAAAATTGCTATAAAAGATGCGAAGTACAAAGAAGAACCTAAAGCACTTACAAAAATTTCCAGTTTAGCAAAAAATCCAGCAAGGGGAGGTACGCCTGCTAGACTAAAAAGTGCAAGAAGGGCAGTAAAACCTAACAAAACGTTCGAATGAGAAACTGAGCCCAAATCAAGCAACGTTTTGCTTTTCTCAGTATTAGTTTTTGTATTCAGAGATAGAACGACAGACCAAATACAAAGTCCTGTCAACATATAAATTATTAAATAAAAAAACAAAGACTGTGTTCCTTCCAAAGAATTCGACGAAAAAGCCAATAAAAGATAACCTACATGCCCAATTGAGCTATAAGCTAACAAACGTTTTAATCTTTTTTGCCGTAAAGCTACGAATGAGCCAACAATTACAGAACAAAGAGAGAAAAAAATTAATACAATAAGAAAAACCTCTTCAAAACTTGAAAAAATTGTTTGAAAAATTCTTACAAAAACAGCAAATAAGGCGATTTTTGGCACGATCGCGAAAAAAATAGTCGAACTTATAGGTGATCCCTCATAAACATCTGGAGACCACATATGAAAAGGTGCTGCAGCTATCTTAAAAAAAAATGCTGCAGAAATTGCTAATAATGCTTTTTCAATAGATGCTGTCAAAAAAAAATTATCATAACCAACACCAGACAAAAGCAGGCGAAAATTATCAAAATTTGTTGTTCCAGTAGCCCCATACAAGACAGAAATACCAAGCAATAACAAAGCTGAAGAAAAAGAACCCAAAATAAAATATTTCAACCCAGCTTCGGTTGAAAAAGATGAATCTTTTTTTGATGCAGCTAAAACATAGAGACATAAACTTTGCATTTCAATGGCTAAATATAACGAAATCATGTCATAAGAAGCAACTAAAAAAAATAAGCCTAAAACAGCGCAAAGAATTAAGATAAGGTACTCAAAATTGTTTATTTGCTGTTTTACTACAAGGTCTTCTGAAATTACCAAAGAAAAAATAGTAGCTATTGCCAATATTTGTTTAACATTAGATGACAAGAAATCAAAAACAAAAGTGTTCTGATAAGTGAGCAAAAAAAAGACTGAAGTGTTCTGAAGAAGTAAAAATGTTATAAACAAAACTAGAACACAAAGTTTATTTAAATTTTTAATAATCAACGGATATCCCAAGCCTCTTGAGGCTCCAATAAAAGCAGCATATAAGGTGATTGTCAAAATAGAAGTTGCTAAAAAACCTCTGGCAGAAACATTTTAAAACAATTTTGGTGAACTAACGAAAAATCCATTGTTGTGTTTATGCTAGGAAAATTTCGAAAAGAGTGTCTTTCAAAAAATTGACAAAATTCGTAAAATTTTGAGAATTCGTTTGTTGTTCCTAACCCAATAGCATAGATTAATACCATAGCATTGGGAACCTTGTCGAGCCAAATACTGTTTTTCATATTATTGTTTATATTTTTTTGAGAAGAACAAAATTTTTTTTCAGCCAAAAATGAGAATCGAACTCATATCTTCTGCTTGGAAGGCAGATAATTTACCATTAATATATTTTAGCAAAGATTTAATTTAAGCTAGACAACGCTTTATCGGCTTTGCCTCTAAGAACTTTTTCAAGATCTTTTTAAAAAACAAGTTTTTTTAAGTATACAACAACAATATTTTAGGACTTTTTTTTGAAAGATAGAACAAAGTAATGTTTTATTAATTTTTCTAAACTTATTACGAACAAATAAGTATTGTTTGTCAAAAAAACAAAAGTTTTGAAACTATTGTTTATTCATTAGGGAAAATTGAAATTATTATTTGATGTAAAAAAGTTTCTAAAAATTCGTTAAAACTGTTTCCAACTACCTCAAAGACAAAATTTTGTTTTAACCACATTTTCTAATCGGAAAGTTGTATTATAAACAGCTATTTTTTGTTCAGAAGCGGGGTTGAACCACTGACTTAAGGATTTTCAATCCTTCGCTCTACCAACTGAGCTATCAAAACTAATTTGTATTTCTCTTAAAATATGAAAAAAGCTTAAGAAATCTTGATTAAAGCATTCCAGTTTGAAAAAGTATCTTAGAACGCAAACAAAATAAGGAAAGCCATCATTAAAGCAAATAATGCAGTAGCCTCGGTTAAAGCAAAACCTAAAATAGCTAATTGCTGCAATTCGTCTTTTAAAGAAGGGTTTCGAGAAACACCAAGAACTAAAGCACCAAAAACAGTACCAATTCCGACACCTGCCCCTGCTAATCCAATTGTAGCTAGCCCAGCACCTACTAATTTCGCCGCTTGTAACATAAGATAAATATCAAAATTTTCAGTTTTTAACTTGAAAGAAGCTTTTTTTCAGCTGATATATCACTTTAGGAAAAGAATATTCAAAAATAGATTGGCAAAGGTCTCTTTTTTACGAAAAAAGACCAACATCAGCGTTTAGCCGGCATAATTTAGATTTACTAGTTAAGAAAAAGAAAAAAACCGAACGCAAAAAGGTTATTAGAAAAAGATTGCAGAAGAACTGAATTGACAAAAACTCTATTAAATAAAAAATATCTTTTATGAGATTTGAACCCATATTTTTACTGTGAAAGAGTAAAGTCCTAACCATTAGACGAAAAAGACGATGTTTCTGTTGTCTGGTAAAAAAGAACAAAAAATTTTTAAATGTTTATTTGTGAAACTAAATTTTGAACACTTCCGTGAATCAAGCCTAAAAAAATTTCTGGATAGATTCCCATGACGAAAGTTCCAACAAAAAGAGGCAAAAAGACAAAAAACTCTTTAAAAGTTAAATCTTGAAAGTTTGTTAAATACTGAATTTTTAGATTACCATAAACAAGTCTATTAAAAAGCCATAGAGAATATCCGCCACCTAAAAACATTCCTGCAGCACCAAAAAAAGCAGCACTTGTATTAACTTTGAAAGCACCTGACAAAATCAAAAATTCTCCTACAAAACTACTTGTTCCAGGTAGAGCAATATTGGCCATAGTAAAAAACAAAAAAATAATAGTAAAGATTGGCATGACATGAACTAAACCACTATAATATTTGATCATTCTGGTATGATGTCGATTATAAACAACACCAATTATTAGGAAAAGAGCACTAGAAACAAAACCATGACTTAAACTTTGTAGAATAGCACCCTCTAAACCAACAACATTAAAACTAAATATTCCAATCATAACTAAGTTCATGTGAGCAACAGAAGTGTAAGCAATGATCCTTTTTAAATCGGTTTGACGAATTGCAGTTAAAGAGGTGTAGATTACACCCAAGATACTTAACGCGAAGATGAAAGGAGTAAAATATAACGAAGCTTCCGGAAGAAGGGGTAATGAAAAACGTAAAAATCCATAACTTCCCAGTTTCAATAAAATACCAGCCAATATAACAGAACCGGCAGTAGGGGCTTCAACGTGAGCTTCAGGTAACCAAATATGAACAGGAAGTAAAGGGACTTTAGAAGCAAACGAAGCAAAAAAGCTAACCAAATGAAACGCTGTTCGCAGAAAGTAAAGGGATGTGATAGTATAGTTTCATAATCCGTACTTCCAACTTCAAAATAAACGTATAAAATCGATAATAACATCAAAACTGAACCAAGTAAAGTGTAAAGGAAGAAAAGATAAGATGCTCTTACTTTTCGTTCACGAGATCCCCAAACACCAATAATAACGAACATCGGAATAAGCACGCTTTCAAAAAAAATATAAAATAGAAGTAAATCGCGAACAGAAAAAACCAAAATCAAAAAAGCCTCCATGAACAAAAAAGCGATAACGTATTCTTTATAAAACTTAACAACACTGTTCCAACCTGCTAAAAAGCATAAGGGAATCAACAAAGTGGTAAGGAGAATAAAAAAAATAGAAATACCGTCAATACCAAACGAAAAGTTTAGGTTTGCCGGTGAAATCCAAACAAAATCATAAACAAATTGGAATCTGGCGCAATTACAATCAAAAAGTAGCCATAAAAAAAGAGAAAGAAAAAAAGTAATAAACGAAATAGACAACCCAAATTTTCTAATAAAATTAACATCCCGGGAAGGAATAAATAAAAGAATAATTGAACCCAACAAAGGTAAAAAAACTATTGTGGGCAATAAATCTGTAACATAAAAAACTTCAAGTCCTTGTAAAGGGAAATTTTTCTCTGTAAGAGCTAAAACCTTATAGAAAAAAGGGAAAATATAACTTGAGAAAATTTCTTTAAAAGGTAAAATATTATTACAAAAAAATAAAATAGAATTTACGGAAATGACTAAAGCTAAAATGTAATTTCTCACTACTGAATCTGCTAAAACTAATGTGCGTGCAACCTAAACTAAAACATAATTTCCAACTCGACTTGGCAGTACTGCTTTTATTTGAAAAGCATAGAACAACCATACTCGTAAGGAAAGACAAAAATCTTTTTCTTGATTGAAAAACGATATTAAAAAAAGGAAAATTAAACTTGGGTCAAGCAGAGAATATAAAAAAAAGACAAGTTCCACTGTTAAAAGACTAAAAATAAAACCTATAAACATCCAAAGAGAATAATCATAAATGCTACCTGTTTGAAGATTTGACAAAGTTCGAGATTTCATTAAAACAGTTTTAGACAAACCATAAGGGCCTAACATTTCAATAAATCCACGATCAATCGCTTTATAAGTGACATGATAACCAAATTCTAGAAAGACTTGATTTATAAATTCATTATAAAACCTGTCAAAAAACCATTTTCTACTCAAAAAAGTATAAACTTTTCTGCCAATAAAAGATACTTTTAACAAATACAAATCTTTAGAAAAAAAAGTATAGATAAAAAGGGCTACTGAAGCACCAAAAAGGCTTAAAAAAACAGGTAAAAGCTTAAAAAGCTGAGGAGCAAATTCTGCGTCAAGAATATTTAAATTCGTAGGAAAATTAAAAATCGCATTATTCCAAAATCCCGTTCCCAAACCAATAAAAAGATCACGTGACAAGTAACCGACAAAAATGCTTGGAAAAGAAAGAAGAAATAACGGCAAAGCCATCTTTAAAGAAGAATCGTGGGCACCAAAAACAACAGACTTAAAGCCATTCGGCTCTGACAAAAAAGTTAAAAACGCCAAACGCATAGAGTAAAAAGCAGTGAAAAAAGCGGCAAAAGTTCCTAAACAGTAAGAAAAATGACCAGCAGTAGTATATTTCGCAAAAGCAACTTCCAAGATTACATCTTTTGAATAAAAACCTGTTAAAAAAGGAAAACCCATTAAAGCAAAAGACCCAATAATGATTACAGCAAAACTAAAGGGAATTAAACGCTTTAGACCGCCCATACGTCTCATATCTTGTTCATCAGCTACGGCGTGAATAACTGAACCTGCCCCTAGAAACAATAAAGCTTTAAAAAAAGCATGATTCGCTAAATGAAATACACCAACAGAATAATTTGAAACTCCACAAGCAAAAATCATATAACCTAATTGACTGCATGTTGAATAAGCAATAACCCGTTTTAAATCGTTTTGTAAAAGCCCGGCAGTAGCTGCAAAAAAAGCAGTGACAGAACCAACAATCGTAACGATAAACAACGTAGTAGGAGCGTACTCAAATATAGGTGAACAGCGTGTCAATAAAAAAAATTCCAGCGGTGACCATAGTAGCAGCATGAATCAAAGCAGAAACAGGTGTTGGGCCCTCCATCGCATCAGGTAACCAAGAATGTAAACCCAACTGAGCGGATTTTCCAATCGCTCCAACAAACAATAAAAGACCAATCAAAGGCAATAGAGGAAAAGTAACACCAACAAAAGTTAAAACATCATTTTCAAACAATGGAACCAAGGCAAAAACAGCAGAATATTCAACGGAATTGAAAGTAATATAAATTGCGAAAATACCTAAAGCTAAACCAAAATCTCCCACGCGATTTACTATCATTGCTTTGATAGCAGCTTTATTGGCCTGTATTCGGGAAAACCAAAAATTAATTAACAAGTAAGAACATAATCCTACACCTTCCCAGCCAACGAAAAGCTGGATAAAATTATCTGCAGTAATTAAAATTAACATGAAAAAAGTAAACAAAGACAAATAAGACATAAACCTAGGTAAATGTGGATCGTGTGACATGTATTCCGTCGAATATAAATGAACTAAACCAGAGATAAAAGTTACAACAATCAACATGACAACTGTCAAACTGTCAAATTGAAAACCCCAATTCGCACAAAAATATTCGCTATTAAACCAAGTCAATACTTTGACAAAACAAGGTGACTCTGAAAAACCGACTTCAAAAAAAGCAAAAAACGAAAGAAATAAACTGGAAATTACACAAGATGTTGTAAGAATACCAGAGCCCCAAGGGCCAAAAAAACGTCCACCAAATCCTCCTAGAAAAGCTCCTATTAGAGGTAGAAAAACAATATTTAAATACATTTTTTAATAAAAAGTTTGTAAAAGCCGGATAGAGTAGGATTCGAACCTACGATGCTTTTAAACATATTAGTTTTCAAAACTAACACCTTAAACCACTCGATCATCTATCCAAGTTTTTTAAAAAAAGAACAAGCAAAGAGGGCTTTGAACCCCCGTCCTTTGGTTTTGGAAACCAATGTTCTACCAACTGAACTATTCGCCTTTAAAAAATCAGGTTTTTTTGGGTAATAATAGACTCGAACTATTAACCTTTCCGTTGTAAGCGGAATGCTCTACCATTGAGCTAATTACCCTTTCTAAAGAATACTCTAAACTAATGAAAACGACTCTTGAAAAATCAAAGTTTTTAATTAACTACTTAAAAGATTGCTCCAACTTAAAGAAAAAGAATAATGTTGTATTTGTTGAGGTATTTTTAGTTTTTCTGTTAATACAATTATTTTTAAAGTTTTTATATTAACTTCTAAATTTTCAAAAGTATTAAAAAAAAAATATCTAAAGTTAATTTCTTTTGTTAAACGTTTTTTGATCTGTGCTTGAACAGATGGTGTAAAACTAACCATATCGCCTTTCATCAATAAACGAGAAAAAGAGGTATTCAAAAAATTATTTATTCTAACTTTTTTTGTGTGAAATCAGATGTCTGGCTTCAGAAATAGTAACAACAAAACCTAAGCGATATAATAAGATATCGAATCGTTTTTCTAATAACGAACAAAACTCCAACTCTCTTAAAAAGCGTAAAGAGTTTTTGGTACTATTACCTTCGTTATTTAAATATTTTTTTAAAAGCGAAGTCCGTGAAAAAAGCAAAAATAATTTTATTTTTCGACGATTCAAAATAGATGTTTTGAAAAATTCTTTAATTTTCACACTAGCTCGTGAATTTAAATAAATAGAATCCGGTGAAAAAAAATTTATTTTATTATTTTTTAAAAGGAGTAAAGCTTGGTTTTTTTTCGTTATAACAACTCCTGCTTTTAAATATTTTTTTAACTTAGGTCGCATTATTTTTATGATTAAATTTCTGTTTTAAACAAACAGATAATAAGGATAATATCAAATTTTTGGATAACAACGAGGAATACGACCCAATAACAGCGACAGAACTCGAAAATTTATTCGAAGACAAATCGTTGAAAGAAATTAAAGGAACATTCATCAACAAAGATTCTTTTTGTAGCAATTCAGTTTTTCGATGTTCTAAGAATAATGTAATTATTAAAAGATTAGATGTTTTTCGATTTGTTAAAAAACCAGAAGAGACTTCCGAATCGTTTAATAAAGAATAGTTTTTTTTTTTGCAAATTTTATGGAATTTATTTAAAAGTATAGGGTCTTTTAAGTTGATAACAAAAAGGATATTATATTGACTTTTTAAAAAAAAATTCAATAAAAGAAAATCCAGTTTTTAGAGAGTATTGAACAAAAAAAGGGTTAAGAAAAGAAAAAAAAGATTCTCTACAGCCTAACAAAAAATTGAAATTACTTGGATCTGTAAAAGAAATAGAGGATCCTAAACAAATTTTTGACAAAACCAAGCAATAATTGTGATTTTTTTTATTTATAATTTTCATACGTATTATTTTTTTTTGCCTTCTTTTAGAATCAGTGTTTCGTTTTTGTAAAGAATCCCTTTACCTTTGTAAACGTCCGGAACTCTGAAAAAACAAATTTTCGAACAAAATTCTTTCAACAATTGTTCGTCGAGCGATTTTAAAACTAACGACGTTTTTTGAGGAACAAAAAATTCCACGTAAAATGGAATTTTAATGAAAACGAAATGACTAAAACCTAACTTAAGCTTGATAAAATTATTTTTAATAGACTCTACTCGAAAGCCAACACCAACAAAGGTCAAACGAATAACAAAACTTAAGGAAACCCCAACAACTGATTTTTGAAGTAAACGAAAAAATGAAGAAAATTTCATTCTTTTGTTGATTAGACTTAATGTTTTGCTTGTAAGAAAAGAAATATCTAAACAAAGATAACCCCCCGAGCCTTTTAAAAAAAAGTAAGTTTTGTTTAAGTTGGAATTTTACAACGGCGGGAATTTTAAGACATGTTTTAAAGATGTTTTTATTTTTCATTTTTTAAAAGATAGAACAAAGTATTATTCCCCCAGTTTTACGTTTTATACAAACATTATTTGTAAAGATACCTCCATTTGTCGAAACGACAAAAGTTACAAAACCATTGCTCGTTTTGACTATTTGTGGATAAGATAAATTGAATTTTTTATTAGAGGTAGAAAAAGTTTTAATTTCTTTAAAACCTGGAGTTCCATGAGAATTATATTTTAGAATAACTTTTAAAATTTTGCCTGAATGAATTTCAACAACACCAGAAACAAAACCTTCAAAAAACAGAACCTTTAAAAAATGACAGGTTAAAGATGTTTTAGGAAAGTAAACAAATTTTTGATTTGATTTGATAGCATTTTTTAATTGGGAAGTTAAATTACAAAACAAACTCATTATTTTTTCGTTTGGAAGCTGAGTTGAGCAACTGACTTAAGAATTCTCAGTTTTTTGCTTTACCGACTGGAGCTACCAAAACTGATTTTGGGTTGTTTAAACGATAAAAAACGATATTCTTTATGTCAAACACGGAAAAAAATAAAATGTGGAAATTCTAGAAAATAATAAAAACTTACTTTGAAGTTAACGAAAATCAAAATATAAAATCATTTAAAGTGAGCCAGTACAAAAAACTAAACATTATATTTCTTCTTTTCGAAATAAAAAAGATTGAACTGCAAAAGTTATCAGGAAACAGCAAAAAAGAGTTTACGAGAAAAACGGGAGTCGAACCCGCGGCTTTTAACGTGACAGGTTAATACTCTAACCAACTGAGCTATTTTCTCTATAAGCTAAAATCAAAATCTATTTAGTTAAAAATCTTATTTTGAAAAGTTCTAGTTTTTTTGTTGTGCTTATTAAAGTTGCTTTTTTAATCGGTTTCCATAAAAGATGATTCAACGGATCATTTTTTAAGAAAACAAATTTTTTATTTTTTGACAAAGGAAATAACAACGAACCTTCTGTTGTAAAAATTTGATATTTAAGCATATTAACGGTCAACTTCCCCAAAAACAATATCTTGGGTTCCAATAATTGTTACAACATCGGCAATCATATGCCCTTTACTCATCATATCTAACCCTTGTAAATGACCGAAACCAGGGGCTTTTATTTTGCAGCGATAAGGATGGTTTGTTCCATTTGACAACAAGTAAACCCCAAATTCTCCCTTTGGTGCTTCAGTAGCAGTATAAGTCTCTCCTCTTGGAACAGAAACACCTTCTGTAAAAAACTTAAAGTGATGAATTAAAGATTCCATTGAATTTTTAATATCGTATCGAGAGGGTGAAGTAACTTTTCTATCGTCTGCTTTAACAGCCCCGTTTGGAATGTTGTTTAAACATTGCATTAATATAGACAACGACTGACGCATTTCTCCAACACGAATGACATAACGATCAAAACAATCACCGTTGATGCCAGTCAAAACATCAAATTTCATCTTATCGTAAATCTCGTACGGTTGTTGTTTTCGTAAATCCCAATTTAAACCTGAACCCCGTAACAAAACACCACTAAAACCCCATTCCAAAGCTTCTTTTGAAGTAACGACTCCAACATTGATTAAACGTTGCTTCCAAATTCGATTACCTGTTAACATTTCCTCCATTTCATCAACCCGCGTGCTAAACTGCTCTGCAAAAATGTATAAATCGTCCAAAAGTCCTATTGGAATGTCTTGAGAAATACCACCCGGACGGATATAAGCAGAATGCATACGTGCACCTGAAACGCGCTCATAAAACTCAATTAATTTTTCACGTTCTTCGAAAGCCCATAAAAAGGGTGTCATAGCACCAACATCCATAGCATGACAACCAACAGCCAACAAATGATTTAAAATTCGGGTAATTTCTAAAAACAAAACACGAATATATTGAGCACGTAAAGGAACAGAAATCTGCGTCAAATCTTCTACGGCAAGAGAATACGTGTGTTCTTGAGCCATCATTGAAACATAGTCTAAACGATCAAAATAAGGCAACGCTTGTAAATAAGTTTTATATTCAATAAGCTTTTCGGTTCCCCTATGAAGCAAACCAATATGAGGTTCAGCACGTTCAACAATTTCTCCGTCAAGTTCTAAGATCAAACGTAAAACGCCATGTGCTGCAGGATGCTGAGGACCAAAGTTAAGAGTAAAATTTTTTATTTTGTTTTTTAAAGACTTTTTTTTTTAAACTCACGCCACTTCTTTATTTATTTTTTTGAATTATATTTTGAAAAAATTGTTGAACCTTAAAGAAAATTGGTATCCTCTTGTTGAAATCTTGAATTTTATTTCATGGAAGCATTCGGACTTGAACCGAAAACCGTTTGCTTGCAAAGCAAATATTCTACCATTGAAATATACCCCCGAGAAAATTAAAAAAACTTATTTTTCAAAAAAATAAAAAAGATTAAATTTTCGTTCGAATTAATAAATTTTCCAAAATCCCAACAGCAGGAATAAGGATTAAAAAGTAAAAAAAATAGAAAGCTGTACCAAGCTGCCCAATCAAAACGAACGGCTGTTCTACTACCTCTTGCCCAATCCAACCAAGCAATAAAAAAATCAGCAAACAAAAACCAAAAGAATTTTCGATAAAATGGTCTGAAAGTTGAACTTCTTACGTCAGAAGTGTTGATAAACGGCAAAAATAAAAGAATAACAATAGCACCACCCATGGCAACAACTCCTGCAAGTTTATCGGGAATTGATCTTAAAACTGCATAAAAGGGTAAAAAATACCACTCCGGAACGATATGTGCTGGCGTAGACATTGGATCTGCAGGAATATAATTATCGGGATGTCCTAGCGTGTTAGGGTAGTAAAAAAGAATTGTTGAAAAAAAAAACAACGAAAATCATCAAAGAAAACAAATCTTTAACATAAAAATACGGATAAAAAGAAATTTTATCACTGTTACTTTCGACACCTAAAGGATTATTTGAACCATCTTTATGAAGCAAAGCAATATGCAAAATAACCAAAACTGCAATAACAAAAGGCATTACGAAGTGTAGACTGAAAAAACGGTTTAAAGTTGCATTATCTACGCAAAACCCTCCCCATAACCACTCAACAATTGAAGGTCCGAATAAAGGAATCGCCGAAAAAAGATTGGTAATTACGGTCGCGCCCCAAAAACTCATTTGACCCCAAGGCAAGACATAACCCATAAAAGCAGTTGCCATCATCAACAAAAAAATCGCGACTCCTGAACACCATAAGTATTCACGAGGAGTAATGTAAGAACCATAGTATAAACCTCTAAAAATATGAGAATAAACGACAATGAAAAACATAGAAGCACCATTGGCATGCATATAACGAAGTAGCCATCCACTATTTACATCACGCATAATATGTTCAACACTCGAAAAAGCTAAATCTATATGAGGAGTGTAATGCATAGCCAAAAAAATCCCAGTGATAATTTGAATTACCAAACAGATTCCAGCTAAAGCTCCAAAACTCCAAGCATAGCTTAAATTAATTGGACTCGGATAATCGATAAGATGATTATTTACGATAGCTAAAACATAATCTTTGTTCCAACGAAAATGACTGCTCATAAGTAAAAATAAAAATAAAAACACAAAATAAATCAAGAATAATTATAATTGCTTTGTAGTTTTCGACTGGAAACAGTTTTTTTGATGACTTAGGAAAGTGTGTTGGACCAGCTGGAAGTAAAATCAAAACTACGAAATTCTTGTACATGCTCCAAAGGTTCACAGACAACCCTTTTTATTTTATCGTTATAACGTGATTCAACATAACCACTTAAAGGGAAATCTTTACGAAGCGGATGACCTTCAAAACCGTAATCAGTTAGAATACGCCTTATCTCAACGTTTTCCTCAAAAAAAACTCCAAAAAAATCCCAAATTTCACGCTCCCACCACGTCACACAGCTAAAAACGGAAACAGAACTTACCAAAGGTGTAATTTCGTCAACAAAAGTTTTTACTCGAAGCCGGCTATTAAACCTAATGCTAAGCAGTTCATAGACAACTTCGAATCTTTTTTTCCGATAAGGAAAATCAACTCCTGAAACAGCGGTCAATAATTTGTATTGCAAGCTGGAATGGTTTTTGAAAAAAGCCAGAATAAAAAGTAAATCCTTTGGTTTTACGCGAATCATCAAAGTTTGATTATCGTAACCACACGACAAAAGAATAGGCAAAACTTGGTTTAAATACTTAACTACTCTTTTTTGATGAAATTGTTTTAAATTCTTCACGTCTAAAAAAACTTGAATCCTTTTTAATTAAAAAACTCAAATATTAAAAAAATCCTATTAAAAAAACTTGATGCACTTTTAAATTTTTTTGTTCAGTGTCAAAGTCAACATTAAAGCACCTAGAACAGCAATAAACAGAATAAGACCTGCAACCAAGAAAAAAACAAAGTAATATGTATACAAAAGCTGTCCAAGAGTTTGAACATTGGAAACTGAATCAATTTCAGTAAACCAGCGAACCCACACATAATTCGTTAAAAAAAGAGGTACTTGAAAAAAATGTTAAATATGTCAAAGGTTTTGTAAATTCAAGAAGAAAAATAAAACTTACAAAATAACTTAAAGGACCATATTTTAAAAAATCAAACGAATTGTCTCCAATTTTTATATCGAGCATCAAAACAATAAATAGAAACAAAATTGCGATTGCCCCAACGTAAACAATTACAAACGAAAGAGCAAGAAACTCGACTTCTAGACATAAAAGTAAAACGGCTGATAACAAAAAAACAGAAATTAGAGACAAAACAGAATGAACTGGGTTTCGAGAACTAATAACAAAGAACGAAAAAAGAAATAAAAAAAATAAAATTATATAAACAAATAAAACCATAATAACTTAAAGTATGCTTTGACGGCCGATAAAAAAAAAAAATAGAAACAAAACCAACTTGGACTGAATATCGAGAACAAATAAAATAAATCAAAGTTTAAAATTTTATTGGTCTCTCATCAAAACGAGCATATGTAGAATATAGGTTTGACAGGAGTCGAACCTGAGACTTTACCGTTATGAGCGGAAAGTTCTACCACTGAACTACAAACCAAAAAGTTCAAAAAAACAATTTTCTTTTCTAGATATCATATAATGAGAATAGTTTTTTTAGAAAAACCAAGATAGAAAAGCAACTTTTAAAAATAAAAAATTTGTCTCGTTTTTAAGCTAAAAACAAGATA
>Ga0138261_1352456_pt1 | contig 18538 bp, 32 predicted proteins | sample RNAA_720151113_FD_105266 | JGI IMG/M metagenome (GOLD analysis project Ga0138261, IMG submission 105266) | Metatranscriptomics of polar marine prokaryotic and eukaryotic communities from Palmer Station, Antarctica after 72hr light incubation -... | ecosystem: Environmental > Aquatic > Marine >...
CATAACTTCCCATTAGATTTAGCTTCTGGCGAAGTATTACCAGTTGCTTTAACTGCTCCAGCTATTAACGGTTAATTTTATTAATTGTTTGATAACTAAAAAAAGCCTAGACGACTAAAATCGTCTAGGCTTTTTTAATTTTTTAAGAACCTTGTTCTATTTTATCTACTTTACGTTTATTTGATTTTTTAAGAGTTTCTAAATTATCCGATATTGAATTATCTTCATCGTCTTTAGTAGAAGCCTCATTTTGACCAACAAATACAGTTATTTCTCCTGTATTGTCTAAATCAACAATTATTGTTGTTCCTGGTTTTAAATCTTCTGATAAAAATTCACCTGCTAAGTTATCTTCTAATAATCGCATTACGGCACGACGTAAAGGTCTTGCTCCGTAAACTGGGTTAAAACCTTCGTCAGTTAAACGTTCTTTAACTCTTTGGGTAACTTGTAATTTAATACCTTGCTCTAATACCCTATTTGTTAGTTGTTTAATCATAATATCGGCAATTTGACCAACATCATCTTTTGTTAATTGACTAAATATAATAATTTCATCTAAACGGTTTAAAAACTCAGGTTTAAAATAGTTTTTTAATTCTTCATTAACTAAAGTTGATATTCTTTGGTATGCTGTATTTTCATTATCTTCGTCTACATCAAAACCTAATGAACCATTTGCTGTTCCTTTTTCGATTACTTTCGCTCCAACATTGGAAGTCATGATAATTAAAGTGTTTTTAAAATCAATAACTCTTCCTTTAGAATCTGTTAAACGGCCATCCTCAAGAATTTGTAGTAATAAATTAAAAATATCCGGGTGGGCTTTTTCAATTTCATCAAATAAAACAACGGTATATGGTTTACGACGAACTGCTTCGGTTAATTGCCCACCTTCACTATAACCAACATAACCTGGAGGAGATCCAATTAATTTAGCAACAGTATGGCGTTCCATAAATTCAGACATATCTAGTCTAACCATCGTGTCTTCAGCTCCGAAGAAATATGATGCTAATGCTTTTGTTAGTTCTGTTTTTCCAACACCTGTTGGACCTGCAAAAATAAAACTTGCAATAGGACGATCTGGGTTTCGTAGCCCTACACGTGCACGGCGAATGGCTTTTGAAACAGATACAACAGCTTGATGTTGTCCAATAATTCGTTCATGTAACGTATCTTCCATATTTAATAATTTCTCAGACTCCGTCTTTGATATTTTATTTACTGGAATTCCGGTCCATGCTGCAACAACTTCTGCTACGTCATCTTCAGTTACAACCGGACGATCACGTTTAGCCTTTGATTGTCGTTGTTTAGTACTTAAAATAATAGCATTAATTTGAGCTCTTATTTCCATTTCACGATCACGTAGTTGTCCTGCTTCTTCAAAATTTTGTAAGCGAACAGCAGCATCTTTTTCTTTTAATAATTCACGTAACTCTTGATCTAATTCTAAAGCTGCTTCAGGTAATCTATAATTCATTAAACGGACTCTTGATCCTGCTTCATCAATTAAATCAATCGCTTTATCTGGTAAAAAACGATCGGCAATATATTGAGCTCCCATTTTTGCAGCAGCAGCTAGAGCATCATCGTTAATTCTTAAATTATGATGGCGTTCATAACGTTCTCTTAAACCTCGTAAAATTTCAATAGTATCCTTAACACTAGGTTCATTTACTTTAACGGGTTGGAATCGTCTTTCTAAAGCAGCATCTCTTTCGATATATTTTCGATATTCTTCAATCGTTGTTGCTCCAATTACCTGTAATTCTCCACGAGCTAATGCTGGCTTTAGAATATTGGCAGCATCAATTGCACCTTCAGCAGCTCCAGCTCCTATTAAAGTGTGTACTTCATCAATTACTAGTATGATATTATTTGCTGCTTGTACTTCATCAATAATACGCTTTAACCGTTCTTCAAATTCACCTCTATATTTTGTACCAGCTAATAAAAGTCCTATATCTAAAGAAATAACAATTTTATCTTCTAGAAGATCAGGAATATCTTTTTGAATAATTCGCTGAGCTAAACCCTCTGCTACAGCCGTTTTACCAACACCAGGTTCACCAATTAAAACTGGGTTGTTCTTTGTTCTTCTTGCTAAAATTTGAATAACACGTTCAATTTCTTTTTGACGTCCAATTACAGGGTCTAATTTTCCATCGGCGGCTGTCTGAGTAATATTTGTTGTAAATTCTTCTAAAGTTGGTGTTTGTGAACCATCATAAATACCACTATTTTCTGAATTGTTTCCTGAAATTGTAATTTCAACTGTTTCACCAATTTGACCTAAAATTTCAGATCTAACTTTTGATAAATCAACACCTAAATTTTCAAGAACACGTGTAGCAACACCATCTTCTTCTTCGAGTAATGCTAAAAGAATATGTTCAGTACCAATATAGCTATGTCCAAGATCTCTGGCTTCTTCAATAGCCATTTCTAAAACCCGTTTTGCTCGAGGCGTAAATGGAATTTCAACAGCAACAAATCCAGAACCACGTCCTATAATTCGTTCAACTTCCATACGAGCATCTTTTAAAGTAACACCCATTGACTTTAAAACTTTCGTTGCAACTCCAGCACCTTCTCCTATTAAACCTAAAAGAATTTGTTCTGTGCCAACAAAATTGTGACCTAGTCTTCTTGACTCTTCTTGAGAAAGCATTACAACTTTAATAGCTTTTTCAGTAAAACGTTCAAACATATTTATTTAGAAAAATAAACTTGTTTTTATGACTAATTTCTATTTACGGTAATATTTTGTTTTTTATATAAGAAGGAAATTATATTTTATAGGATTAAAAAAGACGTATAATATTGTTTATATATAAAAAATGATTTATAGTATAGGAAAATAAAGATTCTATAGAGGCGGCATGGCCAAGTGGTAAGGCAGAGGATTGCAAATCCTTTATCCTCAGTTCGAATCTGAGTGCCGCCTTAATTTAAAAAAAGATTGCTTTATTTTGTTTTATTTGATATGATTAATAATAAATAGGGGATGTGGTGGAATTGGTAGACACGACGGACTTAAAATCCGTTGCCTAGTGATAGGCGTGAGGGTTCAAGTCCCTCTTTCCTCAGAAAGATAATTAAATTTAACTGCTTAAGGTTAATTTACGTAAAGATTCTGTATCAACATTTGATTCACGAATTAAAGAAATTTTCCCAGTTCGTGCAACTTCAAGTATTCCAAATTTAGTTAATAGCTGACCAACAGCTACCATTTTTCCAGGGTCACCTGTAACTTCTAAAGTTAAAGTATTTTCAGCTAAATCAACAATTTTCGCTCTGAAAATATTTGCAATATCTAAAATTTCTGGGCGTGTAATATTTGTTGTTGTTACTTTTAGGAGCATTAATTCTCGTTCAACGCAAGGTAAATTTGTAATATCTTGAACTTTTAAAACATTAATTAACTTGTATAGTTGTTTTGTTAATTGTTCAATAATTCGATTATCACCTGGTAATACCATAGTAACTCTTGAAATCCCTGCTTTTTCAGCGGGTCCCACTGCCAAACTATCGATATTAAAACCTCGACGTGCAAATAAACCAGCAATCCTAGTTAAAACTCCTGATTCATCTTCTACTAAAACTGATAAGGTATGTTTCATATATTTTATTTTAAATATTTATTTATTAATATTCTACCTTTTTAATAATAGCATAAGTCTAATACTTAAAATTGTAAGTAGTTAAATAAAAGTACTTATTTCATTTATGAAATAAGTACTTTTATTTAATTTGAAGATGATAATAAATTTACTTGATATAATACTCCTGCCGGTAAATCAAGTTTGGATAATAATTCAATAATATTTGTTGTTGAATTGTAATAAACATCTAAAATTCGTTTATGAATACGAATTTCAAAGTGTTCTCTTGAATCTTTATCCACATGAGGAGAGCGTAGTACGCAATATATTCTTTTATCTGTGGGTAAATAAATAGGACCATTAATTGATGATTCTACTTTTTCTAAACTCTCAATGATCTTACTACAAGATTCTGTTAAAAGTTCATGGTTAAAAGATTCTAATCGAACACGTATTTTTTCACTTGGTTTTGTTACCATAAAGAAAATTTTTCTATTTTGAAATTTTTGATACCACGCCTGCACCAATTGTTCTTCCACCTTCACGAATTGCAAAACGCATTCCATCTTCAATTGCAACAGGATAGATTAATTCTGCTGTCATTTTAATTCTATCACCAGGCATTACCATTTCTACTACTGTTCCATCATCTGCTGTAAATTGTGTAATTGAACCAGTAACATCAGTTGTACGAACATAGAATTGTGGTCTATACCCTGTAAAGAATGGTGTATGACGTCCACCTTCTTCTTTAGTTAAAACATAAACTTCTGATTCGAAACTTGTATGTGGTGTAATTGTTCCTGGTTTTGCTAAAACCATACCACGGTCGATATCTTCACGTGTAAGACCACGTAATAAAATACCACAATTATCTCCAGCAAAAGCTTCTTCTAATGTTTTTTGGAACATTTCAATTCCTGTGATTGTTGTTGTTCGTGTTTCACGAATTCCTACGATTTCAGCTGTATCACCAACTTTAATTGCTCCACGTTCAACTCTTCCTGTTGCTACAGTTCCACGTCCAGTAATAGTGAAAACATCTTCAATAGCCATTAAGAATGTTTTCTCAGTATCTCGAACAGGTGTTGGGATATATTTATCTACAGCATCCATTAAATCATAAATTTTATCAACCCATTTATTGTCTCCTTTTTTAATCTCGGGGTTTGCTGTAATTGCTTCAATTGCTTGTAAAGCTGACCCGGGACAAATTGGAATATCATCACCTGGAAAATCATATTTTGATAATAATTCGCGTACTTCTAATTCAACTAATTCTAGTAGCTCAGCATCATCAACTTGGTCTTCTTTGTTTAAAAATACAACAATATCAGGTACACCAACTTGTTTTGATAATAATATGTGTTCACGTGTTTGAGGCATTGGACCATCAGCCGCTGAAACAACTAAAATTGCTCCATCCATTTGGGCAGCACCTGTAATCATGTTTTTAACATAATCAGCGTGACCTGGACAATCTACGTGTGCATAATGTCTTGTCTCTGTTTCGTATTCTACGTGAGCTGTGTTAATAGTAATACCGCGGGCTTTTTCTTCCGGTGCTGAATCAATTTGATCGTAACCTTTAAATTCTGCTAAACCGCCTAAGGCTAAAGCTGATGTAATAGCAGCGGTTAAAGTCGTTTTTCCATGATCAACATGGCCAATTGTTCCAATATTAACATGCGGTTTACTACGTTCAAATTTTTCACGTGCCATTTTATGTATTTCCTTGTTATAAATAAAAAGTATTAAAGTTCTTAGCTTTTAGCGAGATAGGTTATAGAAGTAATTTATTTTAATATCGAAATTGCGCAAAAGCTTTATTTGCTTCAGCCATTTTATGAGTTTCTTGCTTTTTCTTAATTGTGCTACCTACTTCGTTTGAGGCATCAATAATTTCTGTTGCAAGTTTTATTGACATTGTTCGGCCCGTACGTGCACCAGCGTATTTAATAAGCCAGCGTAAAGATAAGTTTGTAGCACGAAAACCATTAACTTCAATAGGGATCTGGTAAGTTGACCCACCAATTCTTTTAGCTTTTACTTCTACTATAGGGCTTGTATTTTTTACAGCTTTCTCAAAAATCTCTAAGGGTTCTTGATTAGTTCTTTTTTTAATAATTTCAAAAGATTCATTTACAATTTTTTTGAGCAAGATTTTTTTTCCCAGATTTTAAGATTCTTGCAATAAGTAAGCTAACTAGATAACTATCGTAAATAGGGTCTGCCTCTGGAAATCGTTTTTTTGATATATTTCGACGTGACATTCGGTTTTTCTTTTATTAATATATTTATTATTTTGGTTTTTTAACACCATATTTTGAACGGCCTTGAGTCCTATTTTTAACTCCACCACTATCTAAAGCACCTCGAATAATGTGGTATCGAACACCAGGTAAATCTTTAACACGACCACCCCTAATTAAAACTACTGAGTGTTCTTGTAAATTGTGACCAACACCAGGTATATATGCTGTAACTTCAAACCCGGATGTTAATCTTACTCGGGCTACTTTTCGAATAGCAGAGTTTGGTTTCTTTGGTGTTGTTGTGTATACGCGAGTACAAACTCCACGTCGTTGAGGACAATTTACTAATGCCGGGCACTTTGTTTTTTTACGAATTTGTGATCGTCTTGAACGAACTAATTGTTGTATTGTTGGCATAGTTTATTTCTAATTTAAATTTCGTTTTCTTTTGATTTTAAACCATATTTCTTCATAAATCTATCTACACGACCTTCACTATCGATAATTTTTTGTGATCCTGTATAAAAAGGATGGTTACCTGACCAAACATCAATTTGTATCTCAGGTTTTGTTGATCCTGTCGTAAAAATAACTTGACCATCGCAATAAACTTTAGCATCTGGGTACCAAGTTGGGTGAATATCTTTTTTTGGCATAATATTATGTTTCGTTTTATTTTTAACGTTTTGAAAACTGTGGTGCTTTTCGTGCTTTTCGTAACCCATATTTCTTTCTTTCTTTTATTCGGGCATCTCGTGTTAAGAAAGATCCACTTTTTAAAAGTATACGGTTTTCATTCGATAATTTACAAAGCATACGAGCCACCCCTAATTGTGCTGAATCTACTTGACCTGTTAAGCCTCCACCACTAACTAAAACTGTTATATCGTACTTAGAGTCTAGCCCCAAAACTTTTAAGGGTTCAGCAATTTTATTGATATAAATTGTGTTATATTGTAAGTATTTTTCACCAACAACATTATTAATTAATAATTTTCCTGTTCCAGGGGTTAAAAAGACTCTTGCTGTTGATTGTTTTCGTCGACCAATTCCCATGTTATCTTTTTGAAAAGTTAACTCAAGATTATTACTCATATTTTTAGTTAAAATTAATTAATTCAGGTTTTTGTGCTGTATGTGTATGATGTGGCCCTTGGATTACCTTTAAGCGAGTATACATCTTTCGACCTAGTACCCCTTTAGGTAACATCCCTTTAACAGCTTTTTCAATAATTCGTTCTGGTATTCTTTTCTGTAACATTTTAAAAGTTTCAATTTTCATCCCCCCAGGACGACCTGAATGACGTCTATATAGTTTTTGTTCATTCTTTTTACCTGTTACATTAATTTTTTCTGCATTTATAATGATAACATAGTCACCTAGATCAATAGAAGGGTAATAATTTACTTTATTTTTACCTTGTAAAATATTGGCAACTTCCGTTGATAGTCGACCTAATGTTTTTTCATTAGCATCAATTAAGTACCATTTCTTTTTTAGATAAGTTGAAGAGGGAATAAATGTTGTATTCATAGTTTTTAATTAATTAAGTTAATTTTATTCCAAGTTTATTTTTTAGTGCATGAAAAAGCTCATCTGCTGATTTTTGACCGAAATTTTTAATTTCTTGTAAACTTTCTGGTGAATATTTTAATAATTCAGCAACTGTATTAATTTGAGCACGTTTTAAACAATTGTAAGCTCGAACCGATAACTGTAATTCTTCAATTGGAATATTCATATTTTTTTCATCTGAAATTAAATTATTTTCAGCCAAAGTTTCTTCAGGGTTTACTTCCACCTGATGCTCACTTAACTGTTTAAATAAATCGATAATAATTTGAGATGATTCAAAAATAGATTCTTGGGGTGTCATGCTACCATTTGTCCAAATATCGAGAAGTAATTTTTCTTTATTGATACTTTTATTATGACTATAAACACTTTCAATATTAAAGTTAACTTTTTGAATTGGCATGTAAATAGCATCAACTTCTAGGAATTCAGAGTTTGTTTCTTCAGTATCTCCAATTAATTTATACCCAGTACCATGTTCAAATTTAAATTCCATTTCTAATATATCATTAGTGGAAATTGTTGCAATATAATGATTTGGATTTACAACTTTCAAACCTGGAGGCAATTCAATATTATTTGCTGTTATTACAGCTGGTCCCTGAATTTTTAAACGACCTAATTTTGCTTCAGTACTTTTATTTTTTAAAACAACACCTTTTAAATTTAACAATATTTCAAGAATATCTTCACGAATTCCGTCAATTGTTGAAAATTCGTGAGTTGCACCAGCAATACGAACAGCTGTAATTGCTGTTCCGCCAAGACTACTTAATAAGATTCGTCTTAATAGTGTTCCAATAGTAACCGCTTGACCTGGATTTAATAAATCTAATGAAAATTGACCATATATCGCACCTGATTCTTTAATTTCAGAGTTAAGACATTTTATACAGAGATCTGCCATATTTTAAATTTAGTTAAATATTTTTGAAATATTGTTAAGTATTTTAAACTCGTCGACGTTTAGGTGGACGACAACCATTATGTGGAACAGGTGTGACATCTTTGATAGAAGTAATTTCTAGACCTGCACCTTGAATTGACCTAATAGCTGTTTCGCGGCCTGAACCTTGCCCTTTAACAACTATGTCCACTTTTCTAAGTCCACCACTAACTGCGTCAATTGCTGCTTTTTCTGCAGCTGTTTGAGCAGCAAAAGGGGTTCCTTTTCTTGCACCTTTAAATCCTGCACTTCCAGCTGAAGCCCATGATAAAGTATCTCCTTTAAGATCCGTAATCGTTACAATAGTATTGTTAAATGTAGATTGAATATGTACTACACCGGCAATAATATTTTTTTTATCTTTTTTTGAACTTACTCGTTTAACTTTTTGTACCATTATTGTTTTAGATAAATTTAATTATTTTTTCTTACCTGATACTGTTTTTTTAGGACCACGTCTTGTACGTGCATTAGTTCTGGTTCTCTGACCTCTTAACGGTAAACTTGTTCTATGTCGTCTACCACGGTAACAATTAATATCATTTAAGCGTTTTATATTTAAACCATTGAAACGTCTTAAATCTCCCTCTAGTTTTAAATTAATTTCTTCTAAACTATCTCGTAATGCTATTGTTTCTTCAGTTGTTAAATCATCTGTACGACGATCTGAATCAATTTTAACATTTAAAATAATTTTTTTCGCTGTTGATAAACCAATACCATGAATAGCTGTAAGAGCATATTCAATTCTTTTATTTCTAGGTAAATCTACACCTAACAATCTAACCATTTTAATAATTCCTTAAATAAATCTTTTAACCTTGACGTTGCTTATGTTTTCGATTTTCACAAATAACAAGAATCCTTCCATGGCGTTTTATAACACGACATTTTTCACACATTTTTTTTACAGATGGGCGTACTTTCATAATATTTTTAAATTTAAATTAAGTCTATTTAGATTCTATCATACCTTTATAGATATTAGATAAAACAATACTTCGAATTTCTCGTGTAGTATCGATAGTTACACCGACAAGAATTAACAAAGATGTTGTTCCTAAACCTTTTAATGAGGATACATTTAATAATGTTTCAATAATATTGGGCAATGTGGCAATTGTTGCTAAAAAAATTGCTCCAATAAAAGTAACTCGTTTCATCGTTTCTTTAAAGAAATATGTCGTTGGCTCTCCAGGTTTAATACCGGGAACAGTCACGGCCATTTTTCGTAAGTCATTTGAAATATCTTTTGGATTTAAAATAATTGTTGAATAAAAATAGCTAAATCCTAAAATCAAACTAAAATAAAATACCCAATACAAAATTTTAAAGATACCGTCAAATAACTTTAAATCAATTGGTGGCAAAATCCCAGAATTTAATAAATAAGCTGGCAAGACTAATAAAGTTGCTGTAAAAATAATAGGCATCACGCCAGCTTGATTTAATCGTAATGGAATATAATTAGTTGTATCTAATTCATCTGAAAACCGATTTTTAGTAACATTGAGTTCTTTAGAAGAAACTAAAGGAACCATCCTAATACCCTCTTGTAAGTAAACAATACCACTGATCGCAACAACAAAAATACTAAAAATTATGCCAACTAACTGACTAGTTAGTACCACTTCATTATTGTTTAATAAGTTTTTTGTTAAATTTGGTAAATTTGAAACAATATTTGTAAAAATTAATAAAGAAGCGCCATTTCCAATACCATATTCTGTAATTAACTCACTTAGCCACATTACAACCATAGATCCTGTGGTTAAGCAAACAATGATCTGAAAAGCTAAATTTAAATCCCAATCAAAAAGAACATTTTTTAAAAAGAAAGCAATTGTACTACTTTGAATAATTGCCCAACCAAGACTTAAAAGTCTTGTAATTTGAGTTATTTTTTTGTCGTCCTGGGCTTCCCTCTTCTTTTTGTAATTTTTGTAAATCCGGAACTGTACTTACCAATATTTGCATTAAAATAGAAGCATTGATATAAGGAAAAATATTCAATGTAAACAAACCAATTACAAATGTACTACCACCAGAAAATGTATTTAAAAATCCTGCGATAGAACTATTTTTGAGAAAATTGGATAAGTATTCTTGATCAATATCAGGAACTGGTATAAAAGTGCCTACTCTAACTAGAATTAAAATACCTAAAGTAATTAAAAGTTTAATACTTAATTCTTTTGGTATAACACTAGTATTTTGTGTCTTTTCTTTATTCATGTTTAATTTTTAAACAGGAGTTTAAGGTAATTTTTCTAACGGGATATCACGTTTTTTTGATATCTCTGTTTTTGTCGTTAAATTACTTAATGCATTAATTGCTGCACGTGAGTTATTTAATAAATTATTTGATCCTAATTGTTTTGCTATTATATTTTTAACTCCGGCAACTTCTAAAACAGTTCGTACTGAACCACCAGCAATAACCCCCGACCCTTCAATTGAAGGTCGCATTATGATTTTACAAGCCCCAAATCGGCCAGAAACATTATGTGGAATACTTAGTGCTTTAGTTAATGGTACATTAATTAAATTTTTCTTGCCATCTGTTTTCGCTTTTTTAAAAGCATTAATAACATCGTCTGCTTTTGCAACACCAACACCAACTTTACCTTTTTCGTCACCTATTACCACAATTGCCCTAAAGCTTAACTTTTTTCCACCTTTTGTTACTTTTGAAACTCGACTAATTTGAATTAATCGTTCTTGCATTTCTTTTTCACGGTTTTTAGAAATTCGCTTCGGATTTTTTTTAATGTTATTACTCTCTTTTGAATCGGAATTCATAATTACCTTAATAATTAATAATACTAAATTTTTTAGAAAATCAAGCCACCTTCTCTTGCACCTTCTGCTAATGCTTTAATACGTCCATGATAAATATAAGGCCCACGGTCAAATATAATTTGATTTATGTTTTTCGCACGACTTCGTTCTGCAAGTTTTTGACCTATTATTTTTGATGTTTCACAAGTACTTGTTTTATTTATGCTAGTTTTAACTTCTTTATCAAGAGTAGAACAGGTTACTAATGTTTGATAAGTATCATCGTCTATAATTTGTGCATAAATATGTTGGTTTGAACGAAATACTGAAAGACGAGGACGATTTAAGGTACCTTTAATAGAACCACGTAAACTTTGACGTTTACGAAATAATTTTTTTGATAATTTCATAGTTTTATTTTTTTCCAGATTTTCCTGCTTTTCGTTTAACAATTTCACCTTTAAACAAAATACCTTTTCCTTTGTAAGGTTCAGGCGGACGCCAAGCTCTTATTTTTGAAGCTAATAGTCCTAATTCTTGTTTATCACAGCCAGTCAAATTCACTGTAGTATTTTTTTCCACTTTTATAGTAATTGTTTTTGGGATTTCAATTTCAACGGGGTGACTATAGCCAAGATTTAATATTAATTTTTGCCCTTGAACTGTTGCTCTATAACCTACTCCGACTAAATTCAATGTTATAGTAAACTGTTCTGAAACACCTATAACCATATTATTAATTAACGATCTATATAGCCCTTGTAAAGCTTTAGAAGATCGATTAACAATTGTTGGACTAACAATTAAAACTCCTACATTATTTTCGATTTGAATTGTATTAGGAACAATCTGAGTTAGTTCACCAAATTTACCTTTAACTTTTAATTCAGATTTATCATAAACAATACTAACAGTTGTAGGAATTTTAATTGGTAATTTACCGATACGTGACATATATATATAGCCTTTTAATTACCAAATATAAAATAAAACTTCTCCACCAATGCCAAGTTCACGGGCACGGATGTTTGTCATTAACCCTTGTGATGTTGAAATTATTGCAACACCTAAATTTCCTAAAATATTAGGCAAATTTTTCGAATTAGAGTAAATTCTTAGACCTGGTTTACTTACTCGATTAATTTTTTCAATAACAGGTAAACGTTTTGAACCTTTATACTTTAAAGAAATAAATAATAGTTTTTTTGAGTTTTCAGTATAACTTTCAAAACTTTCAATATAACCTTCTTCTTTTAATATTTGGGCAATATTATTAGACATCTTTGTAAACGGTATTTCAACAATTTGGTGCTTTATCATATTAGCATTTCTAATACGTGTTAGCATATCCGAGATTGTATCATTAATCATAAAATTTTTATTTCTTAATTATTAAATGGAAAACCCAATGCTGTTAATAGTGCTTTACCTTCGCTTTTTGTTTGTGCTGTTGTAACTATATTAATATCTAACCCTTTTGTTTGATCTATATCTTCATAATTAATTTCAGGGAAAATTAATTGTTCAAGAATACCTAAATTAAAATTACCCTTTTTATCAAATCCTTTTGAGCTTAAACCTCGAAAATCTCTGATTTGTGGTAATGTTAAATTAATAAGTTTATCTAAAAAAGCATACATTTTTTCGCCACGTAACGTAACTGTCAACCCTAAGTCCATGTTATCTCGAATTTTAAAACCGGCAATTGACTTTTTACTTCTAGTAATTAAAGGTTTCTGACCTGTTATTGATGTAAATTCTTGGATAGATTTTTTTAAAATATTGTTATTACTTGCTGCTAAACCCAAACATCGGTTTATTTGAATTTTTTCAATTTTTGGAATTTGATGAAAATTAGTATATTCTAATTCAGTCATCAATTGTTGAATAACTTTTTCGTTGTATAACGTTCTAAGTCTTTGAATCATCTTAAATTTTTAAATGTAATTACTTCTTTTTATTAACTTTTACATTCGAATGATGAATAGGAGCTTCTATTTGTTTTATTTCTCCAACATCTCCTTCTTTCGTAGGTTTAACATGTTTAAATTTTAAGTTAATTCCTTGAATAAGAATTTTTCCGGTACTACGAAATAGCTTTATAACCTTTCCAGTTTTCTTTTTCTCGAATCCTGTTATTACTTCGACAGTATCGCCTAATTTAATAGACATTTTTATTGTTTGAACCATTATAAAACCTCAGGCGCTAAAGAAACAATTTTGAAGAAATCTTTGTCACGAATTTCACGGGCTACTGGACCAAATATCCTTGTTCCTTTTGGATTACTGTCAGTATTAACAATTACTGCTGCATTATCGTCAAATTGAATAAACATACCGTCTGTTCGACGAATTGCTTTTTTTGTTCGAACAACAATAGCTCTAACAATATCTGATCGTTTAATTGGCATATTAGGAACGGATTCTTTTACAACTCCAATAATTGTATCACCAACACCTGCATATTTTTTATTTCCCCCTAATACACGAATACACATAATTTTTCGTGCACCTGTGTTATCTGCGACTGTTAAAACGGTTTGTGGTTGGATCATATAAGTATTTTAAATTTAACTAACTAATGATGATTTTGATATTATTTTTACTAATATCCAACGTTTTCTTTTACTTAAAGGTCTAGACTCTTTTACTAAGACTTGATCACCAATATTACATTCTTGGTTTTCATCATGTGCTAAGTAACGTTTTGTTTTAACCATAATTTTCGAATACATTGGGTGAGCATAACGACTCTCAACATTAACAACAATGGTTTTATCCATTTTATTACTAATAACAATACCAACTTTTTCTTTTACTGGCATTTAAAACTCCTAATTTGAAAAAATTGTTTTTAATATGTTTTGATGCTCAATAGTTAGTAGCTGAGCTAATTTGTGTTTTAAATGTTTAATCTCATGGGACTTAAAAGATTGACGCGTTGATTTTTTAAAACGTAAATCAAATAAACTTTTTTTTACTTTTAAAATTTCTTTACTTAATTCATCATTCGTTAAAGTTTTAATATCTTCTATTTGAGGTAAACTCATATGTATTAATTTTCTTCTTTTGAAATAAATTTTGTTTTTACAGGTAATTTATAAGCAGCAAGTTTGAAAGCTATTTTAGCTTCTTCTAATGTAAGGCCTGATATTTCAAACATAACAGTACCTGGTTTAACAACAGCTACCCAATGATCAACTGATCCTTTACCAGCACCCATCCTAGATTCGGCAGCACGAGCAGTTACACTTTTATCTGGAAAAATTTTAATCCATAATTTAGCTTTTCGTTTTGTATATCGCGTAATTGTTCTTCGAGTTGCTTCAATTTGGCGTGACGTTATCCAACTAGGTTCTAGAGATTGAAGTCCATAATCACCAAAGGTAACAGTATTACCTCTAGTAGCTATTCCAGTCATTCTTCCTCGATGAAATTTTCGATATTTTGTTCGTTTGGGACTCATTATCATAAAAAATTACCTTAATCGGATAGTTAAAAAATTATTTTGTTAAAATTTCGTTTTTAAATAACCAAACTTTAATACCTAAGATTCCATAAATAGTATTAGCTTCTTTGGTTGCGTAATCTATATCCGCTCTTAATGTTTGTAATGGTAATCGACCTTCTCGAATCCACTCACTTCGAGCCATTTCTGCTCCATTTAAACGACCGGATACTTGAATTTTAATACCTCGTGTTTTTGCAACTTCAGCTCGTTGCATTGCTTTTCTAATAGCACGTCTAAATGCAATTCGCTTTTGTAATTGTTCAGCAACATAATCACCTAAGAGTGATGCATTTAAATCTGCATTTTCAATTTCAGTAACATTAATACGTATTTGTCGGTCATTCGGTAAAATACGTTTTATATTTGCTGATAATATTTCAATACCGACACCACCTTTACCGACTAAAATTCCAGGTCTTGCAGTTTCAATATTAATCTCAATTTGATCACCACGACTATTTCTATGAATATTTATTTCTGAAATACTTGCAGTTTGAATAAAAGGTTTTAAATATGTTCGAATTTTATCATCTTCTTCTAATAAAAGAGAGTATTCGCTTAAATTGCTATACCAAGTTGATTTATGTTTTTGTGTTATTCCTAATCGAAATCCTAATGGATGTGTTTTTTGACCCACAAATTAAATCCTTAATTTTATAAAAAATATAGTGTTGTTATTCGCTAATAGCTTTAACAACCACAGTAATGTGACATGTTGGTTTCAAAATTTTGTATGCTCTACCTTGAGCACGTGGTCTAATTCGTTTTAGTTTAGGCCCTTCATTAACAAATGCTGTTTCAATAATTAGATTTTTTTTCTCTAAACCTAAATTATTTTGGGCATTGGCAGCCGCAGAATGTAAAACTTGCCAAATGGGACCACATGATCGATAAGGCATAAATTCTAGCATCATTAAAGCTTCTTGGTACGAGCGACCTCTAATTTGATCTAAAACTCGTCTTACTTTATGTGGTGACATTCTGATATATTTTGCAATAGCTTGTGTAGTTTGAAGTTCTGACATAAAAATATTCCTTAACGTTTTGCCTTACGGTCTGTTTTAACATGTGATCTAAATGTTCTTGTTGGAACAAATTCGCCTAATTTATGACCAACTAATTGGTCATAGATAAAAACAGGGACATGTTGTTTACCATTATAGACAGCAATAGTATGACCAACCATTATTGGTAAAATGGTAGACGAACGTGACCAAGTTTTAATAGTATCCTTATTATCAGTTAAATTTTGTTTCTCAATTTTTTCTAGTAAATGGTAAGCAACAAAAGGTCCTTTTTTAATTGATCTTGACATCAATAATCCTTAATAAAATGTTAATTTTTAATTTATACGACGAATAATATAAGCACTGCTTGCTTTTTTAGGATTACGTGTTTTCTTACCCAATGCAGGTTTACCCCATGGAGTAAGAGGTCTACTTCGTCCAACCGGCGTTCGACCTTCTCCACCACCATGTGGATGATCACACGGGTTCATTACTGAACCTCGTACAGTTGGTCTAACTCCTAACCAACGAGTACGGCCTGCTTTCCCACTTTGAATTAAAATTGCTTCACTATTACCAACTTCTCCAATTGTTGCATAACACTCTTTATGAATTAAACGAATTTCTTTGGATGGAAGTCTTAATGTGACATAATCTCCTTCTTTTGCTAAAATTTTCGCAGATGTACCAGCAGATCTAACAATTTGTCCGCCTTTATTTTTAACTAATTCAATATTGTGAACAGAAGTTCCTAATGTAATTGAGTTCAATGGTAATGCGTTACCAATTTTTAGGGGAACATCAACTCCGGAGATAATTTTTTCGCCTACTTTTAAGTTATTTGGTTGAATAATGTATCGTTTTTCGCCATCACTATAATGAAGTAATGCTATTCGAGCATTTCGATTTGGATCGTATTCAATAGAAGCAACCGTTGCCTCAATATCATACTTATTTCTTTTAAAATCTATTAAACGGTAACGTTTTTTATGCCCACCTCCGCGATGACGTATTGTAATGATACCACGGTTATTTCGGCCCTTGTTTCGGTGATTTTTACGTATTAAACTTTTTTCTGGTTTATTTGTTGTAAGATCATCAAAGGTTGAAAGAACTCGATTTCGAGTTCCAGGTGTATATGCTTTATAAAGCCTAATACTCATAAGGATTTCTAGTTTAATTTTAATTTTCAGCAAATAAATTTATAACATTTCCTTCTAGTAAAGTTACAATTGCTTTTTTATAATGTGATTTAGTTCCTAAAAATTTACCAACACGTCTTGTTTTTTTTGGTAATTGAATTGTGTTAACTTTTATCACTTTAACATCAAATAAATATTCAATTGCTTGTTTAATTGTTTCTTTATCTGATTTAGGGTCTACTATAAAGCTATATTTATTATTTTCTAATAACCTAGTTGCTTTATCAGTAATAATTGGATATTTTATGATATTAGCAGCATTACTTAAATTAACTGAAGTTTTAATCACAGAATGTCTCCTTTATATTAGTAAGCCCTGACGATGTAATAATAATATGCTCAGCCTTTAATAAACTTAGGGTATTTAAATTAGAAGATAGTATTAGTTCTACATTTTTAATATTACGAGTAGATAAAAAGAGACTTTTTGTTTTTTTCGCTACAACAATTAATATTTTTGTTGTTGTTGGCACTTTACAATTTTTAATAATCTGAACTATTTGTTTTGTTTTATTTACCTCAAAACTATTTTCAGGGACTATTATAGTATTTTTTCTATTATTATAAAGTAGCGTTTGTAATGCTAAGTTGCGCTCTTTTTTATTTAGTTTTACCGTTAAATTTCTAGGTTTTGGACCAAAAATAACACCACCACCTCTCCATAAAGGTGATCGGTTTGAACCAGCTCTTGCCCTACCAGTTCCTTTTTGACGCCAAGGTTTACGACCACCACCGCTAACTTCACTACGAGTTTTAGTTGAGACAGTATTTTGTCGTCTTAAAATTCTATGTCTTGTAATATCTTTATGAATTAAATAATTTCCTGAATTTTCAAGAACATTTAATTTAATATCACATTTTTCATTTGATACTTGTCCAATTGTATCTAAAATATTATATGTAACAGATTTTTGAGCTGTCATAATTTATTTAAATTTTGTAATATTGACTAAATTCCCAGGTTTTCCTGGAATTGATCCTTTAACAACTAAAATATTTTCTTCACTAATAACTTGTACAACAGTTAATTTTGTAATTGTTGTTTTTGTATTTCCTAGCTGACCTGCCATTTTTTTACCTGGTAACACACGTCCAGGAGATGTTCCCATCCCAATAGAACCTGGTGCTCTATGGTTTTTTGAACCATGGGTCATAGGTCCTCGTGCAAAGTTATGACGTTTTTGTAATCCAGTAAAACCTTTTCCTGAATTTGTTCCGGATATTGTAATCAATTCTCCTGTTTGAAAAGATTCAAGATCAATCTTTTGTCCAATTATAAAATCTTCTGGATTATCTACGCGATATTCTTTAAGATATTTTAATGGTTCAATATTAGATTTTTGTAAATGTCCGATTTGAGGTTGTGTTAATTTATTTGATTTTATGTTCCCGTAGCCAATTTGAATGGCATTATAACCATCTATTGGTACTGTTTTAATTTGAGTAACTAAACAAGGACCAACTTTAATTACTGTGACAGGAACAATCCTACCTGACTCATCAAAGATTTGAGTCATTCCAATTTTATTGCCTAAGATACCTACAGACACAATTTTGCTCCAATTTTATTTGAATTCGAAAAGTTTATTACACTTTAAAAGAATTTAGTTAAGAAAAAATATTATTAAAATATTCTATCTGAATCGGGG
>Ga0138261_1203491_pt1 | contig 18042 bp, 6 predicted proteins | sample RNAA_720151113_FD_105266 | JGI IMG/M metagenome (GOLD analysis project Ga0138261, IMG submission 105266) | Metatranscriptomics of polar marine prokaryotic and eukaryotic communities from Palmer Station, Antarctica after 72hr light incubation -... | ecosystem: Environmental > Aquatic > Marine >...
CCAATAAGTAACGTTTAATTTTTAAAAAATAGAAATTAAATTAAAGTAATAAATGCCCTCGCAAATTAAATCGTCAGGCCCTAATGGTAAACTGTTATCACTATTCGTAGGCATAACCAGCGATAGAAGGTGTTTAGCAAGAAATCGCATATCGTAAGCAGGCGAAAACATTAAAACTATTAAACTTTTAAGGTACATAAAAGTAGATAAACATACAATTATTAAAAAAACAAAAGAAAAATATTTTCATTGCCGTGTAAACTCCTTATTATAACCTGTCGATACTGATTGTAACTGACTGACTAATTCAAACCTTTGGCCTAAATTTATTCCTGAATAACTAAAGGTACGTACCTCGAAAGTAAATTTACCTAAACGCAGTTTACTTTTTAAAAATTTTTCATGCTTTTTTTGCCTTACTCATAGATTTAAATACCATTTTCTAATATTTTTATTCGATAAAAGGAGTTTTTGGGTAGATTTTTTTTTAAAGAAAGCTAAATTCACTAGTTATAAAATTAATATTTATTATTTTTATGAATATCTCTAAACTTTAGATTTTTTAGTCCACACAAAAGAGTCCTCTTTATAAGAATAGTTACTTGAGTGTACTTCAAATATTATCAAAAATGTAATATATAAAGCCAAGCTCACACGTGCTCCTTCCTCAATCATATAGGCTAAAAAATAAAATAATTTTCCCCAAGCCACGTAATACATATAAAAAAAGTCAGACATAAAATCACTTTCGTCTTCTAATAAGAATGATCTATCGTCGTGGTTGTCTAAAGTAAATAGTATTGTTCCGTGGATCGACAAAAAGAGTTCTTGAAAATACTCATCATCATCAAAATCTCCAATAAAAATATAATAAGAATCAAAAAAATCCTCTAATGTGTCGTAGACATTCATACGGAATAATAAAATATAAAACCTCATCAACACAGAGAAAGTATCTATGAGATCTGCTTGGAATTGAGATATAAAATTAGTACTCCTACCTTTAGGGTTTGAGGGACCTAAGAAAGAAAAATAGTGGACTGAGTGTTTATAAAATAAATAAAAAATACAAAGAGAGAAAATATAAAAAAAAAAGGAATCAACAAACTCAATTACCTCTTCTTGGTCATCGTCGAAAGAAAATAATGTCATAGCCCAATATAATAAAAAGAATATCATAGTTTGGCTTACAGCTTCGAATTGAATTCTAGTCTCTCTAGAAATACTAAAGAAGTAATAAAAGGCCCTCACTAGTTGGGGTGAAAATGATGTTGACCAACCAAGTATAGTCGTTGTTAGGAAAAAGTAAATAATAAACCAGGCGTAAAGTCAAAAAATTAAAAAACTAAAAATACCTTCACTGAAAAAAAAGTTATTAGAGCTTACATAAGAATCGAATACGGCAGAGGGGGTGTAGTTTATTGAATTACTTAAATAATATAAATTTGCGTACTCAGTAAATACAGTTGATAACTCAGGTGAAAGTAAAAGTAATGTTGAAAAGAGTTCTTGGTACTCAGTATGAAATAAGTTTACTATAGGCCAGCAGAGTGTAACGGTCTCTAACAAAAGATCGTAAACAAAAGACCCGTAAAGGGTTTGACTTACGAATTTAGCAGAGTCAACAGTAACTAAAAATGCATCAAAAAAAGATAACTTACTAATATGGTCTATAAAAAAATGTTGGTTTAAGAAAGAAGAATTTGTTAAAAATGACAAGGGGGACCATTCTGATGAAACTATTGAGGATATTTTCTCCCAGTTTAGTGATTCAGCTAACCATAACTGGTCAGACGACCTATAAGTAGACATTCACGAAGTTTCGGTAAATAAATTTAAATTCCTCATTAACTATACGTTATATTTGAAAGTTCACTTATATTTGGTTTTGTAGAATTATAAAAATTCTGGTAGTCAGGAACTTTTATTGTAAGTAACTAACCGAATTTTATCAAACAGTTGTTTACCTGTTGTAGTAAAATTATTGGACATAGTAGCGTGTTTAATAAAATGAATATACCCCACCTAATAAAACGTACTGATATAAGCATTCGGTGACGTAAACATCCATATATCTCCATACATTGGACGGAAAGTACCCCTGTTTTTTATAGTTAGCATTACTCTATGTAATGAGTAACCAAGAGTACAACCAACTTTAATTCCGGCTGATGGAATTGGCCACGAGTGAATTACATCTTTTGATCAAACTAAAATATGCATTCGTACTTCGGTAGGCAAAGCTACAGCACCCACAGAGCGTAAGCTTATCACGTCAGTAACATCCTCCCCCATCGGTCTATACCGGTTTTTAAACAAATTTAAATTTAAAACAAGTTTACCCTCTTCAGGTTTTAGTAGGAAAAAGTTTGTAAAATATGTTATAGGTTTTTTTAGTTCATCACCGAGTGCTGAAGGATTGGGACTTAAATAGTAAATAGAGGGGTCTTAAAATTTAAATTTTACAAAGCAACTGTTTTAACAAAAATAGTCACGTGAAACTTCTAAACTAAAGACTACTTGACCAATTAATAGGTAAGCAGTATTAACTTCTCCTAAAAGTGGGTTTATTGGTGGAGCGGTAAGGTATTTAGGTGGATAAGTGGTGCAAATTTTATTTAAAAAATAGTGAGGGTAAAGATAATTACGTTTGACTAAGATATCTATTGAGGTAGGAATATCATACGAGTACGTAGACAAGGATTAGTTAGTTGTTCGAGTAGGTTTTTTTTAAAAACCTACTCGTTAACTTAGTAATTTAGCCTTATACCACCATACGCGGCGTGTGTTGCGGACCTATGTTACTGCGTCGCCTACCTGCACCTCAGTGAGGTACTTTTCTTTCAGGGAATGCTACTGCCAGCCATAGACTAGTAGCTAATTTACTGCCGGTGCAGAGTAGTTAACACTGCAGTATGCAGAACAAAAACTACGGGTAGAGAAGGGCCGTGTTAGTTTTGTATATTCAATAACAAACGGTATATACGTCGGAATATACCTACACACTCGTTTTGAATTCGTGGAACTTGCTTGACATGCGTTAGTCTGCAACTAAGTTCGTTAAGCCAGTAATAAGGGGGGTCCCAGTTCACGTCAATGGGCTTGCTCCGCCACGGCTAAAAAAGTGCGTACTAGAACAGGTGGCAGACTTGTTGACTGTAACATTCACCCCAAGTTTGTTAATAAAATGGTAAAATTATAATGAGGAACTTCAGACCACCTATAAGTAGGCATTCACGAACTATTTTGGGGAAATAAATTTAAATCCCCAATTAAACCATGCACTATGTTTGAAAGTTCACCCATATAGTTGGTTTCGTAGAATTATAAAAATTCTGATAACCAAGAAATTTACGTAAGTAAAAAAAATATCTTTTTTTTTGAAATATGTTTAGTTGTAATTCAGAACTTCAATACTCAGATCGGACGCCAAAAGAGTAACCTGGTGATCCCAAACTAGGCCATTAAGTGCTCTAAGAATACTTAAGTCTTTTTGTTTAGCTTCGCTATATGGTGTAGGTAAGGAGAAATAAGAGTTATTTAGATTACGGTTTAGTCTACCTAAGTAACTAAACCTCTTGTGTGTAGAAGCCAGTGTTCAGTAAAAATGTGTGAAGGCGCTAAATCCTCTTTACCGATCATTAACTCGGGTTGGGCGCCTATAACGCACTTAACTTTAGGTTTTGTAAAGAAAGTATTTTCAGATTTTAGAGGTTTAGTTTTTGTTAATTCGCCACTTCTAATATTTTTTAAGTAAAGTTTCCATAACTTATTAACTAACTTGGTATCGCTAGCGGGAGTGGCTTTAGTTTTTAAACCATACCTGCCCTCACCGGATAGTAATTTGATACCTAAGACGTTCTTAGGTGTACTAATTTGTTTACTCCAGCCAGCACCCTTATTAAATTCGAATTTTACACATTTAGGGCCGTTAGACCGTGCTGGGCTATGGTTGGTTAACAGAGAGTTACTATTTGAAATTAACTTTTGCATAATTTCTTTATTACGCCAGCCTAAGTTAGTGTTTGAAAAAAGCTTTCCCCAGTCATTGATTATAAATCTTATTACGTTTACTAAAATTAAACCGTTTAAATGGTTTTGTAATTTAGACATGCTTAGATTAGTACTACAGACACTAATATCATATAGTGAGCAACTGCTTCTATCGGCCAGTAATACTAATAACTTCACAGAACTTAACTTCGTAAATCTATTTTTAACTAAATTTATATTTTGCGAAGCTAGTACAAGGCTACGACTACGGGCAGCACTATTACCCACAAACTCATCCCGAACTAAGCTATTAATCTGGTTATGTCAACTCAAATTAAATGTTTTTTTTTAAACTGTTTAGAAACTAAAGTTGCTTCTTTAGGACCAAACTTGTTACCTACTAACACCCCAACTAATAACAAAGCCCCCAGAAATTTCATTTAATAATTGTTTAGTAAATTTCGACGATAAATCTAAGCCGTTTAGTAAAACTTTAAAAAGACTTTTATTAATTTTTTTATTGCCTACAGGAATGTTTAGTTCATTAATTTTCCGAGAAAACCACTCAACTATTAAAAATCCCGGCGTTAAACTCACGAATTTTCCAGGACGTACCTAAAGTATTATTACTTTTAGCGAAAAAACCTTTATCACTAAATTTAAGCTTACTAGAGAATAAAAAATTAAAATTTTTTTTACCACCCAGACCGGTATTATACTAACTGACACGTGCGAAAAAAAAACTTCCAAATGGATTATTTGGGGATTTACTACTAGAATTGGTATCTAAAAATGTTAAACATGTTGGGTACATTAAGAAGTCCTTATAAAGTACTTTTAATTTTGGCCTACCAAAGGAGTTGATAATATTTTCCTAGCCTCTGTACTTAGTTGGGAAGCTTAGAACCGTACCGTGTTGGTACCCTTTATAAGCTGTGTAGGTACCAAGTTCTCTCGCCCCTTTCTCTCTTATATAACTAGTCTGCGGAGAAACTGAGCCCAATACTTTATTGTTATTTTAGTTATGAACAAAATTGTACTTAAAAAAACATAGCTAAATTACCGTTGCCGACTTTAGACATAAAGTCGGTTGTTAGCGCTTTAGATGATAAAAAATTATGTTGCCCAGAAGTATTACTACTAGAGTCTGAGAATTCTGTTTCATTAGAGTATAAACCAACTAGTTTGTTATACCAAAGGCTGTAATCCGAGGTGTTACTGAATAAGAGTCGGGGTTTACCTTTCTAAATCATCAGACTCTTTTATAAGCTGTAGAGGCATCACTTGTGCAGGCACCGACTCTATTGAAATCTAAAAAACTAATAATACCCAAATTATCAGAAAGGCTTAAAGGTGGGTGTATAGAGACTAAATTAGGTTTAGGGGTTTTTTAAAAACCTACTCATCAACTTAGCGGCCTTAGCCTCATGTCACATACGCGGCGTATGTTGCGGATCTACAACACCACGTTACCTACCTGCACCTTAGTCAAGTACCTTTCTTCAATGGAATGACACTGCCAACCGTAAACTAGTAGTCGGTTTCCTACCGGTGCATGGTAATTAGGTACACTGTGGTATGCAGAGCAAAAATTACGAGTAGAGAAGGGCCGAGGTAGGTTTATGTTTTCATTAACAAACGCTACATACGTCGGAATACGTATACACCCGCCTCAAATTCATGGAACTTGTCTAACATGCATTAACCTACAACTAAATTCATTAAGACAGTAGTAGGGGGGGAATGATCCCAGTTCGCACCAATAGGGTTGTTCCGCCACGATCATAAAAATGCGTACTAGAGCAGGTACTGAACTTGTTGACCGTAACATACACTTTGAATTTGTTAGTAAAACGGTAAAGTTATAATGAGGAACTTCAGAGCACCCGCAAATAGACATTCACGAATTATTTTCAGTAAATAAGTTTAAATCCCGTATTAAGCTATACGTTATTTTTGAAAGTTCACTTATAGTTGGTTTTATAAAATTATAAAAATTCTTATAACTAGGAACTTTTAGCGCAAGTAACTAGCTGAGTTTTATCGACTAGTTGTTTATCTGCTACGGTAAAATTATTGGATACAGTGCCGTAGTTAATAAAATGAGTACTATATGCATTAAAAATATCCCACTTATCAAAGTGTACTGTTGTAGGCATTCAGCGACGAAAACGTCCACATATTTTTATACATTGACCGGGAAATACCCCCGCCTCTACAAATGTCATAACTCTATGTGATGAGTAACCGAAAACACAATTAATTTTAATTCCAGCTGGCGGAATTGGCCACGAGTGAGTTACGTCCTCTAATGAAGCTAAAATAAGTATTTGTACTTCGGTAGGCAAAGTTACAGCCCCCGAAGAATGTAACCTTACCGCGTTAGTAACACCTTTCCCCACTGGAAAGTTAACCCAATTGCTATAACCCGACTGGTTAAGAAGAGTATAAATAATATCGAAGCAAAAATTAACCCGGTTGCGATAGCGAAGTGGGTTGAGAGAGGCATGCACACTAAACTTAATGCCGCGAATTTAACAGCTTTTATAAATAACATCTAAGTAACTTAAACTAATATAAAAAGTGGCATAATAAACCACTTATCAGCAACTTAAATGCCTATATCGATTTTTAAAAAAATTTAAATTAAAAACAAGTTTGTACCCTCTTCAGGTTTTAGTAGAAAAAGGTTTGTAAAATATGTTATAGGTTTTTTTAGTTCGTAACCGAGTGTTGAGGGATCAGCACTTAGATAGTAAATAAGGGGTCACAAAGTCTAGATTTTACAAAGTTCCTGTTTTTGGTAAAAATAGTCACATGAAACCTCTAAACTAAAGACTACTGAGTCAATTAGCGGGTAAGCAGCATTAACTTCTTCTAAAAGTGGATTTGTTGGTGAAGCGGTAAAATATTTAGGTAGGTGAGTGTTGTAACTTTTATTTAAAAAATAGTGACGGTAAAGATACCCACGTACAGTTAAAGTAGCTATTAAAGTAAAGGTACCATACGTGTATGTAGGTGAGGTTTGCCGAGGAATTAGTTGCGTAGGGTTGTGAGCTACCTAAAACATTCAAAGTAAGTTTCATTCAATAAACTGAGCTGTTATGAAGTAAAATTTCTGAAGAAGCTACAGAACCGTAACTGTAAAGTAACTTATCTTTATTTACAACCCCCGCTCCACTAGTTAGTTTTTCTCACCCTTTAACATTTCTAAGGCCCCCAAATCAACGTTAGAACCTTTAGTAGTTACCCTAAAAAACTCTTTAAATATTACAAGTGGGCAACTATAAGATAACGCGCGGGCGTAAAAATATGGTGTGTGATCGGTTTAAATAATAGTTTTTACGTGCCTTAGATAAACTAACTAAGTAGTTCCCACTTTCATTTATAGATTATCCAACTGAAGTTGAGTACTCATAATTTTTTGATAAATAGGGCGCACCGATCAAAGAATACCTTGAGGCAGACGAAGGTTATATCTCAACCGAAGTTCATTTAGACTACCAACCAAACTGTAAATAACGTACTGGGCCACCCTTAGTTGAAAGGGTATATTGATAGAATAAGTAACTAGCGTGTTCCAAAGGTTGTGTTTTCATTAAAATTTGCAGTAGAGTAATTATTATAAATAGTCGCTGTAAAAAAAACTTTCTGTATTTTACCTAATAAACTTTCGTATGAAGTACGCGCTGCTGTAAAAAAAAGGTGATTTACGTGAGAGTTACTAAAATCCCCTTACCTTAGGTTTGTCCTACCCTTGTCAAAACGAGCCTGGAAAACTTTGTGAACTGCGTTATAAGCCACGAGTGTGTCCTTAGCCGTAATCTAGCCTTATGTCACATACGCGGCGTGTGTTGAAGATAAATGTTACTAGGTGGCCCGCCCACACCTGAGTTAGATACCTTTCTTCGACGGAGTTATACTGTTAGTCATAAATTGGTGCAGGGTAGTTAGGTACACTGCAGCATGCAGAACCAAAATCACGTGTGGGGAAGGGTCGTGTTAGATTTATATATGTATGAAGAAAAGGTACACACGTAGGAGTGCGTATACAATTGTTTTGAATTGACGGAACTTCTTCGAGGTACATTAGCCCATATGTAAAGTCATTAAGGCAGCAAGGGGGGGGATGATCCCAGTTCACACCAATAGGGTTGCCCCCCCCCCCACGATCAAAAAAGTTTTTAATAAAACAAATGTTAGAGTTGGCGATTGTCATACACACCACAAACTTATTCATAAAACGGTAAAATTATAATGGGGAACTTGAAATTAGTAAGTAGGTATTAATAAATTATCTTTGGTAAATAAATTTAGATCCCCCCCACTAACTACGCACTGTGTTTAAAAGTTCATTTATATTTGGTTTTGTAAAGTTCTAAAAATTCTGATAACCAAGAACTTCCCGTAAATAAAAAAATATTTTTTTTTTTTGAAATATATTTAGTTGTGGTTTAAGACTTCGGTACCCAAGTCGGACGTCAAGAGAGTAACCTGAAGAATCCCAAACTAGACCATTAAGTGTCTCAAAAGTGCTTAAGTCTTCTTGTTTAGTTTCGCTATATGGTGTAGGTAAGTAGAGGTAAAGGCTACTTTTAGGTTACGGTCTAGCCCACCTAAGTAACTAAACCTCTTGGGTGTAGGGGTTGGTGTTTCGTAACGAAGTCAGTACTCAGTAAAAATGTGTGAAAGTATTAAACTCTCTTTACCCCCCCCATTAACTCAGATTAGGCGCCCACACCACACTTAACTTTAGGTTTTGTAAAAAAAATATTTTCAGATTTTAGTGATTCAGCCCTTAGAGGCTTGTTACTTCCAATATTTTTTAAGTAAAGTTTTCGTAACTTATTAACTATATAACTCGGTACGACTAGCGGGAGTGGCCTTAGTTTTTAGGCCAGACCTGCCCTCACCTGATAGTAATTTACCACCTAAGACGCTCTTAGGTGTGTTAATTTGTTTACCCCAACTACCACCCTTATCAAATTCAAATTTTCCCCGTTTAAGGTCTTTAGGCTGTACTAGGTTATGTTTGGTTAGCAGAGAGCTATTATCCGAAACTAACCTCTCTATAACCTCTTTATTACGCCAGCCTAAGTTAGTGTTTTAAAAAAGCTTCCCTTGTTTATTACTTACAGATTTTGTTACGTTTACCAAAACCAAGTTGTTTAAATGGTTTTGTGATTTGGATATGCTTAAGTTAGTATTACAAACACTAACATCGTGCACTGAGTAACTGCTTCTACCAACCGGTAATATAAATAACTTTATGAAATTTAACTTCTCAAATCTACTTTAGTTAAGTTTGTATTTTGCGAAGCTAGTGCAAGGCTACGGCTATGAGTAGCGTTATTGCGTACAAACTTATGTTGGCCCAAACTATTAACCTGGTTATGCCAACCTAAATTAAATGTTTTTTTAAACTATTTAGGGACTAAAGTTGCTTCTTTGAGAACAAACTCGTTACTCACTAGCCAACTCAACGCCAAAGCCCTTTGAAACTTCATTTGGTAATTGTTTAGTAAATTTCGACGATAAACTTGATTTGTTTGGTAAAACTTTAAAAAGACTTTTGCTAGTTTTTTTATTACCTACAGGAGTGTTTAATTATTAAAAGACCACTATTAAACTCACAAATTTTTCAGGACGTCACTAAAGTATTACTACTTTTAGTCAAAAAAACCTTTATCACCAAGTTTAAGCCTATTGGTGAACAAAAAATTAAAATTTTTTTTACCACCCAAAGTGATGTTATTAATTAACGCGTGTTTAAAAAAAAAACTTCCAAATGGATTATTTGAAGATTTACTACTGTAATTAGCATTTAAAAACGTTAAACGTGCTGGGTACGCTAGGAAGTCCTTATAAAGTACTTTTAATTTAGGCCTACTAGAAGAGTTGATAATATTTTCCCAGTCTTCTGTACTTAGCTGGGTAGCTTAGAGTCGTACCGCGTCGGCACCCTTTATAGGCTGTGTGAGTACCGAGTTTTTTCACCCTTGTATAACTAGTTTGTGGATAAACCGAGTTTAATACTTTACTATTATTTCGGTTATAATTAAAACTGTACCCAAAAAGCATACCCAAATTATCGTTACCGACTTTAGATATAAAGTTTATTGTTAACGCTTTAGGTGATAAAAAATTATATTGACTAGAGGTACTACGACTACTAGAGTCTAAAAATTCTGTTTCGTTAAAATATAAATTAGTTAGTTTATTATACCTAAGGCTGTAACCCGGGGTGTTACTAAATAAAAGTTGGAGTTCACCTTACTAAATCATCAGGTTCTTTTATAAGCCGTAGAGGCATCACTTGTGCAGACACCAACACTATTGAAATCTAAAAAATCAAGAATACCCAAATTACCAAAAGGGCTTAAAAGTAAATGTGTGTGGGCTAAGTTAGAGTTAGGGTTTTTTTTAAAAACCTATTCACTAACTTAGCAGCCTAGCCCTTACACCACGTACGCGGCGTGTGTTGAGGATCTATGTTAGTAGGTTGTCTGCCTACACCTCAGTTAGGTACCTTTCCACGAAGGAATTTTACTGTCAGCCATAAACTGGTGCAGGGTAATCGGTACACTGCAGTATGCAGAACAAAAATTACAGGTAGAGAGGGGACGTGTTAGATTTATATATTTATCAATAAACGGTGCATACACGAGAATGCATACGTACTCGTTCTGAACTCATCGAACTTGTTTGACGTGTGTTAGCCCACGGCTAAGTTCATTAAGACAGTAATAGGGGAATGACCCTAGCTCACAGGATAGGCTTGCTCCGCCACGACGAAAAAAGTGCGTGCTAAAACAAGTGCTGAGCTTGTTGATTGCAACACCCGCTCGGAATTTGTTAATAAAATGGTAAAATTATAATGAGTAACCTCAGGTCGCCTATAAGTAGACATTCACGAATTATTTTCGGTAAATAAGTTTAAACCCCTCATTAGCTATATGTTATTTTTGAAAGTTCATTTATATTTGGCTTTGTAGAATTATAAAAATTCTGATAACCAAGAACTTTTGTCGTAAGTAACTAACCGAATTTTGTCAGTTAGTTGTTTATCTGTTGTAGTAAAATTATTGGATACAGTGTCGTAATTAATAAAGTGAATACACCATGCATTGAATATATCTCATTTAACAAAGTGCACTGTTATAGGCATTCAGTGATGAAAACGTCCACATATTTCCATACATTGGCCGGAAAATACCCCTGTTTCTATAAATGTCATAACCCTATGCGATGAATAACCAGGGACGCAATCAATTTTAATTCCAGCTGATGGAATTGACCACGAATGAATTACATCTTTTGACGAAGCTAAAATATGCATTCGTACTTCGGTAGGTAAAGCTACAGCTCCCGTAGAGTGTAACCTTATCATATTAGTAACACCTTTCCTCATTGGCCTATATTGATTTTTAAAAAAATTTAAATTTAAACCAAGTTTGTCCTCTTCAGGTTTTAGTAGGAAAAAGTTTGTAAAATACGTTATAGGCCTTTTTAGTTCGTCACCGAGTGCTGAGGAGTTAGGACTTAAATAGTAAATAAAGGAGTCCCAAAGTCTAGATTTTACGAAGTTCCTGTTTTGATAAAAATAATCACGTGAAACTTCTGAACTAAAGACTGTTGGGTCAATTAATGGGTAAGCAGCCTTAACCTCTTCTAAAAGTGGATTTGTTGGTGAAGCGGTAAGATATTTAGGTAGGTAAGTGGTACAACTTTTATTTAAAAAAATAGTGACGGTAAAGGTACTCACGTTTAACTAAGATATCTATTAAAGTAGAAATATCATACGAGTATGTGGACGAGGATTGGTTAGTTATTGGTCTCCAAGAAGACCTACCTGGGAGGTTTGCCGAGGAATTAGTTGGGTGGGCTTGTGAACTACCCAAAACATTCAAAATAGGTTTCGTTCAATAAACTGAACTGTTATGGAGTAAAATTTTTGAAGAAGCTACAGAGCCGTAGTTGTAAGGTAATTTGTTTTTATTTACAACCCCTGTAGCACTAGCCAGTTTCCTACTTTTTAGTATTTCTAAGGCCCCCAAATCGACGTTAGAATCTTTAGTAGTTACTTTAAAAAACTCTTCAAATATTACAGGTAAGTAACTCCAAGATAATGCGCGGGCGTAAAAATACGGCGTGTGTGATCAGTTTGAATAATAGTTTTTACGCGCTTTAGATAACCTAACTAAGTAATTCTCACTTTCATTTATAGATTCTCCAACCGAAGTTGAGTACTCATAATTTTTTGATAAATAGGGTGCACCAACCAAAGAATACCTTGAGGCAGACGAAGGTTGTATCTCAATCGAAGTTCATTTAGACTGCCAGTCGAACCATAAATAACGTGCTGGGTCACTCTTAGTTGAAAGTAAAAAGGGTATATCGATAAAGTAAGTGTTTAACGTATTCCAAAGGGTGTACATTTCATTAAAATTTGTGGTAAAGTAGTTATTATAGTTAGTTGCTGTAAAAAAACTTTCTGTGTTTTTACCTAATAAACTTTCGTATGAAGTACGAGGTGCTGTAAAAAAAAGGTGATTTACGTGGGAGTTACTAAAATCCTCTAACCTTACATTTGATCTACCCTCGTCAAAACGAGCCCGGAAAACTTTGTGAATTGCGTTATAAGCCACAAGTGCGTTCTTAGTTGTACCCCTAAGCCTAATAGGGTTGTTTATTTTAATAGTTTGCGGCTTATTAAGTTCCAAGTCGTTTTGGCCCCAAACATTACCAAAGTTAACGGTCTCTAAATTATCCTCACCCGCCTGCCTAGAGTCATTATCTAAGTACCAGTCAGCTCCGTAAAAATCCCCCCTATAATTGTCAAAAACTTGTGCGTATGAAATAGGGTTTATGCTATTCCGATCATAACTTAGTACATTTTTAGAATTTAAAAAATGTAAGTAAACTAAGGACTTGACTGTTTCGTATGTTTCTTCGTAGGATTCATCTAGTAACAACTCATTTGAATAAAAACTAAAATTTTTTAGACCGATTAAACTTGGTGTTAAAAAAGTATTTTCTACGTAAACTGGTAGTGGCGAACTTTGTACAGGTAATGAGTTAATATTAACGCCTACAGTTTTAAAATTAGGCCTTTTGAGGCCTTTATCGTAAGTAAAAAATAACGTATTAGTACTAGAACCGCTTAGATGCTCAGGTGTAATTTTTTTAAATAACAACTCTAAAACTCTTTTGTGGGCAATAAACTTTGTAAAGTTCGTAGGAACATTTTCTGCAGGCATTAAAATATTTATTATTTTATCATTTGAGGGTGAAATTTTTTAAACGACGGGGATTTTAAATTTTTTAAAAAATTATAATCTTCGATGGTTTCAGGCACCAAAGGTAATAAATTTTTATTACCTAAGCGTTTATTTTTAAAAAGATTATGCGTTAATAAAAGGTTAGAATTCTCCCCACCTACAGACTCTTTTAGAAAAAGTTCCATAAAGTTTATATAGTTTTTAGCTAAAAATAAAAATAGGTTGTTTTTATTTTCTGGTAGAAAAGTTTTAAAAATTAAACTATCTCTTTCAACTAAAAATTCTGCCATTTTATTTTTTATGGGTGAGTGTTCTATACGTGCTAGTTTAGATAAGCGATTAAAATAACAATAGTTTAAAGTTTTAACTGCTGACCGAATTTCGTTTCCGAACTCTATTGCCTCAAAAGTTATTTTGTCAATAATGTGGTTAGTTTTTAGTATAGAACGTAACTGGCCCCTCTCACTAATGGAAGTGAGTTTAGTATATTTTTCTCACTCAGAAGTGTTTTTGAAATCATATTTTACTAAAGAAGATAAAGCTTTTTCACTCATAGCATTTCTCCATAAAACGTTGATCTTGTCCACACCTCTTTTAAGTTTAGGGTTTTGTAAACCACCCTCCTTAGCAAATAAGCTAAAAACAGAGCCCGTGTTGTATTTCCCATAAACATCTTTATAGTTTTTTACCTCATCAAATGATAAAAAAATGTCTTTTTTTTTTTGAAATATGTTTGACTGTAGTTTAGGACTTCGGTACTCAGATCGGACGTCAAGAGAGTAGCCTGAGGAATCCCAAACTAGGTCATTAAGTGCCCTAAAGGTGCTTAAGTCTTCTTGTTTAGTTTCGCTATATGGTGTAGGTAGTGAGAGATAAGAGCTATTTAAGTTACGGTTTAGTCCGTCTAAGTAACTAAACCTCTTGTGTGTAGAGGTTAGTGTTCCGTACCGAAGTCAGTACTCAGTGAAAATATGTGAAGGTGCTAAATCCTCTTTACCACCCATTAACTCAGATTGGGCATCCACACCGTACTTAACTTTAGGTTTTGTAAAAAAAGTATTTTCAGATTTTAGTGGCTTAGTCTTTACTAATTCGTTACTTCCAATATTTTTTAAGTAAAGTTTTTGCAACTTATTAACTAACTCGGTACGGCTAGCAGGGGTGGTTTTAGTTTTTAAACCAGACCTGCTCTCACCCGGTAGTAATTTACCACCTAAGACGTTTTTAGGTGTACTAATTTGTTTACTTCGGCTAGAATCCTTATTAAATTCAAATTTTCCTCATTTAGGGTCGTTAGACTGTACTGGGCTATGGCTAGTTAACAGAGAGTTATTATTCGAAATTAACTTTTGCATAATTTCTTTATTACGCCAACCTAAGTTAGCATTCGAAAAAAGCTTCTCCTGGTTATTACCTACAGATTTTGTTACGTTTGCCAAAATTAAGTCGTTTAAGTGGTTTTGTGATTTAGATATGTTTAAGTTAGTGTTACGGACGCTAATATCATCCACTGAGCGACTGTTTCTATCAGCCGGTAATATGGATAACTTTACGGAATTTAACTTCTGAAATCTATTTTTAGTTAAGTTTATATTTTGCGAAGCGAGTGCGAGGCTACGACTATGGGTAGCATTATTGCCTACAAACTTATCTTGGTCTAAACCATTAGTATGATTATGTCAACCCAAATTAAATGTTTTTTTAAACTGTTTAGAGACTAAGGTGGCCTCTTTAGGGCCAAACTCGTTACCTGCTAACAACTCAACGTCAAAACCTTTTGATAATTCATTTGATAATTGTTTAGTAAATTTCGACGACAAATCTAAGTCGTTTGATAAGACTTTAAAGAGACTTTTACTAGTTTTTTTATTACCTACGGGAATATTTAGTTCATTAATTTTTTGAGAAAGCTGCTTAGTTATTAAAAGCCTATCATTAAACTCACAAATTTTTCGGGACATACCTAAAGTATTATTGCTTTTAGCCAAAAAACCTTTATCACTAAGTTTAAGCCTATTGGCGAACAAAAAATTAAAATTTTTTTTACCATCTGGGCCGGTGTTACTAATTAACGCGTTTTTAAAAAAAACTTCCAAATGGATTATTTGAGGATTTACTACTAGAGTTAGCGTCTAAAAATGTTAAACGTGTTGGGTACGTTAAGAAGTCCTTATAAAGTACTTTTAATTTTGGCCTACCAGAGGAGTTGATAATATTTTCCCAGTCTTTATACTTAGTTGGGGAGCTTAGAACCGTACCACGTTGGTACCCTTTATAGGCTGTGTGAGTACCAAGTTTTTTCATTCTTGTATAACTAGTTTGTGGAGAAACCGAGTCCAACACCTTATTGTTATTTTGGTTATAATTAAAATTGTACTTAAAAAACATATCTAAATTATCGTTGTCGACTTTAGATATAAAGTTGGTTGTTAAAGCTTTAGATGATAAAAAGTTATGTTGCCTAGAAGTACTATGACTACTAGAGTCTAAAAACTCTGTTTCGTTAAAATATAGATTAGCTAATTTATTATACCTAAGGCTATAATCGGAGGTGTTACCAAATAGCAGTTGAGGGTTTACCTTACTAAATCGTTGGATTCTTTTATAAGCTGTAGAGGCATCACTTGTGCGGGCACCAACGCTATTGAAGTCTAAAAAATTAATAATACCCAAATTATCAGAAGGGCTTAAAAGTAAATGTGCGGGGACTAAGTTGGAGTTAGAGTTTTTTTTTAATTGGTAAAATTTCCATAAAGTATTAGAATTAAGAGTTTTGGTTGAGGAGTTAGTATATTTTAGTGAGTTACCAACAGCGTACGAATAAGAAGGGCTAACGTTGTAACTTAAGTCGATTCCTTTAGGGTAAAAATATTCCCAACCCCACTGATAAGCTCTTATACCGACTATAATCTCACCAGTACCAAAACCGTCGTAATAGTCAGAGGCATCAACAGTTTCAGAAATTATAATTGATAAAGCTCAAGAGACTGGCACGCACGCAGTTATTAAATCAGCACACTTGGATCTACTGACTCCACGAGTTTCGCGTTTAGGTTTAACACGTAAATTGCAGTAACGCACAACATTAATAAAAGTTATAAAATAAAACATGATTAAAGAAATGAACATAAACCATAACCAATGGTTGTAGTGTAGTATGTGAAGAAACCAAACTTCCTCATGAATAAAAGAAGGCGAGGCGATAAAAGGTTCTGGATAGTATAATTTAAAGTCAGAAGTACCTAAACTTTCGTAAAGTGACTCATCTTCGCGGCTAGATAAAATTTCAAACATCTCTACCTCTTCCTTATGTGAATATAAAACTCACCTCATCTCTTCAATATCAGTTTTATATTGTACTACAAAATCTAAGTCTTTTAGTAAAGATTTAGAAAAATTATTAATAATTAAGTTATCTCAGTAAAAATTACCACCATTAAAATCCGTGCATTTCTTCAATAATAAAGAGGACAATTTTTCCCAAAAAGGTTGAAAATCTCCGTTTTGGGGAATTAGTGAAAGGTTTAGTATGAAATTATCAGTATTTAGGTTTAAAAACGACTGTAAATTTACAATCTCAAGTACCCCACTTACAGTGTTTTTAGGGTAAATATCAAATAATGTAGGAATAGAAAAGAGGTCTGAACTCGGATTAAATAAATTTTGGTCCCCTAAAAATCCCTCAAGTTTATTAGGGTTTGTGCTCTCGGCCTTTAGATAGCTATTTCACTTGGAAAGTAACACTAGAACATCTCTTTAGTTAATATTTTAAGATTGAGTATTTACATTCACCTTAGTTATATAGTCTCGTACAATATCGTATATTACCTCAGTAAAACCAATAGTTGGGGAAAATTTTTTAAAGGGCATAGAAAAATCTCCGTACTGGAGCATTAAATTACGTGAATCTTTTTTACCACCAAAATCTATGCCAAATAATTCGGCTGCCTCCCTTTCTAATCAATTAGCTGCAAAAAAAAGCTCGGAAATAGAGTCTAGGGTATTATTTATTTGTAAAGTACGCGAATAAATATAATTGGTAAGTGACTGAGTAAATATATAGAAACGGTCCTGTGTGTAGTAAGAGTGAAAATTATAAATTAAAACAGATTGTTCTAAACTATTTTTTTTTGATAAGTTTTTAAAAAAATTTTTTTTAAGAATTTTAGATATACTAGATTGTGTGCAGGGAGTCTCGTAAACAGTAATGTCTACCAGCTGTTGAGAGTAATTAAATGAGCTGAACCTTATATGCGCAACACAATAAAATAATGAGCGATTTTCAATTAACATATTTAAATTTTTTATACGCTGGGACTGGTGCTGTATAAACATATGCGGTGTATTAAAGCACGTATACGTAAATTGAGTTTTAGTATTAAATTCATTTATAAACAGTTATTTGTTTTAGACTGGATTTGAACCAGCGACCCTAAGATTTTCAGTCTTATGCTCTACCGCTGAGCTACTAAAACTTATATTTTAAAAAGGTATAAAAAACTTGTTAAATGGTCAAGTAACTGTACGTAAGGCTCGATTAAATGTAATTTTGTAAACGTAAAGAAACTAACATTTAATGACATACTACAAAGTGACGAAGTAAACATTAAAATATCTTCAAAAAAAAGTTGGTAAACTAAACACACTGATTATAAAAGTTGTTGTAAACAAAACATGCTGCCTCATTTTAAAAAATTTAAAAGTGGGCAAAATATAACTTTTAAGAAACTAAACCTTATCTATAATAAAATTAAAACCTCACAACCCC
>Ga0138261_1703185_pt1 | contig 18035 bp, 33 predicted proteins | sample RNAA_720151113_FD_105266 | JGI IMG/M metagenome (GOLD analysis project Ga0138261, IMG submission 105266) | Metatranscriptomics of polar marine prokaryotic and eukaryotic communities from Palmer Station, Antarctica after 72hr light incubation -... | ecosystem: Environmental > Aquatic > Marine >...
GTTTAATTAACTTATTTTATGATAAACAAATTCTGTATAATACTCCCGGTGGTAAATCAGATTTTACTAATAAATCAAAAATATTCACAGATGAATCATAATAAATTTCTAGAATTCGTTTATGAGTTCGAATTTCAAAATGCTCTCGTGAATCTTTATTAACGTGCGGAGAGCGCAGTACACAATAAATTCGCTTATCGGTTGGTAATGAAACTACTCCAACGTTGTCAATGTTGTTATTTTGAGTAATTTCCATTATCTTTTGACACGATGTGTTTAAAAGTTCATGATTAAACGATTCTAATCGTACACGAATTTTTTCATTCGGTTTTATTTCCATAAATTTTTTTAATTATTTAACAATTTTAGAAACAACACCAGCACCAATTGTTCGGCCGCCTTCACGAATAGCAAAACGCATACCTTCTTCAATTGCAACTGGGTAAATTAATTCAGCAGTCATTTTAATACGATCACCTGGCATTACCATTTCTACGATAGAACCATCATCTGCAGTGAATTGTTCAATTGAACCTGTTACATCAGTTGTTCTTACATAAAATTGTGGTCGGTAACCAGTAAAGAATGGAGTATGACGTCCACCTTCTTCTTTAGTTAATACATATACTTCAGACTCAAAGTTTGTATGTGGGGTAATTGTACCTGGTTGTGATAACACCATACCACGCTCAATATCTTCTCGTGTAACACCACGTAATAAAATACCAACGATATCACCAGCAAAACCTTCATCTAAGGTTTTTTGGAACATTTCAATACCCGTAATAGTTGTTGTCTGAGTATCAGTGACACCAACAACCTCAACGTTATCACCAACTTTAACAATTCCTCGCTCAATTCGACCAGTCGCTACTGTACCACGTCCAGTAATTGAAAATACATCTTCAATTGCCATTAAGAATGTTTTTTCAACATCACGTTCTGGTGTTGGAATATATTCATCAACGGCAGCCATTAAAGCGTAAATTTTATCAACCCATGGGTTGTCACCTCGTTTAATATCTGGGTTAGCAGAAATAGCTTCAATTGCTTGTAACGCTGAACCAGGGCAAATTGGAATATCATCACCTGGGAAATCGTATGTAGATAATAATTCTCTTACTTCTAATTCTACTAATTCTAATAATTCATCATCATCTACTTGATCTTGTTTGTTTAAGAACACAACGATATGTGGAACACCAACTTGTTTTGCTAATAAGATGTGTTCTCTTGTTTGTGGCATTGGACCATCAGCTGCTGATACAACTAAAATAGCTCCATCCATTTGTGCTGCACCAGTAATCATATTTTTTACATAATCAGCGTGACCTGGACAGTCTACGTGAGCATAATGACGCTCGGCTGTTTCATATTCAACGTGTGCCGTGTTAATTGTAATACCACGAGCACGTTCTTCAGGTGCACCATCAATATCAGCATAAGCTTTTGCTACACCACCACTTTCTAATGATAATGTTGCAGTGATTGCTGCTGTTAAAGTTGTTTTACCATGATCAACGTGACCAATAGTACCAATATTAACATGGGGTTTTGTACGTTCAAATTTTTCACGTGCCATTTCGAAAAGTTCCTTTAAAGTTTAATGTTTATAATAAAAATCACTGTGCTTTTAGCGAAATTAAATTTAACCATTAATGGTTAAAAATTAATAACGGAAATGCGCAAATGCTTTATTCGCATCTGCCATTTTATGAGTTTCTTCTTTTTTCTTTATAGTATTACCTATATCGTTTGCAGTGTCAATAATTTCACTTGCTAGTTTAATTGACATTGTTCTTCCCACACGTTGTCTTGAGTATTGAATAATCCAACGTAATGCTAAATTAGTTGCTCTAAAACTACTAACTTCAATTGGAACTTGATATGTTGAACCTCCAATTCGTCGCGCTTTTACTTCTACAACTGGACTCGCATTTCTAATTGCTTTTTCAAAGATGACTAATGGATCTTCATTGGTTTTTGACTTTATAATATCAAATGCACCATTTACAATATTTTGGGCTAAATTCTTTTTACCTGCTTTTAAAATTCTTGTTACTAATAAACTAACTAAGTAACTATTATAGGTAGGATCTGCTTTAGGAAACCGTTTTTTTGAAATATTTCGACGTGACATACTAATAATTATTTTTTAATAAATCGTTTTAGTAAATACTAATTTTAAATTTTTAAACTAGTATTTAACTTTTTGGCTTTTTAACTCCATATTTTGAGCGTCGTTGTGTTCGATCTTTAACACCACCACTATCTAATGCACCACGAACAATATGATATCTTACACCTGGTAAATCTTTTACTCGACCACCACGAATTAAAACAACTGAGTGTTCTTGTAAGTTATGACCTTCACCAGGGATATACGCAGTTACTTCAAAACCAGAAGTTAAGCGAACACGTGCAACTTTACGGATTGCTGAATTTGGTTTTTTTGGTGTTGTTGTATATACACGTGTACATACACCACGTCGTTGTGGACAATTTACTAAAGCAGGTGATTTTGTTTTTTTATTAATTTGTATTCGTCTTGAACGAACTAATTGCTGAATAGTTGGCATTTATTTTACTATAATTAATTTAATTATCTTTTGTTTGTAATCCATATTTTTTCATAAATCTTTCTACACGTCCTTCACTATCTATAAGTGTTTGTGAGTCCGTATAAAAAGGATGGTTCGCTAACCAAACGTCAACTTGTAACTGAGGTTTGGTTGAACCAATTGAACAAAGAGTTTTTCCTTCGCAAAGAACAACAGCATCTGGAAACCAAGTTGGATGAATTTCAGGTTTTGGCATATTTTTAAATTTTTTAACGTTTTGAGTATTGTGATGCTTTTCTAGCTTTTCGTAAGCCATATTTTTTACGTTCTTTAATTCGTGCATCTCGACTTAAAAAACCAAATGGTTTTAATATTAACCGGTTTTCACTTTCCATTTTACAAATTAAACGGGCAACACCTAGTTTAATAGCATCAGTTTGACCAGTTAAACCACCGCCTTTTACTATAGTAACAATATCGAATTGATTTTTTAGGTTTAATTTTTCCAATGGTGCCCAAATAGCATTTAAGTAATTTGTATTATATTGTAAATATTTTTCACCAGAAACCTTATTAATAGTTACGTTTCCAGTTCCTGGAACAAGAAAAACACGTGCTACTGCACGTTTTCTTTTTCCAAGTCCAATTTTATCTTTTTGAAACACTATATTCATAAATCTTTTTAGTTTGTTAATTAAATGATTAAAGTATATCTAATGGTTTAGGATCTTGCGCCCCATGTGGGTGTTGATCACCTTGATAAACTTTTAACCGTTTTACCAAATGTTTTTTAGGGTACCCATTTGGGAGCATATTAAAAACACAGTTTTCAATAATTCGTTTTGGTATTATATTTACTATTCGTTTTAACGATGAACCAACGCGTCCTGGTTCATAAACATGGAATCGTTCTACATCACGATCAAGTTTTATATGTTCACTGTTAAGTAGTATTACATAATCACCAACATCTACGGATGGATGATAAATAGATTTTGATTTACCTGTTAATAATGGTATGATAGTCGATGCTAACCGTCCTAATTGTTTATCTTTACAATCAATGACATACCATTTTCTTTTATTATAATTTGTAGCTGGAATAAATGTTTTATTCATAAAATTAAATTTAAACTAAATAATTATTTTAAAACTATTCCTAATTTATTTTTAAGAGTAGCAAAAACTTCATCGGCAGATTTTCGACCAAAGTTTTTTAATTCTAAAAGCTTTTCTGGAGAATACTCTAATAAATCTCCAATTGTATTGATTTGAGCTCTTTTTAAACAATTATAAGGGCGTACTGATAATTGTAATTCCTCAATAGCAATATGCGTATATGGATCTATAGGTTTTATATGATTTTTTTCTTTTATGGTTTCTTTCTCTTTTTTAATTTTGTGATCACCAATAGATTTAAATAAATCGATGATTAAATTACACCCAGAGAAGATTGCTTCTTCAGGAGAAATACTACCATTTGTCCAAACATCAATAAATAAACGTTCTTTAATATTATTTGAATTGTCATAAACATTTTCAACTTTAAAATCTACCTTTTGTACAGGCATAAAAATTGCATCTGTTTCTATAAAATCTTCAAATTTATCGGAAAACAGTTCATTTGCTAACCTATATTTTGTTCCAGATTCAATTTTAAATTCTATTTCTAATATATGTGAACTTGAAATTGTTGCAATATAATGATTAGGATTAACAATTTCTACTTCTGGTGGTAATTGAATTGCATTAGCTGTAATAACTGCGGGTCCATGTAATCGTAAACGCCCAAATTGTCGCGTAGAGACATTTGATTTTAAAATAATTCCTTTTAAATTTAATAAAATTTCAAGAATATCTTCACGGACACCTGGAATTAATGAAAATTCATCTTTTACACCTGCAATTCGAACACCAGTAATAGCCGTTCCCTGCAAATCCCCTAATAAAACTCGTCTTAATAAATTCCCAATTGTTATTCCTTGACCAGAACTTAATGAATCAATCAAAAATTGTCCATACATAGGACCTGATTCAATCTTTTCTGATTTTAAACATTCCATTAATAAATTAGAACTATTGATAAAATTTTTTGTGGAATCCATAGTTTATTTATTTTATAAGTAAATAGACTTATACACGTCGACGTTTTCTTGGGCGACATCCATTATGTGGTACGGGAGTTATATCTTGTATTGAAAGAATTTCTAAACCTGCGCCTTCGATTGAACGAATCGCCGTTTCACGTCCTGAACCTTGACCTTTTACTAAAATTTCAACAGTTTTTATACCTGTACTTAATGCGTCTAAAGCCGCTTTTTCTGCCGCTGTTTGCGCAGCAAAAGGAGTTCCTTTACGTGCACCCTTAAACCCAGCACTACCGGAAGATGCCCATGAAATTGTATCCCCTGCTATATTAGTAATTGTAACAATTGTGTTATTAAAAGTTGATTGAATATGAACAACACCTGTTCCAAGAGTACTTCTATTTTTTTTTATTGCCGGTTTTCTGTTTTTTTGTGCCATAGTAATTTAATAGTTTTAATTAATATAACTGCTAACAAAAGAATATTATTTTTTCTTACCAGTAACAGTTTTTTTCGCCCCTCGTCTTGAACGAGCATTTGTTCGTGTTCGTTGTCCACGAACAGGTAAACTGTTTCTGTGTCTTTTTCCTCGGTGGCAATTTATTTCATTTAATCGTTTGATATTTAATCCGTTAAAACGTCTTAAATCTCCTTCTAATTTTAATTCAAAATTTTCTAAGATATTACGTAGTACCACTGATTGCTCTGTGGTAATATCATCAGTTCTAGTTTCTGAATTAATCTCGGCTAATTGAACAATCTTTTTTGCCGATGTAAGACCAATCCCATGAATATACGTAAGTGCATATTCGATTCGTTTATTTCTTGGCAAATCTATACCTAGTAATCTTACCACTTACTTAACTCCTTTTAAATATTAACCTTGTCTTTGTTTATGCTTTGGATTTGGACAAATTACCATAATTTTTCCATGTCTTTTAATTACTCGACATTTATCACACATTTTTTTAACTGAAGGACGGACTTTCATTATAAATATTAAATTAATAAATAAATTTTTTACTTGATTTAATCAAATCTTTCATTATAGATATTAGAAAGAATGATACTTTTCATTTCACGTGAAATATCGAGAACAACACCTACTAAAATTAATAAGGATGTAGTACCTAAACCATTGAAACTTGAAACATTTAAAATTCCTTCAACAATATTTGGAAGAGTTGCCAATATTGCTAATATTATGGCTCCAAACAAGGTTACTCGTTTCATCACTTGTTTTAAATAAAATGTTGTTGCTAAACCAGGTCTTACACCTGGTATGCTTACAGCCATTTTTTGTAATTCTTGAGAAATATCTTTAGGGTTCAAAACAATAGTGGAATAAAATGAACTAAAGATTAAAATTAATACAAAGTAACTAACCCAATAAATAATCTTTGATGATTTTAAGAAAATAGGTAGAGTTAAAAGTGGGAATACTCCTAGACTAGTAACATAATTTGGTAAAACTAAGAGTGCAGTTGTTAAGATTATAGGCATAACTCCTGCTTGGTTAAAACGCAAAGGAATATAATTATTTGATTTAACTTTTGAAACTGAAGGCTGGCTTTGACCTAATTGTTTTGAAGAAATTAATGGTACAATCCTTGCACTTTCTTGTAATGTAATAATACCTGATATTGCAATAAAGAATAATAATGCAATACTAAATCCAGATACAGCAGTTAAATTACCCGTATTTTCAGTTGCTAATTTTTTACCTAAATTCGGTAAGCTCGAAATTATATTTGTATAAATTAATAATGATGCCCCATTCCCTAACCCATATTCAGTGATTAATTCACTTAACCATAAAACTATCATTGCACCTGTAGTTAGCCAAAGTACTATTTCAAAAGCTAAGAGTGGACTCCAATCGAATAAAGCACGCTTTAAATAAAAAGCAATACTTGAACTCTGAATTAAAGCAAAAACAAATGTAATTAAACGTGTTAATCGGGTAATTGCTCGTCGACCTTCACCCCCTCCTTCTTTTTGTAATTTAGAAATACTAGGTATTAATGCAGTGATTAACTGCACCATAATTGAAGCATTTATATAAGGAAATATATTTAAAGTAAATAATCCAATTACAAATGTATCATTGCCTGAAAAAGTACTTACTAAATTTTTTGTGATTGGGTGTTGTTGAATATAAAAGGCTAAGTGGCCGTGATTAATACCAGGAATTGGTAAAAATGTTCCCATTCTAATAAATAGAAGTATTCCGACACTTAATAAAAGACGTTTTAACAAAATATCGTCTGTCTTTTTCATTTTCATTTTTAAATAGTTTAAAATTCAAGTACTTTTTATTTCTGTGACTTTGTACACATTAATTTAAGTCACGTTTTGCTAAAACTTGTGATTTAGTAGTTAAACTTTCTAATGCTACAATGGCAGCACGTGCATTATTTAATAAGTTATCAGAACCTAATTGTTTAGCAATTACATTTTTAATACCTGCAACTTCTAAAACAGTTCTAACCGCTCCACCAGCAATAACCCCTGAACCTTCAATTGAAGGTCGCATAATAATTTTACATGCTCCTAGATCACCTATAACACCATGTGGGATACTTAATGATTTTGTAATTGGGATTTTTATTAAATTCTTTCTCCCATCTGTTTTTGCTTTCTTAAAAGCATTAACTACATCTTCAGCTTTACCAACACCAACACCAACTTGGCCATTTTCATCACCGATAACAACTACAGCACGAAAACTTAATTTTTTTCCCACCTTTTGTTACTTTTGTTACACGACCAATTTTAATTAATCGTTCAACAAATTTATCATCATTTGAATTTCCATTACGACGAGACGTTTTTTTTAATTTATTAACTTGTTTTAACTCGGTACTCATAAAATTTATTATTTTTTAATTTTTCGTTAAAATTGTAGGCCACCTGCTCGAGCACCGTCTGCTAAAGCTTTTATTCGGCCATGATATAAATATGGACCTCGATCAAAGACAATTTTTGTTATATTTTTCTTTATACTTAATTCAGCTAATTTTTGCCCCATAAGTCTTGATGCATTACAGGTACGACCATTTTCACTATTAAGTTTGATATCTCGATCTAGGGTTGAGCAAGAAACAAGTGTTTTAGATGTTGTATCATCTATAATCTGTGCATAAATATGTTCGTTAGAACGGAAAACAGATAAACGTGGACGTTCTATTGTTCCTTTTATTAACCCTCTTACACTTTCACGTTTTAACTTTTTATATCTATCAGGCTTTAATTTTTTATTTTTATTTTTAAGTCTTAATAAAACTCTTTTTGAAAATTTCATAATATACTTTTTGTTAGAACTTAGTAATTTTTATTATTTACCCGATTTACCAGCTTTACGTAAGATTGTTTCACCTTTGTAAAGTATTCCTTTACCTTTATATGGTTCCGGTGGACGCCATGATCGTACTTTCGCTGCAAATAATCCTAATTGTTCTTTATCGCATGCTTTTATATCAATTGTTGTATTTTGTGTAACTTGAACTTTTATTCCTTCAGGCATCTCTATGTTTACTGGGTGACTAAAACCTAAATTTAAAACAAGAGATTTACCTTGAACACTAGCCCTATATCCAACACCTTGTAACACAAGAGTTATAAGAAATTCTTCTGAAACACCAATAATCATATTGTTAATTAGTGTTCGGTATAACCCATGTAAAGCCTTATTAGTTCGTTCTTCCTTTTTTACACTTACAATTAAACTACCTTCTGTTTGTTCAACCCCAATAATAGCTGGAATTACTCGTTCTAATGTTCCAAATTTACCTTTTACGGTTATAACTGAATCAGTATTTGTAACATCTACAGTTGTTGGTATTTTAATTGGTAATTTTCCGATTCGTGACATATTATAGATTTACTCCAATTACCAAATATAACATAAAACTTCACCACCAATTCCAAGCTCTTTAGCTTTACTGTTTGTCATTACCCCTCTAGAAGTTGAAAGAATAGCAACTCCTAAACCATCTAAAACACGAGGTAATGTTTTTGAATTAGCATAAACTCGTAAACCAGGCTTGCTAACTCGTTGAATTTTACTAATCACCCTTTCTCTAGATTGTCCTTTATACTTTAATGAAAGAAGTAAGTATTGATATATATTCTCACTATAAATTTCGAAATTTTCAATAAACCCTTCTTCTTTAAGAATTGAAGCTATTGCTTTTGACATTTTTGTTGCTGGTATTTCAACAATTTGATGTTTCACCATATTTGCATTTCGTATACGAGTTAACATATCTGCAATATTATCTGTGACCACTAGTAACTCCTTATTTTATTTATTCTTGTGACCAACGTTTACGACGTAAGTGTTTTTTTCTTATCCCATACCTGATTAATTTCTCCAAAAGAAGAGTATTTATCATAATAACCACAATCATTTAAAGGGAATCGTAAAAATTTCAATAAAATCATACCATTTAAAACTCGATCAACTGTTTTAGAACGAGATTTTGGTGTTGATGAATCTACAACAAGAGTTACGCTCAAACCTTGAATTTGATCTACGTCATCGTACTCAATTTCTGGGAAAATTAATTGCTCTTTTAATGAGAAAGTATAATTACCTGCTTTATCAAAGCTTCTAACTGATAAACCTCGGAAATCACGAATTTGTGCAAACGTGAAAAAGATTAATTTCGTAAGAAAACTATACATTTTTTCACCACGTAATGTACTTGATAACCCTAACTCCATATCTTCTCGAACTTTAAAACCAGCAATAGCTTTTTTTGCTCTTGTAATTAATGGTTTTTGCCCTGTAATTCTCGTGAATTCAGTGATACTTTTTTTTAAAATATTAGTATTTTGAGCTGCTAATCCTAATCCTCTATTGATACTGATTTTTTTAAGTTTTGGAATAGTATGGGGATTTGAAAATAATTCTGGATTACTTTTTCGTAATACCGAGTGAATACCAGTTTCATATTCTTTTTTTATATTTTCTAATAGACCATATAATTCTGCAATTTCTTCTAAGGAATGTTGACTACGCATATTCTTTATTTAAAATAATTTAAATTAATTTAACATTTGAATGATGAATTGGAGCTTCAAATTGTTTTATCTCTCCAACATCACTCTCCGTATTTGGTTTAATGTGTTTAAACTTAAAATTAATACCTTTTACTAAAATTTTACCTGTATTATTATAGATTTTAGTAACTTCACCTGTTTTATTTTTATCAAAACCAGAAATGATTTTTACGTTGTCACCAATTTTAACATGTAATTTTTTACCTTTTGGCATTTATAAAACCTCCGGAGCTAATGAAACAATTTTAGAAAAATTCTTATCTCGGATTTCACGAGCAACAGGACCAAAAACTCGTGTCCCACGTGGATTATTTTCCATATTTACGAGTACAGCTGCATTATCATCAAATCTAATATACATACCATCAGCGCGACGGATAGTTTTCGATGTTCTTACTATAACTGCTCGAACAACATCTGATTTTTTAATTGGCATATTTGGAAGAGATTCTTTAACAACCCCAATAATAGTATCACCAATCTTCCCATATTTTCGGTTGCCGCCTAAAACGCGGATACACATAATTTTTTTTGCACCTGTATTATCAGCTACAGTTAACATTGTTTGTGGATAAATCATAAAAAGATAATTTTAAGTAATTAACGATGATTTTGACATAATTTTAGTTACTGACCAGCGCTTGTTCTTACTAAGAGGTCGACATTCTGTTACTAAAACTTGGTCACCAATATTGCATTCACCCATTTCGTCATGAGCGAAATACTTCCGTGTCTTGATCATTGTCTTTGAGTACATAGGGTGTGGGTAGCGACTTTCAACTTTTACCACTACAGTTTTCTGCATTTTATTACTCACAACAATACCAATTTTTTCTTTTACAGGCATTTTAAAACTCCTTAAAATCTCTATTTAATTTTCTTATAAGAATATTAGTCAATATCTTATGTTTTAAAAGTTGAACCTTATTTAATTTATCTATTAGTGTTTTCTTTTAATATTTATCTCATCTGTTAAGAACTTACATATGAAGAGATAAGTCTTATGATTTTTAAATAGATATATATATTATTTTAAGGAATCAATTTATTAAAGTCTAAATTAGATTATTATTTGTAGGCTTAGTCTACAAATTTAGCTCTTAAAATAGTTTTTAATGTTGCTACCTTTTTTTTAGTAGCCTTAATTTGATGTGGTTTAAATGGTTGGCGCGTAGCTTTTTTAAATCGCAAATCAAATAATATCTTTTCTGCCTCTTTCAGCTCTTTAATCAATTCTTGAGTCGACATTGACATATTATCCTTACTGTTAGAGTTAGTCATATGTTATTAATTATCGTGTCTAATAATAAATTTTGTTTTAATTGGCAATTTATATGCAGCTAAATTAAAAGCAGCACGTGCAACTTCTTCAGGAACAGCTCCAATTTCAAATAAAATTGTTCCTGGTTTTACTGTAGCAACCCAATAGTCAACTGCACCTTTACCAGCTCCCATACGTGATTCAGCAGCACGTGCTGTAACACTTTTATCAGGGAAAATTCTAATCCATAATGATGCACCACGTTTAGTATAACGAGTAATTGTTCTTCGTGTTGCTTCAATTTGACGTGAAGTAATCCATGATGGTTCTAAAGCTTGTAAGCCATATTTTCCAAATGAAACTTCGTTTCCTCGAGTTGCTTTACCGCGCATTCTCCCGCGATGGTATTTTCTATATTTTGTTCTTTTTGGACTTAACATAATGAAATTAGATTAATGAGTAAATATACCTTTTCAGTTATTTTTTTGTGGTCTTATTATTTTTTTAATATTTCATTTTTAAATAACCAGACTTTTACACCTAAAACCCCGTAAATTGTATTTGCTTCTTTTGTAGCATAATCAATATCTGCTCTTAAAGTTTGTAATGGAACCCGACCTTCACGAATCCACTCACTTCTCGCAATTTCTGCTCCATTTAATCGACCAGATACTTGAATTTTAATACCATTTACTTCATTATCTTGGGCACATTTTAATGCTTCACGAATTGCACGACGGAATGCAACACGATCTTCAAGTTGTTGAACTACAAGGTCACCAATAAGAGAAGCATTTGAATTAACGTTTTCAACTTCTACAATATTAATAGTAATTTGACGGTTACTAGGTATAAATTTTTTAATATTGGCTGCTAAAGTTTTAATCCCAGAACCATTATCTCCAACTAGTACTCCTGGTCGACCTGTTTCAATATTTAATTCGATTTGATCACCTAACCCATTTCTATTAATATGGATATTTGATATACTAGCGAATTTTGCTAATTTATTAAGGTATGTTCTAATTTTATCATCTTCTTCTAATAACATTGAATAATGTTTAAAATCTGCATACCAAGCCGATCGGTGTTCTTGTGTAATACCTAAACGAAATCCCAAAGGATGTGTTTTTTGTCCCATAGAAAAAATCCTTAATTCTTATTTTCTTAACTAACTGATTTTACAACAACTGTAATATGACATGTTGGTTTTAAAATTTTAAAAGCCCGACCTTGAGCACGTGGTCGAATACGTTTTAGTTTTGGACCTTCATCTGCAAAGATTTCTGAAATAATTAATTTTTTTTTATCTAAATTATAATTATTTTTTGCATTTGCTGCTACAGAATGTACCACTTGCCAAATGGGTGAACCGGCATCATAAGGTAAAAATTCTAATATCATTAATGCTTCTTGGTATGAACGACCCCGAATTTGATCTAAGACTTGTCGTACTTTATGCGGGGATATCCGCACATATTTTGCTACTGCTTTTACTGATTGCCCATTCGACATAATAGAGTTTCCTATATTTTTTACATATATTTAAGGTTTCTAAAGAATCAATATTTTTTAATATTGAACTATTATTTCTTTTCTTGAGAAACATTACTTCCGTAAGCTAATTTAATTGTTATATATTCACCTTGTTCTAGATTTTGGGACTTATCGTTCATAAATTTATTATGAGTTGAAACTTTATTTATATAAATTTCATAAATCCACATATCAAAGAAATTGATAGATAAATTATTTTGTAAAGAAATTACAATTGAATACAAAGCTTGTAACAGAAAATCTCGTTCAATCGGATTAGATTTTAAGAGATAAGATATATCATCACGCACATAATAAAAATGTTTAAACTGAACACTTTGCAAAATTAATTTTGCTAGTGGGGATAACTTTTTTTCAGATTTAACATTAAAAGTTTTAATTTGGAAACTTTTGGGAAAATTTAATGTTAATTCTAATCGTGCCATGTTTAGTTTTTCCTTAACGTTTTGTTTTTTTATCTGCCTTAATATGTGATTTGAATGTTCGTGTAGAAACAAATTCACCTAATTTATGGCCAACTAATTGATCAGAGATAAAAATTGGAACATGTTGTTTTCCATTATATACAGCTATTGTAAACCCAACCATATTAGGTAATATTGTTGAACTACGTGACCAAGTTGTAATTATATCTTTTTTTCCCTCTGCGTTCATTTTATTAATTTTTTTTAATAAATGATAAGCAATAAAAGGTCCTTTTTTTAATGATCTTGACATTTTTGAGAATCTTATTAATAAATTTTGTTATGAATTAATTACGAACATCGGCGAAGAATATAAGCGTTACTTAAGTTTTTTGCTTTTCGTGTTTTTTTACCTAATGCTGGTTTTCCCCATGGTGTCAGTGGGCGACTACGACCAATTGGAGCTCGACCTTCACCACCACCGTGTGGGTGATCGCATGGGTTCATAACTGAACCTCGAACAGTTGGGCGTTTTCCTAACCAACGTGTTCGACCAGCTTTACCACTTTGAACAAGAAAAGCATCATTATTACCTAATTCACCGATAGTAGCAAAACATTCTTTACGAATTAATCGAATTTCTTTAGATGGTAATCGTAAAGTTATGAAATCACCTTCTTTAGCTAAAATTTTTGCTGATGTTCCCGCAGAACGGACAATTTGACCACCACGGTTAGGGATTAATTCAATGTTGTGAACAGAAGTTCCTAAAGGAATTTCCTCTAATGGTAAAGTATTCCCAATATTTAAAGCAATTCCTTTGCCAGATAAAACTGTATCACCAACATTTAGATTATTTGGGTGTAAAATATAACGTTTTTCACCATCTGTAAAATGAAGTAATGCAATTCGTGCATTTCTATTTGGATCATATTCAATTGAATTAACAATACCAGCTACATTGTATTTATCACGTTTAAAATCAATTACTCGGTATCGTTTTTTATGACCACCACCTCTATGTCGAATAGTAATAACTCCTCTGTTATTTCTACCCTTATTTCGATGGTTTTTTTTTAATTAAACTTTTTTCTGGTCTATCCGTTGTTATTTCGGAAAAAGTTGATAGGGCCCGGTTACGTGTCCCTGGGGTATATGCTTTATAAAGACGTATACTCATAAACTTGGTTTATTTATATTAATTATTAATTTTCTTCTGCAAATAAGTTTATTGTATCGCCCTCTGATAACGTTACAATTGCTTTTTTGTAATGTGATTTCCAACCCATATATTGACCGATTCGTTTTTTCTTTTTCGGTAAATGAGCAGTATTAATTTTTATCACTTTAACATTAAATAAATATTCAATTGCAGCTTTAATTGATGGTTTATCAGATTTCGGGCTTACAACAAAACTATATTGGTTGTTAGCTAATAATCGTGTAGCTTTATCCGTAATAATTGGATACTTTATGATATTCATATCGATATCATTAAAGTCTAAAGAATTAATCACAATAAATCTCCTTTATATCATTAACTGCTAATGGTGTTAACAAAATTTGTTTTGCTTTTAATAAACTTAAAGTATTTAAATTTGATGCCGAAATTAATTCAACATTTTTTAAATTTTGAGTTGATAATTTTAAAGGGGTTGTTTTTTTAGAAACAACTAGTAAAATTTTTTGATCTAAGTTTAAATTATAATTTTTACAAATATCACAAAAAGCTTTTGTTTTCGGTTCAGTAATTAATGATTCTAATTCACCAATTATCGAAATATTATTCCGTTTATTATAGAATAAAGTTTGTAATGCTAAATTACGTTCTTTTTTGTTTAATTTTAAATTAGTTGTTTTAGGTTTTGGCCCAAAAATAACACCCCCGCCTCTCCACAATGGAGAACGACTTGACCCAGCCCGCGCTCGACCTGTTCCTTTTTGTTGCCAAGGTTTTTTACCCCCACCTCTAACTTCACTTCTAGTTTTCGTTGAAACCGTTCCTTGTTTTTGTGAAATTTGATGTCTTAAAATATCTCGATGAATCAAATAGTTACCTGAATTTTCTAAGATATTAAGCTTAAAATCATATTTATCAGATGATATTTGTCCATTTGAATCTAATGAATTGTATTCTATAATTTTTTTGAACAGCCATATAGTATTTTTCTTAATGTTCATTTATTTAATAATATTTTTTATGCATTATTTTGACGGAACAATACTAAGTAGATTTCCCGGTTTTCCAGGAACAGCTCCTTTAACAACTAAAATATTTTCATCATTGTTTACTTGAACAATTTTTAATTTCTGAATGTTTGCAATTTTATTACCCATTTGGCCGGCCATTTTCTTTCCTGGTAAAACACGCCCGGGTGATGTACCCATACCAATTGACCCTGGAGCTCTATGGTTTTTAGATCCATGAGTCATAGGACCCCTTGAAAAATTATAACGTTTTTGAAGGCCTTGGAAGCCTTTACCAATACTCTTTCCTGTAACGTTAATTAATTGTCCCGCAACAAATGATTCAACATTTAAGACTTGACCAACATTGAACTCAGCGGGATCATTTACACGAAATTCTTTTAAATACTTTAAAGGTTGAATATTTGACTTTTGTAAATGACCTAATTGGGGTTGTGTTAATGATTTTGTTGAAACATTACCATAACCAACTTGAATTGCGTTATAACCATCATTTAATGTAGTTTTAACTTGTGTAACAACACATGGCCCAACTTTTAAAATTGTAACTGGAATGATATTCCCTGATTCATCAAATATTTGGGTCATTCCAATTTTGTTTCCTAATAAACCTAAAGACACAATATTTTTCTCCAAAAAATACTTATATATATATTAATAGTGATAAAATTTAATTTTATTAAATTTAGAAATAAATATTTTGATAATTATAATCATCAAACTATTATACAAGTCTAAAAAAATCGAAAGATTTTGTCTATATAAGAAATATATACAATGTTATTATTTACTATAACTTTTAATTGTACGTTATGACAGTCAACTTACTTTAAAGAGTAACGTAAGTAAAGCTACGCGCTTTGTGCAATTATCTATATGGTATATAATTTATAATAGTAAACATAAATTTATACAAAGTTAATTATATGAATAAAGTAGTAGGAATTGATTTAGGAACAACAAATTCTGTAGTTGCTGCTATTGAAGGGGGGCAGCCTACAGTAATTACAAATGCAGAAGGTTTTCGAACAACACCTTCAATTGTTGCTTATACAAAAAAAGAAGAACTATTAGTTGGACAACTTGCTAAACGCCAGTCTGTTGTTAATGCTGCAAATACTTTTTTCTCAGTTAAAAGATTTATAGGCTGTAAAGCCGATGAAGTTTCTGAAGAATCAAAAGAATTACCATATAAAGTTATCAAAGATGATAACGGTAATATTAAAATCAATTGTTCTTCTTTAAATAAAGATTTTAGTCCTGAAGAAGTTTCAGCACAAGTTATACGAAAACTTATTACAGATGCAAAAGAATATTTAGGTCAAGATGTTACAAAAGCTGTAATCACAGTGCCTGCTTATTTTAATGATTCTCAAAGACAAGCAACAGTTGATGCTGGAAAAATTGCTGGTATTGAAGTCTTACGGATTATTAATGAACCTACAGCAGCTTCTTTAGCTTACGGGTTAGATAAAAAACAAAATGAAACTATTTTAGTTTTTGATTTAGGTGGTGGAACATTTGATGTTTCAGTATTAGAAGTTGGTGATGGTATTTTTGAGGTCTTATCAACAGCTGGTGATACAAATTTAGGTGGTGACGATTTTGATAAAGCTTTAGTTCGTTGGTTAGTTGCAGATTTTGAAGCGAAAGAAGGTACTAATTTAACTAAAGATATTCAAGCGTTACAACGCTTAACTGAAGCAGCTGAAAAGGCAAAAATGGAACTATCCAATGTTGAAAAAACAACGATCAATTTACCTTTTATTACAGCAGATAAGAGTGGTCCAAAACATATTCAGCAAGATCTAACACGTGAAAAATTTGAAAGTTTATGTAGTAATCTAATTGATCGTTGTCGTATTCCTGTTGAAAAGGCATTAAAAGATGCAAAATTAGATAAATCAGGAATTAATGAAGTTGTATTGGTTGGTGGGTCAACACGAATTCCAGCTATTCAACAATTAGTACAATCATTAACTGGAAAAAAACCAAATAAATCAGTAAATCCTGATGAAGTTGTTGCTATTGGTGCAGCAATTCAAGCTGGTATTTTAGCGGGTGAAATAACTGACATTTTATTATTAGATGTTACCCCATTATCACTAGGTGTTGAAACAGTTGGTGGAATTATGACAAAACTAATTTCACGGAATACTACAATTCCTGTTAAAAAATCTGAACTATTTTCAACAGCAGCAGATAATCAAACAAATGTAGAGATTCATGTGTTACAGGGAGAAAGAGAAGTTGTTAGTGGAAATAAAAGTTTAGGAAACTTTAAATTAGAAGGGATTCCAGAAGCCCCAAAAGGACGTCCACAAATTGAAGTAACATTTGATATTAATGTTGACGGGTTATTATCTGTAACTGCTAAAGAAAACGAGTCAGGAAAAGAACAAAGCGTAACAATTCAAGGTAGTTCTAATTTATCCGAAACCGACATTGATAATATGTTAGAAGAAGCTGAAAAATATGCTTCAGTAGACAAAGAGCAAAAAGAAAAAAATGATTTAATTTTAACTGCTACAAATTATTGTCGAACAGTAGAAGAAAAAATTAATAATGACGAACTTCCTGACTGCACGGAAGATGAGAAAAAAGAAATACAATCGGTAATAGAAAACCTTCGCACACTATTATCTAATGATAATGAGTCTTCAGAATCTATTAAAGATTCATTAGAACAATTACAAAAGTTGTTAGAAGGAAAATTAACTTAATATACAAAATATAATTTTCTTTCAGGATTATAAAATTTTAATTTCTACAGGATATTGTATACTAACAATATTCTGTAGAAATTAAAATTTTATAATCCTGAAAGAAAATTATATTTTGTATATTAAGTTAATTTTCCTTCTAACAACTTTTGTAATTGTTCTAATGA
>Ga0138261_1831629_pt1 | contig 17784 bp, 11 predicted proteins | sample RNAA_720151113_FD_105266 | JGI IMG/M metagenome (GOLD analysis project Ga0138261, IMG submission 105266) | Metatranscriptomics of polar marine prokaryotic and eukaryotic communities from Palmer Station, Antarctica after 72hr light incubation -... | ecosystem: Environmental > Aquatic > Marine >...
ATAATCTATGTATTATTAAATAAATCCGATAAAACAAGCAGAGCGGTAGGCCCTGTTAAATATGGTAAGAACGTAGACTCTAATACCATTAATATTAAAATAAAATATGGTAGTGATGAACTTCAGGAGGAAGACATTAAACTATTTTCAGATTTTGTGATTGAATTTGAAGAATTAGTCAAAAACAAAAACAAAAAAGAAGTAGCTTCACCGATTATTGGTGAAATACCTATAAAACCAGAAATTAAAAAAACCAATTTAGAAGCAGAAAAAATTATTGAGAAAGCAGTGGAAGGAATAACGGAAACTACTTCCTCAATAAAACCTCCTCCTGAAGAAAAAATTGAGACTTCTGAATTAGACGAGGATATTGTTACGAATATTAGTGATTTTATGTAATTAACCATTTTATTAACCATTTATTAACCATTTATTATGAAAATTAAATTAGCAATTCAAAACAACCTTTTACCAATTCTTTTATTGGTAATATTATTTATGCCTGGTGACATATTCGCTCAAAGTGTAGCAGATGTTATAAGTCAAGGAAATGACGCAACAGATGGTTTAATCGGAATGATGAAGAAGATATTTACGTTAGTAATTATCATTGGAGCTGTTTATATTGGTTATGCTTTCTTTAGTCAGAATCCAAAAGCTCGTGAGATGGTTATCGGATTTATAGTAGTATTAATAATCTATGCAATCGTTATGACTTATATCTAATGTCTGATATTCCAGAAATAGAAAATAGAGAGTATGAAAATCTTATTCACGTAAACAAGACCCTTTATGTAAAGGGTCTTGGCGTGACTGAGTTATTAATTGTTGTTGTTAGTTGTTTAGCAGGATTTATGATCACTCTAATATCAACAAAATCAATGTTATTAGCATTTGGAGGTCTTGGATCAGCAATAGCAATTACTTCTATCTTTTTCAAAAAGATAGCTAAAGAAAATAATGAAGGAGATCCTGATCACTTGACTTCAAAGACGACATATAGTAAATTCCCAAAACACGTAATTGATTCTGAACTGATCTTAGAGAAAATACAGAGTACTCCAATCCCATTAAGGAAAAAATAACTGAATGAAAGGACCACAAGAAATAGAATATGCTAAGATTTGGCCGATTCAAGAAATTGGTGACAAGTTTTTCGTTAATGGAAATGGAGATTTAACTTTTAGTTATAGATTAGAATTACCAGAAGTTTATACAGTTTCAAGAACACAATATAATGACCTGCACGACAAATTAGTAAATGCCATTAAGCAGATACCAAATGGATGTTGTGTACATAAGCAGGACATATATTATGTAAAGCCATATAAATATGATCTTGACAAAAGTTATAATTTCACCAAGAAAAAGGATCTAGAACACTTCTCTTTTAGGGGAATGTTAAACCACTATAGTTTAATACATTTTACATTTAGTGTAAATGAAAAGTTAAAAGTTGATTATTCGAATAATAGCTTAATCACAAAACGAGATTACTTTTTTAGTAATCCTTTTAAAAACGTAGAAAAAAGCTTGGAAGAAGCTGTTGATAAAGCAGAAGGTTTTGAATCATATTTACGTGCGATAAAAGAATTCACAACAAGGAAACTATCCAAAACGGAAATAACTAAGGAACTTTGTAAAATCTGGAATTTAGAGTTTGGAGATGAGTTAACTAGTCTACAATTAGATCCGATGTCAATAGACAAAAAAGAACTCAAGATCGGAAACAAGTTCGTGGGAATGGTCTCGTTAACAGGGGAGGGAGATTCAGTATCGAACTACGCTAGACCTCAATTATTAGATAATCAATCTTTTCCAAAACCAATAGACATAAATTCAGATGTAGAATTAGATACTTCATTTGCATTTCCAATAGGATTAGGACTACCAATTAACCACATTGTAAATACAATAATAGAAGTGGTTGATAGTGAAAAAATGTCTTCAAAACTCAAAGCAACTAGTCGAGGATTAAACTTTTTTACAGCTTTAGGAAAAGAGGGAGCTGAAGAAAAGAAAGAATCCTTAGATGTATTCATTAGTGCTGTAAACATAGATAATGCCAGAGCCTGTCTTTTAAGACAGAATGTAGTGGTTTTTGACACCGATCAAAGTATAGTTAAAAAACACTTAAACTTAGTTAAGATAGCATTTAGTAATATGCGGAGTTACACTGCTATGATTGAAAACTTTCAAACTGCAAATCTATTACTAGCTTCTTATCCGGGAAATAGCAAAGCTAATTTCAGAACATTAATAACAACAGTAAAACATGCTGTGTGTATGTTACCAATGGAAACACATTTAAAGAGTGATTCAAATGGCGTTATGTTTACTGATAGGTTTGGCCGACCAATAGTATTGGACCTAAAGGAAACGAATAAAATAAACAATAAGAATAAGCTTGTCTTCGGAGGTTCAGGATCAGGAAAGTCTTTTTGGTTAAACCATTATGTGTCAGAATGTATTCAAATGAACTATCACATTATATTAATGGATAAAGGTGGTTCGTTCAAAGAAACCTTCGCAATAGCTGGAGGCCATTATATAGACAGTTCTGATTACAAATCCTTAACCTTTAATATCTTCCTTTGTAATCAAGACCCAGCAGGAAATTATATATATAGCGTAACAGATGAAGACAACCAAGGTGGTTCTGATAAAATAAATTTCATTATTGTAATCTTACAAAAAATATGGAAGTCAAAAATGCCTTTCCTAGATACAGAATTAGCTGTAATAAGAAAACTAATAACTGCATTTTATGAGTACATAAATCGTGAGAAACTCTTTCCATCATTAAATCTGTTTGGAAAATTCGTGAATATATTTGAAAACGAAATGGAAGAGCTAGATAAAAAATATGTTGATTTTCAACATTTACGAAATGCCTTAGAATCTTACACAGGAACTGGTGAATATGCATTCTTACTAAATTCTGAAACAAGAATGGACATTAATGCTTACAGACTAGTCGCAATAGATTTAGAAGGTGTTGAAGGGAATCCAATGTTATATGACATAGTAAGTTATATTATTGTTGAATTAGCTTCTAGTAAAATAATGAGCTTACCTAAATCTACTCCAAAAATGCTTCTGGTAGATGAAGCTGTTGATTTTTTAACAGGAGCTACGGGGGCTTTTGTTGGAGATCAATTTAGGAAAATAAGGAAAAAAGGAGGAGAGGTTATAATTGCAACACAAGCTGTTGACTTTCTAAACACTGTCGAGCCTATTGTGAAACAATCCCTCCAAAGAAACTCAGACACTAAGATTCTTGTTGGTTTAGGAACTGAACCAGGTGCTTTAGCTGACGCAAAAGAATTCTTAAACTTAACGAATCAAGATATTGAAATAATACAAAGCTTACAGCAAGATGCAACAAAAAAGTATAGAGAATCTTTCATAAAATTAGGAAGTATTCCATATGTAGTAAGACTTGAAGTGAGTCCAACATCAGCTATTGTATATTCTACATCAGCAAATGATATCGACAAAAAAACAAAAGCGATAGCGGAAAATCCCAATAACATAGAACTAGCAATAGAACAAATTATAGAAGATGCACAAAAATAGAATTAAAATACAATTTGCTTTGATCATAGCATTATTAGTTTCTACCCAAACTGTAAATAAAGCTCAAGGAGATTTAGATGACGGTATGAATATTACTGTTGGAATGGCAAAACTAAAAGAATTAGCCGCAGAACTTCAAGACTTAGAGAATGCGAGGCAATTTATAAAGAATTCAGTGGAGTATTACGAAACTATCAAACTAATGGAAACTGCAATCTGTTCTTATCAAGATCTTGAGTTTTATTCCGACAAAATGAAATTGGTTGGCTATAGTAACTGTTTTATGGATTTTGAAATATCTGCTTCTATAATCCAAATTAAAAATGCAGGATGGGTTGTTACAAGCGCAATGAAACTATGGGAAAAGACTTCAGGATCAGAAAGAGCCAAGAAGATTAATGATGGTTTAAATGATTTCGTGAAAGCGCAAAAAGATTTAAAAAAAGTTGTTGACGATTTAAAACGAGGATGGAAAATCGCAACAACCGAAAAGAAAAGAGTAACAGCTGCTTCTAAAAATGTAACTGATGCTATTAGATTTTATTCTTTTATATATTAATCATGGCAAATCAAGTAGACGGACATTTATCAGATCATCTTATTGAATGGATATTAGAGAATGAAGATGTTAAGATAAATATGGATACAATCGCTGATCAACTATCGGGCGATTATACCACTATAGCATTTATGATTTGGTGTGGAGTGAATTTATATCACCACATGGGAAAAACCATTGAAGAAGGGTTTTTGAAACCAGATCTAAAACATTTATTTAACACCTTAGTACTTTTAATTCTAGCGGTTAATTTTACATTTTTCTTCCGACCTCTTTCAGATACCATTGACAAAGTTACTAAATCAACTTACAGTTCAATGCGAACAGCAGATCGTACGTTCGTTTCGAAACTTTACCAAAAAACATTACACACAAGAAAAGAGGAACTTGGTTTAACTGATAGTGATGTAGATAAGCTTTCAAAAGATTTCAAAAACAATTCATCAATAACTAACTTTGAAAACCTAGAAAAGACAGTTGTAAAAAATGCTGATGAAAACATTGCCGAAAAGATTGGAACAGAAACGTCATGGTTTGTAGAAAGTTTAATAGGGAACTTCTGGGAAGATATGTTTATGATGGTCACCTTCGCTATGGGGGCAATTATAAAATTTGTTATGTATATGCTAATAGCCGCTATGGATGGTATTCTATATGTAATTGGACCACTGGCTTGTATGTTTTCAATGATTCCTATGTGGAAGGATAAATTTAAACAGTGGTTCGGGACATGGTTAGTAGTAAAAATGTCGTTTATAACATTTGTATTACTTGAACAAATTAGAGGGAATGTTATTACTTCAGGTCAATTTGATTCCTACTTTGGAGCAGACGCTCCAAGTTATGTTGATATTGGCCTTCACGTAGCGACAACTGTAATGTACACAATGGTATTCTGGTTAACTAGTAAATTTATTGGCTCTGCAGATGCAGGACGGAGCTTAGGTTTTGTCGGTGGATTCGTTGGATCAAAAGTACTAGGAGCGGCTGGTAAATTAGCTGGAGGAGTAGGAAAAGCAATGAAAAGCGGAGGCGAAGGCGGAGGCGGAGGCGCAAAAGGAGCATTAGCAAACATCGCAAAAGGTGGGTTTGGTAAAGCTAAATCCCAACCAGCAAAAAAATAAAACATGGAAATATCAGAATTAGTAAGCTATAAAAAATCCCACTCTTCTTTAAGAGTACTTGCACTAACATCTATTGTGAGTAGTGCATTAATTGTGTTATTAGTTTTTCTACAATACACTAGTGCATTAGCAACTGAACAAAGAGTATATGCAAATTCACTTAGTGCTAATCAGTGGGTCTTAGATCCAAATACTGGAGCAGTTTACAATATGAGTCAAAGTGCAATTACTGAGGAATCTAAAATAGTAGAATATGAACATCATGTAACAATGGTATATAAGTCCTTTTATGAATTTGACCCTTTTGAAAATTTTCAGGAAAAACTAGGAAAAGGTCTTGAATTAGTTGATCAAAAAATTGGTGTGAAAATAATTTCTGCCCACGACAAAGTAGATCTTGAGAACAGAATAAAATCTGAAGGAATGCATATATACGCAGATATTGATTCTATTCTATTAGATATAAATCCCACTAAAATATCAGGGATAGCTTTTGGAAAGCAAAAGATAATAAAGGGGAAAGGAAAAGGACTAAGACATTTAGATTATGAATTTGAAATGATTCCGCTAGAAGGAAGAACAGCTAACAACCCTCATGGAGTAGTTATTACAAAGTGGATTTTAAGAAACAACGAACCTTTAGAGGTTAAAAATAAGATGAATAATGGAGAACATTAAAAACCTTGATAAAAATCAAAAGATTGCTTTAGCAATCCTTCCTATATTTATAGTTGGTATCTGCATTTTTGCCTATCCTATGTTTTTCGATACAGAAGAAAAGACTGAAGTAGGAGAAAGGGGCGAAGGAAACCTAGACCTGAATGTAGACGATAAAGAAGAAAAGAAAGAAAAAACAAAATTAGAACTGTATAGGGATAAAAGTATAGCAGAGTCTAACAATAAAGCACTATATAAATCTGGGCACGTAAACCAAGGAGATTTTTATGCCTTAGATAACTCTGAAACAGAAGATTTATCGGAAGAAGACGAATTAGACATGAGTACGGCAACAGATCCTTATGGGGACATACCGCCTTCCCAACGCCCAAATAACAACCGATATAAAAAAACAGCACCAGTCGTTCCGCAAAAAACAGCACCAGCTCGTGTAGTACAAAAACAAAAAATAGTGTACCGTGATCGCCCAGTACGAAAAGCGACTCCAGTGGTAGTAATAGCACCTCCTGTTGTTGTCGAAAAAAAGCGGAGAGGTAGAGGTAATACTTTAGGTAGTTTATCCTATCAATCTGGAAGTTCTACAACGAACTCTAATATGATTGAATGTTATATAGACAATGACAACAACGAGGTTAGATCAGGAAGCATGGTGTCTGTTGTTATTAGCAAAGCAAGTGTTATAGGAGGATATAGCGTACCTGCAGGAACTATTGTAACAGGAAAAGCTAGTGTGTCTGGAGATCGATGTTTCATTGAATTTAATAAAGTAATGGTTGGAAAAGAATATATAAACATCGCTTTTGTTGCTTTTGATGTCGATGGTACAAAAGGAATAAAGGTATCTTCAGATGACATGCAAAAAGTGAAGGATGATGTCGCAGATCAAGCTACTTCTGGGAGCGGTATTACGGTTCAAATTCCAGTTATAGGAGGTTCACTTTCAACAGGTAGTTTAAAGAAAGCAAAAGAAGCGCAGTCTGTTGTTTTAATAGATAGACACAGAATATTACTTCGTTCTAAATAAAGAAACTACAACTAAGTGTTAATAACTAAGCATTGGAAAGTAAAATAGATTAAAAAAGGTCTTGCCTTTTAAAAGGAAAGATTATCTTCGTACTCAAATCAGAGTAAATGAAGGTTATTTTAGGATTAATATTTTGTCTAAACAGTCTAATAAGTATTAGTCAAATTAAAATTGACACGATTGAGGTTGGTTTTTACAAACCACCTATGTTAATATTCGATGGTGATGCGAAATCAACGTATGGTAATGAAGACATAGAAGTCTTAGAGATCGGAAACAAAATTGTTATAAAAGCTTTGAAAGAAGGTTTTGAAGAAACAAATTTATATGTTGAAGTTGGAACAGTTGCACACGTTTTTATAGTAAGATATGCACACTCGCCAAAACAACACCTATATAATTACCAAAAATCTGCTTTAATCAGTAGTGCTGGCACTTCATCGCAGAACGTAGTAAATGTAAAGACGCAAATGGAAGTTCGCAAGGACAGTCTTCAAAAGGATTCTATAGCGACGATGCATGATGAGAATTGCCGTCTAATAAACTCTAAAGGTCAAGCAATATTCGATAGGGCGGAGTCAAAATACAAAATAATGTTCCTTACAACTAACATGTATGTTAAGGATAGTCATTTTTATATAAAACTAGGTATTCAAAACGGTTCTGAGATAGATTACAGGATTCAATTTATTCGTACTGAAATAAGAAATGCTAGCAATAGAATGAAAGCTACTTCAGAACAAAAAGTACAACTAATCCCTAGCTACATTAACAACCCGGCAACGAATGTAAAAGCTAATACTTTTTCTACGCCAATTCTTGTATTTGAAGAATTTGTGTTAGATAAGAACAGGAAATTTCATATTGAAATGTGGGAGCAGAGTGGTGACAGAATATTGCAATTCGACATTACATATCAGGATATTTTAAAAATAAAAGAACTTAGATAATGACTAGATTGATTTACGCAACAATGATTTGTTTTGTATTTAGTCTTCAGCTGAATGCACAAAAAACAAGAATACCGAAACGGCTTCCAAACAATAAGGTTCAGAAAGACTCTATTGGAGATCTTGATATTGCTACTTCAAAAGAGGACTCAATCAGCATAGCAACATCTATAATGCCTAGATTAACAGTAAAACATATCAAAGGATTAAAAAGTATTGACATATATTATTCTGGAACAAAAAACAGTAATGGAGTACAAGGAGGATTCTCTCACTTCATTTATAAAGATATATATCTACAGTATTCTGGAAAGTATGAAAAAGGTACAATTGGATACACCTTTTTCGAACATATATCGGGATCTGTAATGGGAAATTACAGCCTTTACAATATAAAAAATATGGTTTATTTCAATGTGCTTGTATCGGGGCATATTGGTTATGAAATGTTACTCATGACAGAGAATAGACAACCTGCATTTGGAATGACATACGAAGGTGCAGTAGGTACTGAAGTTGAAATATTTGTATTACCGAACGTTGTTTTATCTGGAGTGTTTTCGCAGAAAGTTTATTCATCAAGTTTATTAGGATCATCTTATTATGAAGGTAAGGTGGGATTAAAATATATTTTCAAATAGTAGAGTATGAAAAAGTTAATAACAGTATTGTTCGGACTAATAAGCCTAGTTAGTCTTTCTCAGCAAAACAGTAGAAACCTTGTGGATGAGTTCGTTGCAGGGTCGGTAGGAAACTATGACCTGAGTGGACGTATATTCTACAATGAGACTGAAGACAAATACTATCAGTTTTGTACAGTAGAAGGAAAAGCTACACTTGTAATAAAAGACAGAACAACAACATCATCGTCAACATTTACGTTATTATCAACAGTTGGAGCGACAATATTAGACGTTTCCCCTGTTGGAGATGAATTCTATCATGTACTATTTAAGACGTATGTAAATGGAGGGGATCATTATCTTGATAACCATAATTACTGGGTCGCAAAAATAAATGTAAGCGGTAACATTGTTGAATCTTCAGGCTTACCGAACAGTAATGAGAACAAATACGAACAAATAGTTGCTGATCCTGACGGAACATTTTATACTAGTAGAGCTACCCATATAAGCAATAAACTACATTATTACCAAAGCTATGAATCTTTTCAGTCAAAAAACTATATTGAGAAATTCAGTTATACATCAGGAGGGTTGGCGACGAGGATATGGGTGTCGCCATTATCTACGCAATGTGATGGAATAGCAACTAGAGATAATATTGAACGATGGAGGGCAAACGTGTCGAATATGAGAATGTACGACGGTGATTTAGTTGTTAGTATGTCAAGTACCCGTAATGATCATCCTAATTTGGGAATAACTCCATTTGGTGCTACGTGGTATTATAAATCCTATCGAGTGCAAACAAACTCAGGGAGTATGTCTCCTATCGTAAATACATTTACAAACACTGAAGCTGGTGGATTTCAAACAGGTTATGACTATTATGCTGAAGACATCTTAATCAATGGTCCAGAATATTACCATATTTTCATAAAAGAAGACGATAAAATAAAAATATATAAAGAAACGAAAGTTTGTGATGTATGTGCGCCAAGTAACGTCGAGACACTTGTTTTACCATTAATTGACTACTCAAAGCATTACCACTTAAACTCTTTTAAAAATAACTTTAAAGTAAAAGAAACTGCAACGCATATATTCATAGGTTTTATCACGACTCCTAACGATTTCACCACAGGTTATGAAGATTATACATCTCCTAGTTATGCTGTTGTCCAAATTAATAAAGCAACTCTTTCAGTAGAAGATATGTTAACATATTCTTCAGATTTAAATAACACAATGCCCTTAGAAGGCTTTGATTACTTTTCCGATTTTGATTTTGTGAAACAATCAAACAGTTTAGTTGTAACTGGAACAGTCAATAGTGCAGGACGATCCCACTCTGACTTCAAAGAAGCGCAGATTGGTGTTACAGACATTAGAACTATTGTTTCTTGCCCTACTGTTAACAGACCAAACATAAGCCGTAACTTTAATGTATGTGAAGGCGAAACGGTAGACTTTAACGTTTTAAATCTGCAAACCGGTGTAGACTATGAATGGACACATTACAACGGTATTTCAACAACAGTATCAACCGGCAATTCTTTTACGATAAATAGTATAAAACCGAATCACACGCTTACAGCAAAAGGTATTTCTGGAATATGTGAAAGCACTTCAGAAAACGCATTAACTAGTTATCATATTGATGTAATAGCGAAGCCAGATCCAGTAACAGTAAACACTCCACATGATTTTTTAATCTGTAGCGGAGATCCAATAACGATAAACGTTACAGATATTGACCAAGTTGGTTGGGATGGACAAATACGGTGGGGTTTTGAGCATTTCCCAGCAGTGGGGTCCCCGACAAAATTTATTTCCCTAAGCAATGGAGCGCAATCTTTAACAAACGCTTTACAGTATGAAGATGTTACATATAAATTCTATAATGTCATCCAAAAATGTGCTTCACAAATTGGACAATTTACTTGTAATGACGCAGTAAGCTGTTGGAGTGATGGAGTAACAGTTACAACGATTATTAAACCAGAAGTAGTTATTGCTTTTTCGCCAGCTCCTCCTTTATGTTTAGCTAGTGCAGATTTCGATTTATCAACATTAACTAGTACTCCAGGAGTTACCTTTAGTGGAACGGGTGTTTTTAACGGAAAAACATTCAGATCCAGTCTTGCCGGAGTAAACAATCATATATTAACGTGGAATCATACAGATGCTGTCACAGGATGTACTCAAACTGGAAATATAGGGGTTTCAGTAACAAGCTCAGGAAGTGTCGTTCACAACATTCCAAATATTGCTTGTACAGGAGATGACGCTTTTAGAATTGATGCATTACCATCGACAGGAACATGGACAGTACTTAGTGCTTCTCCAAACGGAACAATCGATCTAGATTTCTTTTATCCAAAAACAGCTAAACAAGGTACGCACATTTTGAGATATGATTATAATGATAACGGTTGTGCTGTTACTGTTGATCATAGTATTACTGTTTTTGAAGAGGAAACCGTGACATTTAATTCTATTGGTTCTTTTTGTACTGGAGATGATCATATTGTGTTAACACCATTTGCAAGTCCTTCAGGAGGAACATTCTCTGGACAAGGAGTTTCGAATGGTATATTTTATCCCAGCCAAATTAAAAACGCAGGAACGTACACATTAGAATATACATTTCAAGGTCAAGGATGTAAAATTGTAAAAAGCATAACTGTAGATGTAAATGAAAGTGCAACTATTCTGCCAACATTTATACCTAATCTTTGTAAAGACGATGCTATAATAAATCTAGAAGATTATGTATCTCCAACTGGAGGAGCATTTAGAGGTAAGCAGACAGGATCAGGTGTTATTGGAAAACAATTCAATCCTAGTTCGCTAGTAGGTCCAAATGAAGTTATTACATATACTTATGAGAACACCTCAGGTTGTAAATCTACAGAAGAGATAATAATAACTGTAAATGCTCTTCCTGTTGTTACTCAGAATCCATTCGGAAGTCGTTGTGACAATGACGTTCTATTTCAATTAACTGGAGGATCACCGTCAGGTGGAATATACACAGGAAACGGAGTTTCTGCAGGTTTTTTCAATCCTCAAAACGCTGGAGTTGGAGTTCACTCGATCACTTACACAGTAAATGATGCAATAGGTTGTGCAGGAACAACAACAAAAAATATAACTATCAACAATACGTCTAATGTAATATTCAATCCTATAGGAGATCTATGTGTTGGCGGATCGTCAGTGAATCTTTTAAATTTTGTTAATCCATCTACAGGAACATTCTCAGGAAATGGAGTAATAGGATCAATCTTTAACCCTGCTTTGGCTGGAGTGGGTAGTTCTTTAATTGAATTTAATTTTTTAGACCCTGTAACAGGGTGTACAGTTTCAAAATCACAAACAGTCACAGTTGTATCTACAGTGCAAGTCACGGATGTTATCCAACCCTCCCTTTGTAATAATGGCGGTTTAGTTGATTTGCGTGATTATGTAAGTCCAAGCACAGGAATATATACAGGAATTGGAGTTGTTGGAAATAACTTCAACCCTGCAGTTGCTGGAGTTGGAACCCACCAAGTAAACTTTGCGTACCAGAGCAGTAATGGTTGTACACAGAATCATCAATTTAATATTGAGGTAAATTCTACACCAACAGTAACCCTTCCCAATGTAAATAACTTTTGTACTAATGAACCAGGTTATTTACTTCCTGACGCTACAATTTCAGGATCACCTGCAGGTGGTATCTGGTCAGGTACGGGAGTTATCAATGGATATTTTTACCCACAAACATCTGGACAAGGTGTTTTCGATCTGAAGTACACATTAACTAGTAATGGTTGTGTTGTGGAGGAAACTACTAATGTAACTGTCTATGAAAACACGGTAGTGTTCTTTAACGACATCAATCAAGTATGTTTATTATCTGGATCTATTGATTTAACTCAATATGTTTCTATTAATGGTGGACAATTTAGCTGGAACGGAGGAACAGGAAATATAATAGATCCTCAAACATTATCATTAGGAAATCACACAATAACTTATACATATATAAATAGTAACAACTGTGAAACGGTAGTTACTTCTTCAATAGACATAGTTAATTCGCCAAGCGTTAGTATCAATTCTATAAATGAGGAATGCTCTAATGGGAGTGTGATAAACTTACAAGATTACGTAAGTCCTAATACAGGAACATTTTCGGGAGTTGGTGTATCAGGAACTAATTACAATCCCAAAATAGCAGGAGTTGGAATTCACACAATTACTTATGTATATACAACAGGAAATGGTTGTAGTGACACGAAATCATTTGACATTACTGTAAATGAAGTACCACAGTTTACGATAAATCCATTTAATGATATATGTAGTAATGGTGCAATTATCGATTTATCGCCTTTTACAACACAAGCCGGGGGAACATGGAGTGGAACTGGAGTAAATAACAATTTTTTAGATCCATTAATTGCAGGACTAGGAGTTCATTCTTTAACGTATGAATACAGTGAAGGAAACTGTACTGATAGCAAATCTGGAGTGATTAAAATAAATTCACCTCCTACAACATCTTTCAATACTCTTACCGATGTATGTATAGAAGGAGGCTTGATAAACCTAAGTAACAAAGTAAACCCTCAAGGAGGAACATTCTCAGGAATCGGAATTTCAGGAACGGAATTCGATCCAATTACATCTGGAAAAGGAATTTTTAAAATAAATTATTCGTACATAGATGCAAATGCATGTAGAAAGGATATTATTAGAAATATAGAAGTATTAGAATCTCCTAATGTAGGACTATCTCCTTTTCTACCAATTTGCAACAATGCTTCGACGATAACTTTGACTGAAGGAACACCAGCAGGAGGTATTTATTCAGGAGATGGAGTTATAGGAGGGAAGTTTTACCCAAGTTTAGTTACACCAGGAGATTACATAATCTCTTATAAGTTTGAAGACAACGAAGGATGTTCAGAAACAGTTTCGAGTACAATTACAGTAAACCCTAGTCCGAGTTCAACCTTATTAGATTTTGCAGATGTTTGTGTATCGGATGACGCATTTATTTTATCAGGCGGAATGCCATTAGGCGGAATGTGGACAGGAAATGGAGTTTATGCAGGAACATTCTCTCCAGCAGTTTCAGGTGTAGGTGTACAAATAATTACTTATAGCTATACTGATCCTAGTACAAACTGTTCTTCAATAGCTAATAAGAATATTATTGTCAAAGCAATCCCACCATTAACATTTAACCAACCAAATGCTACTTGTATCAATTCAGGAATAATACAGTTAAACGGTGTGAGTCCAATAGGAGGAACATTCGCTGGAACAGGAGTATCAGGATATGACTTTAACCCATCTGTTGCTGGAATTGGATTACACCCGGTAATTTATACTTACAACGACCCCGGAAGTGGTTGTTCTGTTAGTAAAACAAGAAACGTGCAGGTATTTGCTGTTGACAATATCGTTGTTACAAACGTAAACCCAGTTTGTGTATCTAATCCAGATTTCGAATTAACGAATGGATTCCCTACCACAGGGACTTATAGTGGTGATGGAGTTTCAGGCGGAAGATTCTATCCTCAAAGTGCCGGGGTTGGAACACATATCATTTCTTATTCTATAACAGCAAATAGTTGTTTTGTTGAAAAAACATTTACTATTGAGGTAAGAGCAGAACCAATAATATTACACGCAGACTTTGGAGATGCTTGTGTTAACCAAAACACTATTCAATTAACCGGAGGAAACCCAGCAAATGGAACATACAGCGGAAATGGAGTTTCTAATAACTTTTTTGACGCATCCCAATCTGGAATCGGAGTACATTCAATTATTTACACATATACAGACCCTTTAAGTAATTGTAGTAATACTGTTTCTAAAAACATTCTAGTTAAATCATTACCTGCAGTAAATATATCTGCTTTGAGCGATATCTGCCTTGGAGAAGCTGCTTTAGAGTTGACAGTTGGTTCACCTGCAGGAGGAACATATAGTGGAAATGGTATTAGTGCAGGATTCTTTGATCCAGCAGTAGCCGGAGTCGGAACACATACTGTTAGCTATGAATATATAGATCAAAATACAGGTTGTGATAACTCAACGACAACAAACATAACAGTAATATCTTCTCCAGTTGCAGGTTTTGCTCCAATAGGAACAGGTACAGTATGTAAAAACATTTCACAAGTAAACCTTAATCAAGGAAGTCCATCAGGTGGAATATATAGTGGAAATGGAATTATCAATGGATATTTTTACCCTTCTATAGCTGGAGTCGGAATACACACTCTAAAATACACAGTAAATAATGGTAATTGCATTTCTAATGCAACTAGAGATATAACAGTAGAATCCCAACCAATTGTTGTTGTAAGCGACTTTAGTTCTGTTTGTTTAACGACCCCAATTTTCCAATTAAGCGGAGCAACACCACCTAATGGAACATGGTCAGGGGATGGTGTTACAAATGGATATTTCGAATCAGCAAATGCTGGCGTAGGAGTTCATTCAATTATTTACGACTTCACTGATAATTCAACAGGGTGTAGTGCAACGGTTAATAAAACGCTAATAGTAAACAATAATCCAAACGTATCTATTTTAACTAAAGATGACGTTTGTGAAAACGAAGGATCTGTCTTATTAGATGGAGCTTCACCATTAGGCGGAACTTGGTCAGGGAATGGTGTTTCTGGAAACATATTTGACCCAGCGATTGCAGGAAACGGAGTAACTATTTTGACTTATGAATACTCTGACTTAAATGGTTGTAAAGATTCTAAAATTATATCCCAGATGGTTAATGAGAAACCAAACACTTCTCTAGCCCCGTTTTTACCTATTTGTGAAAACACCGCAAACTATCTACTAACAGGAGGTCTTCCAAACAATGGAACATATTCAGGAAATGGAGTTATAGGAGGATATTATTACCCTGCGCAATCAGGGGTAGGAAATCATACAATCACATACGAAGTTACAAATGGTAATGGATGTTCATTTGCTGCTTCTAAAAGGTTGTCTGTATCCCCTTCACCAGTAACTACACTCGCTGATTTTAATCCTGTTTGTGTAAATTCCTCACAGTTTATCCTTTCAGGAGGAACACCGATTAACGGAACATGGAGCGGAGCTGGTGTCACAAACGGTATATTTAATCCTTCAAACGCTGGAGTTGGCGCACACGCAATTACGTACAGTTACCAAGATGGAAACAATGGTTGTGAAAACGCAATAACTAAAAATATAATAGTAAAAACTACAGAAGCTATTGCAGTTGCGACTATTAATCCTCTTTGTGAAAACTCCACAGAAATAAACCTAATGAGTTATGTTTCTCCATCAGGAGGTACTTTCTCTGGAATTGGAATAACTGATTCTTTATTTGACCCTTCAATTGCAGGCCAAGGTACGTTTACTATTACTTATGAAGCAAATAGTGGGATCACAGGTTGTACATCTTCACAACAGTTTCAAGTCCAAGTAAATCCCTCTGAAAACATTGCATTTCAACCAATATTAGATGTGTGTTTGAGTGATGCCACAATAAATCTTACTACGGGAACTCCATCTGGAGGAATATATAAAGGCCCGGGTGTTATAACAGGAGATTTTTACCCTTCTGTAGCTGGAGTAGGAACACATGAAATATCATATACAATTTCAAATAATGGTTGTGCAGTAAGCTCGGTCCAAAACATATTGGTTCAAGAGGGAACTCCTGTTTCTTTAGCGGATTTCAATCAAGTATGTGTTAACCAATCAAGTTTCATATTAACAGGAGGAATTCCAAATGGTGGAATATACACAGGAACAGGAGTTAATGCAGGATTCTTTGATCCAGCAAATTCGGGGTTAGGTGTTCACCAAATTTCATATACATATACAGATCCAGTGACTGGATGTAACACAATAGCAATAAAATCTATTACAGTTATTAATTCACCTTCAGTATCTTTAGCGGATCTTAATGACTTATGTAATAATGACCACCCAATAAACTTAACAAGTGGACTACCATTAGGAGGATCGTACACAGGAACAGGAGTAAGTGGCGGACTATTCAATCCATCGGTAGCAGGTGCAGGAACTTATCAAATTTTCTATTTGTATTCTGACGGAAATGGATGTAGCTCAACAATATCGAAAGACATTACAGTAAATGCTTCTCCAACAACTACAGTAACACCTTTACTAGACATCTGTGCTAATGGTTCAGAAATGGAATTAACAGGAGGAAACCCTTCTAATGGAGTTTACTCAGGTAATGCCGTAATTGCCGGACACTTTTACCCTACTATATCAGGTGTAGGAACACACCAAATCACTTATTCTGTAACAAATGGGAATGGCTGTTTAGCAGAAGCAAAAACCTCTATTTCGGTAAAACAAGAACCGAGTCTATCTGTTCCAAGTTTTAGTGATGTATGTGTGGGAAACCAAGCATTCATCTTAACAGGAGCAACACCTTCAGGCGGTACTTGGACAGGAATGGAATTATAAACGGATCTTTTGACCCTGCAGTAGCCGGAGTAGGAACGCATAATGTGAAATATGAATTCGCTGATATCATATCAGGATGTTCAAATAAGGTGGTCAAAACAATTACAGTAAAACCAGTACCAGTTGTTTCTTCATCTGCTATTGCTGATGTTTGTCTTGGAGGATTAAACATCGCTCTTCTTGACGGAAACCCAGTAAATGGAACATGGAGTGGGTCTGGTGTAATAAATAATGAATTCGTAATAGTAAACGCTGGGTCGGAACTCATACATTAACATACAAATACACTGAGCCAACATCTAACTGTAGTGCCGAAAGTACTCAAGAGGTAACAGTTATTTCATCCCCAATATCCACAATGGCCCCAATTGGAGATGTATGTATTAATACAGCACAAATATTATTAAATCAAGGATCTCCGACTGGAGGATCATATAGTGGAAATGGTGTCATAAATGGATACTTTTACCCATCTGTTGCTGGAGTTGGAACATTTGAGATTATTTATACCGTTTCAAACGGAGGTTGTAACTCTGTAGTTGCTGCAGATATTATTGTAAATGATGTTCCAGCAGTTACTGTAAACAACTTTAACAATCTATGTATTTCAGAACCTATTTTCGCACTTAACAATGCAACACCATCAGGTGGAACTTGGAGTGGAACTGGAGTTGCTTCAGGATTTTTTGACGCGTCGAATGCAGGAGTTGGAGCGCATACAATTACTTACAGCGTAAACGAC
>Ga0138261_1857966_pt1 | contig 17379 bp, 1 predicted proteins | sample RNAA_720151113_FD_105266 | JGI IMG/M metagenome (GOLD analysis project Ga0138261, IMG submission 105266) | Metatranscriptomics of polar marine prokaryotic and eukaryotic communities from Palmer Station, Antarctica after 72hr light incubation -... | ecosystem: Environmental > Aquatic > Marine >...
GCGCGAATACGTTTGCAAGGTTGAAGTGAATGGCAATCCTCCCATGTCTACGCAGTCCTCTGTGGTGCATCCCTCAAGTTCGAAGCTTCTTGCATGCACCACGCCTGAATTTGATTTGGTGACGCCTTGGATATCATACGTGGCACGTGCAGTGAACATAAGTGTAATGCACCGGGAAGGTCCGCGGAGCGATTCGTCAGGCTTCAACGTCTCTTCTCGTGAGTGCTTGAGTACGCAGTGTAACAGCACTTGTGAAAGTCAGTGTGTTGTACTGCACGGACATGCACATCAAATCCTTGCGCGCTGTCTATCAAACTGCTATTTGAAAGGATCATATGACCTGGAGTGGTACAAAGTGTTTTCACACGCTGGCACTACTGTACCAGGGCAGGTTCCCCTTACGTATGTGCAGATAAACCGAGCACCTTATTTCGAAGGAGCACACGACGTGAGGGTTCCACTTCACAGCGCAGAACGTTCTTATACTTTCCCTAATTGGGCGCACTCTATTGTAACATCAAATCTTACACTGTCGGTCGAAATCTCCCAAACAGTCAGTTTCTTCGTCAACGGAGATGCACCGACTCTGTTTGTATCCCCCCCTACTGTGAGTGCTGATGGCACCCTTGCATTCTCAGTTCGGGCTGAAGCCCAAGGAATTGCGAACTTGAAGATCACTTTGCAAGACGATGGGGAGACAGCGTACAATGGAGTGGACAGGTCCCAGACTGAGACAATTCGTATCACAGTGTACCCTATAGTACGGACTCCATATATTGTACCGCTTCAAGTGGTGACAGCTATTGAGAATTCGGGACCAATTTTACTCGGCGACTTTGTCACTATAGGAAATAATTCACGGTACCCTGACTTGGAATTTGCACACAAGACAGTGTCTTTTGCGGTATCGAGCAATTCTGCTTATTTCGAGTACTTAAAGATAGGACCGGATGGGACAGTGGACTTCCAAGTGAAATCCTTTGTGTTCGGAAATCCGATCGTAACTCTGACAATGACAATTGTTCATACCAATCGCCAATACTTTGACGCAGAAAATTTTACTATTCAGATTCTGCCTGTAAATCAGGCTCCGGTATATTCTCTAAATACGTCTCTCATTCCAATTGAGGTCCATGAAGATGAATTTATTTCGGGCGTCAAATTTGAGAGTCTCTTCAACCTTGTCAAGATTGATCTCAAGGGGCCCAATATCACAACCAATGGTCCGTCTGGAGAAGATTGGTCGGAAAGCAAACAGGCAATATCTTTTCAGATTCTTGGATCCAGTTCACTCTTCAAAACCCAACCCACCTTTAATGCCGATGGTAAACTTGAGTTTGAATTGATAAAGGATTTGAATGGTGCTGCAAATTTCCAAGTCTTTGTTCGTGACAGTGGTGGTGTGGAAAACGATGGTCAAGATATGTCGATTCTAAGTGAGTTTCAAATTGTGGTCCTTCCTGTGAACGACCAGCCCGCATTTTCACTTTTCTGCCCAGCAGAACACGAGCAAGTATCATGTCCCGAGAAGTGCATGCGCAAAAATATGGCAAGTGACTGTAGTGTGCAGATCACTCTCGATGAAAATTGTGCCTTTTGTGACGGTGCTGTCATTTCGGGATGTGAGTATCCCTTTGTATTCGAGCCCTTTGCGGTAAACATTCGTGCTTCGGCATTGAATTTGGCTGACGAAGCGGATCAGCTTCTCAGTTTTCAGGTATCTTTCGCAGAAGGCAATCTGTCGATATTTGAGCCGGGCCACCTCCCTGCCGTGGATGCCAGCACTGGTAAACTCAACTTTTGCTTGGAGCAGGACCGTAATGGTGTTGCAATATTTGACGTGACCATGAAAGATGACAACGGGACGTATTATGGAGGGGTAGATACTACGGTGCCTTTCAAAATGATAGTTACGGTTCGACCTGTGAATCAGCAACCTGCATTTGATATCTGCTGTGACAGTCAGCTTGTTTTCTGCGAGGGTGACCAGGATCATCATGTGATTGAACACTTCCTTACTAACATCCAGAAGGGAAGCTTGGACGCAAAGTCAGGAATGGATAATGAAGCAACAGTTCAGAACGCAAGCTTTGTGGTGCAAACCAGTAGTCCAGACTTCTTCACCACTCAACCCTCTATAAACAATACTGGAGCTCTCACCTTCATTCTACGCCGCGGGATCACTGGGACCGTGCGTCTCAGTGTCGTAATGCAAGATAATGGCGGAGTAGCAAATGGTGGCGTCGATACCTCTACAGTGCGATATTTCAATTTGACCATCGTGAACTCATACGTGCTCATTGGTTTGGATATAGCTAACATAAATGTGGATGTAGAATCTGCAAAACGAGCTGCTGCGCGGTCTATTAACAGACACCACGCTTTGGTCTCTATCGAATCCAGCGTCAACAGTGCAAACACAATCAGCCGAGTTACTTTCAAGGTTGCTGGATCGTCCATAAACGAAACTCTTCGTTTGGCAAAGCTCGCTAGCACAATCAGAGCAGCTGTGCGTGCCAGCTTTCTTCCGAATAGAACCAATGTTACTCTCGAAGTGCTGAAACCGTACCTGAGCCATTGTGGAAATGTGCCAACATTTTACATGTCCAATACAAGCATCGAAGTGGAACAATTCCGTTATAATTCAACAAATCCGTATGTTTTGAAGAATTTTGTTTTCAACATGACGGCACCGTCAGATTCTCCCATCGGAGAGAATGGAAATGAAGAGCTTGAATTCTACATACGACAGGTACGGTACCGAGGCTCACAGTCGTCCGACACGTGGGTGTTGGAGGAGACTGACCCTGGATTCTTTGACATGAAACCGACCCTAGTACCAAAATGCAATCCACTTTGCACGCACGCGAGTCTTACCTTCTCTCAATTGTTGGATTACAACGGAGAAGTGGAATTCAATGTGAGCTATGGCGTACCGAAGGATACTTCGATTTCTCACATTTTTACGGTTAACGTCCTCTCTGTGAATGGGCCACCGGCATTCGAGCTGAATCGTTCAATCATTTTTATATGTGAGGATGCTCCAAACGCCTCCTTCTCCAAACTTCTGCAGGATGTGTCTCCTGGAGTGCGCAAAAGCGACACAAATCAAAATGTTACGTTCAATGTCAGTGTTATTGGAGATGATGCATCAATGCTGAATCTATTCACTCAACGTCCGTATATAGAACTAGACCATGCAAATTTCGGTGCTCTCTTTCTGCCGCTTGCCCGCGATGCGCAAGACAATGTAGCATTGCAAGTTATCGCTAAAGATGACGGGGGCACAGCGAATGGAGGGCTGGACATGTCAGATCCCCAGACACTGATTGTGGTGATCACACCGACAAACGATCCGCCGGTATTTTCCCTTAGCTCATCAGTGAATATTACTTTAGATGAGAATTGTGCAAACTGCGCTTCAACCACAATCGAAAACTGCACCTATCCGTTCATCTTAGATTCTTACGTAATAGATGTTCTTCCTTCGGCCGCCAATCTTTCTGATGAAAGAGCTCAAGTGCTCACCTTCGAGATGTCTTTTGTAGATGGCGATCTGTCTATCTTCCAGATTGGGCACTCGCCATCTATTGACCCATCCACTGGACAGCTGACTTTCTGCTTACAAGAAGACCGCAATGGTGATGCTCTCTTCAGTTTCATCCTCAGGGACGACAATGGCACAGACTGTGGTGGTCTAGATTCGACACCTTCATTTCACATGACTGTGACGGTTTTGCCTGTAAATCAGCCACCTTCATATGAAATTTGCTGTGACAAGAACTTGGTGGTTTGGGAGGGGGAGAAGGACCGTCATATTTTTGAAGACTTCATAGTCAACATGAGGAAAGGAAATCTGGACGTCAATCTTGGAGTCGACAGCGAGGCAGACCAGCAAGTGAGCTTTGACGTTATTCTTGCGAGCTTCTGGAGCGCTGGTAATGTCCATTCCCATACATTTGAGATTTTTACCTCTCCGCCTGCTATTAATTCCAGTGGAACTCTAGAATTTTCTTTGAGCCGCGGAACAACAGGAACAGCCAGTCTGGCAGTAGTCATGACGGATGACGGCGGGTCGTATGGCGTCAATAGATCGGAGTTGCAGTACTTCAACCTCACTGTGGTCAACTCGTATGTGTTGATTGGACTTGAGGTCGTTGGTGCGTCAAGTGTTGAATCTATCGCAATTCGGGATAGTGTGGCAGCATTGTTTCAAATCATGCCCATTTTGGTCACCGTCGAGACTAAGTTGAACACAACGAGCAACACCAGTATTGTTTCTGTACGGATCGTAGGCTGTTCCCTAGAGGAAACTCTCACTAGGGCCTCTCGTGCTGAAACGATTAGAAGTGCTGTCGAAACAACCACAGGCTCAACACCCTCGCGAACAAGGAGCAGCACAACGTCTGAGCATACTTCATCTACGACGACACCCTTGCCAGCAACTAGCAGCACCACGCCTGAGCAGACTTCGTCCACGACGACACCCTCGCCAACCGGTAGCAGTATAACGCCTGAGCAGACTTCGTCTACGACTAGCAGTACAACGTCTGAGCATACTTCATCTACGACGACGCCCTCGCCAACAAGTAGCAGCACAACGCCTGGACATACTTCATCTACGACGACGCCCTCGCTAACCAGTAGCAGTACAACGCCTGAGCAGACTTCGTCTACGACTACACCGCCAACAAGTAGCAGCACAACGTCTGAGCAGACTTCATCTACGACGACATCCTCGCCAACAAGTACCAGTATAACGCCTGAGCAGACTTCGTCTGCGACGACACCCTTACCAACAAGCAGTAGCAGCGTGCCCACACCGACGTCGTCTACTTCAAGCCGGAGGCTGCTTGCAGCGACACCTCAGGTTATTTTGGTGTCGGTGAAGACTTTTTTTGAAGAATGCAGGAAATACGCCCAGTTTTTCGATCTCGAATGAAACTATTGTGATAGAGACGTTCGTTTGGAATGTAAGCAATCCGCTTAGGCTCCAAGACTTCATCTTCAATGTGACGTCTCCTCCTGATACGCCCATCGATCTTGATGGCACTGAATTGCTTGATTTTTATATTCGACCGGTAAGTCATCGTGCTTTGCAATCTGAGGAATGGGTATCAAGTGCTACTGATGGGGGTCTCCTTTCTGTTGGTCCGATTTTGGATGTCAAGTGCAATCCTTGGTGCACTTCAGTAAACCTCATGTTTGCACAGTCGGTGGATTATAATGGCGAAGTCAGATTCAACGTGCGGATGGGAACATCGGAAACGAATGCTAATTTTTCTATTCGGGTCCTGTTGTCGTTTACAGTCATGCCAGAAATTGTTGTCTATGAAAATGAAGAAGAGTCGTTGATTGAGCAGTTTGTCCACATGGCTTTCATTGGCAATACGTCTGCAGATGTGACATTTCAAGCAGCTCCTACTTCGGAATATCCTATCCCAGTCCTGAATTCTCTCTTTTTACCACACGGCCGACCCAAACTGAGCGTAGGTACGCCGTACAAAGATCTCATGTTTGCTCTGATTACAGTTACAGGGCGTAATGGAAAAACGAACTTTACTCTGGTGGCTTCCATGGATGGCCGCAACACCTCCCGGATATTTGCCCTGGATGTCTTGTCTGTCAACAGTCCCCCTTCGTTTATGCTGACCTCACAAATTATTCATGTCTTCCGGGATCAGTATGCTATTCGACCCTACATTTCAGATCACCTCATTTCTGAGATCCTTGCTGGCCCTTCAGACGAGATAGATCAGAATCTCACCTTTTCTTTACTTCCTGCAGGCAGCAAATCGCAAGCTGACGAAGAATCACCCATCGATTTTTCGCTGTCGTCCGTGTCTGTGTACAAAGAAGAAAGTGGGAATTGGACTGCTATAGTCAAAGTTTTCTCTAAAACGCACAAGTCCGGAACCAGCAATTTGACTCTAATTCTCAATGATAATGGGGGCTCAGATAACGGTGGAATAAATACTTCATCTTCGGTTACGTTCTCTGTCATTGTGCACACAGTCAATCAGGCGCCGTCTTTTTCTCTTGCCCATAATATCTCGGTGAAGGAGAGCTTGGGCCTATATCAGCAACAGCGATTTGCTTACAACATTTCTGCTGAACCTGAGTTTGAGAGTGGCTGGGAGCAAAAAGTGACTTTCAAAGTTTTCCAAATTAGTGGCGAGCCAGAATGGTTTTACACGGCTCCTCAAATTTCTCAAAATGGTACCTTGCAGTTCATGCCAAGCCCCTTCCACAATGGACAAGCTCGATTCGAAGTGATTCTGGAGGACAGCGGAGGAACGAGTGGCAACGGTTCAAATGTCTCTATGTCTCAGTATTTCGACCTCACTATTGAATCATTCGACGACTCTCCTTCTTTTGATCTTTCAGTCAGTGCGATTGACATCAACGAGGTGGTATCGAACGAGACTGGTGAGTTCAAATACGTTGCGTGTGCGCTCAATATTTCTGCAGGAGCCCTCGAAGTGGGGCAGAATATTTCCTTCATCATATTTCCGACTGTGATCCGAGTTGGCGAGGGTTCAGAAGCTGAATTGTTCAACGGGAGTGATGTATTATCAGGTATGGCCGAACTTTTTTATCAGCCATTCATTTCGATTTCAAAGGATGGCAATCTGTCCTTCCATGTCAGACCATTCCGAAACGGTGACGCTATTTTCAAAGTATTTCTTGTCGACGATCTGCACAATATATCCGAGACAAGCGCTGTCTCGGATCTTGCCGTCAATATTCGACCAGTGAATCAACCGCCTAGTTTCATGTTGACTGCCACACATGTGCGAGTTCCGGAAGACGGACAGATTGAAATTGCTGCATTCGCAGTAAACATCTCGCAGGGCGGGTGGTCAGAGTCAGACCAGCTGCTCTGGTTCTCTGCTACTGCCATAAACGAAACTCTTAGTTTGATGGACAGTTTGACAATTGAAATCTTGTGCGATGGTCAAAAAATGTCTCGGTGCCAAGGCAGCACTGCATCACTCAATGTTACGTCGGCGGGTAAATATCATGGACTCGTCATAATCAATCTCACATTGCATGATAATGGAGGAACTCTCGGTGGTGGTATGAACAGCACCACACAAACTATTGAGTTGGAAGTTTACCCAGTCAACGACGTGCCCACTTTCAGCATAGCATCAGACAAAGTTGTAGTTCTCCAAGGAAGTGGATGCACCACAAGAAAGACATACTATGGAGAATGGATTTCCCCTGGACAAGCAGATTGTGACGCATCTAGCAAACGTGTCCATAATCGTTACCGCTTTGCACGGGATATTTCGCTCGGTCTTTTTGAGGATAGTGAGAGTTGCTACTTCTGTGAGTCTCAGAAAGGGGTGTTTATGCTAACGCCCTTGGATCCAGAATCCGCACATCGAATATTTTCCCAATTGCCCAATATCTCGTACCCCGACGGTGCTCTGCATTTTGTGCTGCAGCCTAATGGAAAGGGCAATACTGGATTTAATATCACCTTGATGGACGATGGAGGTCTAGAAGGAGTAACACAAAACTCCAGCGTCCTCCAGGTTTTCATTCAGGTTTTGCCTGTCAATCAAGCTCCTGGATTTATTTTATCCAACGATTTGATTGAAGTGTATGAGGACAGCGGTCAAAACGCCTTGCAAAATTTTGCCACGAAGATTTCTGCGGATAATTCTGATCTAGGCACGGAGCCTTCCCAGACATACACCTTTGAGCTTGAGTTCTCGTCAATAGAGTTGTTTGCTACTGGAAGTGGGCCCACGATTTTCGAGAACGGAACGATAAATTTTGTTGTAGCGCCAAATCAGTTTGGGTTCTCATTTGTTACGCTTAGGCTGCGCGATGATGGGGGCAAGGATTTTGGGGGGACGGACACGTCTATAGATCGCACATTCACTCTCCACGTTCTACCTGTCAATGATGCTCCGTCGTTTACTGTCAGCGATATCTTCAAGGTTACAGAGAGCAGCGGAACTCATACGTTGACACAGGCTGCAATAAACATCATTTCTGGCCCAGTAAATGAGCGATGCACTGTGCCAACATCCATCTGCGATGCTCAAACAGTGACATTCACGATCGAAGACATTAGCAATCCTAGTTTGTTCCTTGGACTACCGATCTTGCATCAAGATGGTACGCTCGTCTTCTCTGTCGTAGACACTCGCGCCGGTTCTTCGTTCTTAACCGTTCGGCTTAGAGACGATGGTGGTCTCAGTTCAGATGATTGGTCCTCAGGCCTTAACATCTCTTCTCGTGAATGCATGGCTACGCACTGCAACAGGACTTGTGAATCAAGCTGTGTTGCGCTGCACGGACATGCACATGAAAGCCATGCGCGCTGTCTATCAAACTGCTCTATCCGCGAATCTGGTGCGACTGGGAGCGACACATCGATGCTGAGCACTTTCGAGATTGTGGTCGAACCTGTCAATACACTCCCGAACTTTGAGTTGCCGTGGAATGTTACCTGCGACCTTCACAGCTATTTTGGCTCGGGCCTTTGTACATGTATGGGTCAGGATCCAATGGGAGCTTCTGATACCTGCATTCACAAGGACTTGACGTCGGACTCTATCGCAATAATCAAAGTACTTGAAAGTTCTGGAAAGCAGAACATTCAAGAGTTTGCCTCGGAAGTGACACCAGCGCAAGGATTCTTGAATAGAGCCTTCTCGACATTCTTGTTGGATCACACTTCAGACAAAATTGAGTTTTCAAATGTGCTCAGTGATCACATAAATTCGTATGCCCTCTTAGAGTATGGAACGCACGAAATCAAGAGTCCGGATGGAAACAACTTGTATGTCACTGAACAAGACAATGACGTAATCTCTGTGTACCAATCAAATGACGATATGTCTCAGGGTGCACAAATCCCACCAACTGATCGAGTGTTTGATCATATGCAGCGTTTCAGATTCACTCCGTCTCAGACTATCGATTTGGATTATGTCACAGGCCTGGACTCGTTCAACATTTCAACGAATTCTTTCGCAGTTGCTGCCACAGGAGCGCAATTGTTGTGGGAAAATGAAGATCATATGGCCAATGATACGTGCAGTATTCATCTGACGGTTGATTGCGATGCTGACTGCTGCATGGATCTTTTGGCTGACACCATGGGTTTGTGGGATTTATCAACAGCTTATCTCTTCGGTTCACATCGTTCTAATACATTTAGTCTCCCGTATCAGGTCGAATGTGATCAATCCCACTGCACGGTAAACAGGCCAAAGAACTCTCAATGTGGAGAGTCAAATGGAATTGACATCAGCCCGGCCTCGTTTAGAGATGGAGTAGACCGTTTAGGTTCTGCTTTTATCCTTGGTTCTCCTTGCAATACAGGTTCGTTGGTCGACTGGGGAAATCCGTCCATTGCTGAGAGATTGTCGGCGTCTACGTTCATCATCAACGACGGCAACGTAGAGGCAATGCAATTCGATGGATTGCTCAACAGGGGGCTGTATGTGACAAATGATATTGACTCTTTGCTGGCCAGCCATGCTACGGCAAAGCTGCCCTCATCTCAAATGTCTCTTGCAATTTGGTTTGCATCATCAGCATCATCTATGGGTGTGTATGGCTTGATGGCAGCTGCCCAAGACAGTGTTGGTTGCCGAAAAGGATTCATGCTCACCTATGCGCTAGACCAATCCCTAGACATAACGTTTTCTTTCCAAGTTGCACTGGAAGAAAGTGATAATGGCATTCCAAGCGTTTTGGCGCTTGGACCTCTGCCATTGAGCAGGTCCATTTGGAGGCACGTGGTTGCAAGTTATGATGGTGCGTTTTTATACCTATATCTAGATGGCGTCTTGGCTGCCAGCAAGCGCGCTTGCTCTAAGCAGCAGTGTGGAAAGATTTCGTATCCTTCTGAGTGTGTTCGTGCATCAGAAACTCCGTTCACAATCGGAACATTCGAAAATACTCGCCTTGCGTTGAATTTTATGCACGTTGGTGCCATCAAGACTGCTCGGGTCGTTCGAAGGGCGATTTCTCCTCAGGAAGTGGAATATTTATACGCCATTCATTCAGCCATGCTCAGTGCCTCTCCACTCACAGAGACAGAATACTGGGTCAAGGATCTGGGCATTTTGGACCGACTTAGGTCGCCTGATAGTAACTTTGCGTCTGCTCGGGTTAACACCAACATCATTCTGAAAGGAAAGTTTTCCTCATTAAAACAGTATGCTTGCAAATTTCAAGATAGTGCCAATACTACATTCTCTCCCACTACGAGTGCGCAGTGTTCAGATCCTGAAGATTTTCAGTTGTGTGCTGCTGAGTATGTAGATAATCTGCACTGCACAACACCTCGATGGTTTGGAGCGTTCAAGGCTATGACGATAGGCGTCGTTATCCATGTGGGAGGAATTCAGAAGCCGCTTTGGTCAAAAACATGCCTTTCACCAGATTGTGGATTCGTACCAGCACACAAGCGAGACGCAATTGTAGGAACTTTGCCCTGGACCTACCAGACTGGGGTGTGCTCGATGACTGGCAATAAGTGCGCTGCTTCTCGGAATTGTCTGCCTGGTGAATCTTGCGAGCTCTTGATTCGTCAACGACCTGGATTGGAAGGTACCTTCACACGTTTCAGATTCACGACCGAATCAAACCTATACACGCTGGATGTGAATACCAAGAACTTATACTCGATCTCGAAGTTTGGCGCTGTCAGTGACTGTACTGGTAGGGGTTGCCACTTTCAGGAGAATGTGTGCGTCAAGATGACATTCTTGACGTATGCATGCCACGAGAACTGTGACAAAATTACAGAATGCACGGACCTACGTCAGTTGTATAATACAGTTGATCCTGTTACAGAATTTCCGGTTCTTCGTGGGTTGGAATATATGATGCAGGGCGCACATTCTTTCACCCAGTTCAGCATTGGGTCACGTCATTATCTCATAGCTGCCAATTTTTGGGATGGCGAATCAACAGTAACTTTCTCGCCATTGTTTGAATTGGATGAGCTGGGAAGTGCGATTCGTTTGCGTGTAACGTTCTTGCACAATATCAAGACGCACGGAGCTCGGAGGTGGGAAAGAATACACGTACATGGGACCGACTATCTGGTACTTGCCAGCTATTCCAGCCCCTGTCCAGTTTATCAGTGGAACTCTGGTACAAACAACATGGAAGATTCGTTGTTAGTGCTGCCAACATCCGGAGCCTCTGATGTTGTCAGTTTCACACTAGAAGGAATCACATATGTCGTGATCTCATCGTTCCGTGATGCAGCGACGAAGTCAATGCAGAGTTCCATGAAGATATTTGCCATGGGAACGTCGTACAATTCAACCCACAGTCTGTTTGGGGATGGGGGTATCCATGCCATGCACACTCAAGGGGGTGCTGGTGGTATATCAGCATTGCTGGTGCAGGAAATCAGTACGTTCGCCACTGTAGACCTGCAGCAATTTGAAATCGATGGGATTTTCTATGTAGCTGTCGCATCGTATGGGGCGCCACTCCTCGTCTTTAAGGCTGAAAGATCTCATGTTGCATTTGCTTCCTTGATATTGGTGCAACAAATCAATCCCCCTCTAAGATTTTTCCAGACGATCGGGGATGTAGATTTCTACGCGATGTCAGTGCGCTTTTTGAAGACTTCGGACCCGTACCTGGTTGTCACGACAACAAGGTACAACTTGCTGAACGATGATGAGGTGCTGCTGCTGCGCTGGAATGGCACTCATTTCCTGGGTCCCGCGACTGAAATGACACTGGCTAAGGATTTGGCGGGAGGGCAAGCGGTCCCTGTTGATTTACCGAGGACCGTTACAGTATTTGAAGACTCTTCCGGTGTATCTTATATGATGGCTGCTAGCAGCTCTTTGGGTGCACTATTCTACGAAGGTGAGCGGATCGTCGTAGGCGAGCTAGATGGTCCTGGCCCTATGATGTTTAGTCCTGACGGTCGGTTCCTCTATGTTGGCTGTTTTTACTCACGAAATATTGCTGTATTCAAGAGAAATGTTACGGATGCCGGCAGACTTACTTACGATGCAATGAATAGTTTGAACACCAGCTGGACCTCTAATCGGGTCACAGACATGAATGCTGCTGATCCCGGCGAGTGGTCTGCCGAAGACTATGGGTTCCCGCTGAGATCTATTACATCGATGGCAATGAGTCCTGACGGAAAGCATTTATATGTAGTGAGCTTCCTCGACAATGCAACCGTAGTATATGCTCGCTCAGAAGTGTCCGGTGCGCTTACACAAAAACAATTGATCTTGGACGGAATGACTGTTAACGGCCGGGTGGTAGATGGTCTTGCGCATCCGTTTGCTATTTCAGTGAACTCGGATGGCAAAACTCTGTATGTTAGTGCATGGAGCGACCACTCCATCGCAACTTTCGACATCTCTGACGATGGCACCTTGCTCCAGGCGGACCGACTGAAGAACGGAGAACGCCTTTTCTGGAGATTCAATGATACGACTGACGATTTGCCCATAGCAACTTCGCAGCCAGAATATGGAAGTTCGTGGAGTACCGGCAAATATCCCATGCGTCTGGGTGGAAACGGTCATTCGTGGTCTTTTTCGGCAAAGGATTCACGTTACTTTGTGATCGGGACTTCTAACTTTATTATCGTCGCACACAGTGACGTGATGGACCAGTCAAACACATTTTCGGCATCCAACGCAAAAATCTACAAGTGGAATACAGCACTGGCCACGTTCGAAGACTTTCAGGAATTTCCTCTTGACACTGCTGCTTCGTGTGTCTCGGCGTTTACCGTCACCCGGAAGAACGGTCTGCAGATGCATTACGTCACTGTCGGTAACGAGATGAACCCAGCTGGTGCGCGTGCCGGCGTGAATATTTATGAATGGCAAGCTCAAACAAGATTATTTACTCACCATCAGTCGCTTGACTTCGCCTTCCCACCTTCGAATGCTGTCGTTTCAATCGTACGGTTGAAAGCATTCTTTGTCGATGACTCACAGTATCTTGCTGTCGCAGTACATTCTGATGGCACGAATGATAAAATCTCATCTCACATCTTCCGGTGGAAAGCTGTTGATAGTCGCGATCCTAGTGCAGATCAGTTTGAACTGCACCAATTGATCCCTAGCACGAGTGTGAATGACATCGATTTCGGCTATTTCGGAGCCACTCCGCTCTTGATCTTAGCTAATAGTGCTCCTGACAGGCAGGCCGCACCCCAGTTCCGAGGCAACGTCAAGATTTACAAGTTTTCCAGAGGGCAATTCCAGGAAGTTCAGACTCTTCCAGCGAATGAGCCCTTCGATGTTGAAGCAATTTCTATTCACGGCGAAGGCGATTTCGTCGCCATTGCAAATAGACAGTCACAGGCTCCAACCACGTCCATCGACCAGTCTGTATACGACCAAGTGTCGGAACTGTACCGGTGGGACGCGACAGAAAGTCGGTTTGTGCTGCACCAGCAGTTTGATTCGACTTTTATGTCAGTAGTTGAGGATTCAGCATCATCAGCAGCCAAGTTAGAGTTCTGCCACCCAAATTGTGAACCCTCAGATGACGGTGTGCAGTTTCCGATTCCGGGTCTACGGGGGGTTACTTCCTTCACGTCTTTCTTAGCTGATGGGGAGAATTATCTAGCTGTCGCACAATCTGTTTGTGAGCCAGAATTTGGTCGCTTGAAATGCAAAATGCCTCAACCGAAATCGGCAATCCTGCAGTTCAACCGGTTATCCAAGAAATACGAAGAATTGCAGTCGATGACTAGTCTTGATTTTGATTTGATTCATGGAGGACCCATACCCGATGATGAATTGAAAATACATCAGTACGCCTTCCGCATGAATACTGGTCGTGCAGTTAGGTTTGATTTTTTTGCGATAGGAGATTTACAATTCCTCTTGCTGAATAGTTTGACGAGAGGAGCTGTCCTTTTTGAATGGGACTTTGAAAAGGTGATTGGGTTGAATGGTCCAGTTGCTATCGAGTCCAAGCAAAAAAAGGTTTTCGTTTTGAGCCAAACAGACGCAGCTGTTGTTGCACTCGAACACTCGACACGAGCTGACGATGTTGGAAACTCTGTACGACGATGCAGCTCTGGTTGCATTCAATTCGTTGATGCTATCTCTGAAATGCCGCTAAATTTTGACCGTAAGAGGACCACTAAAACTCGTGGAATACGAGGCTTGAGAGGCGGAACACGCCTTGAACTCGACACTGCATCTGGCCTGGCTGGCAACGGAGACCTAAAGGTCAGAGTTTATGGCAAGTTGCCTAGGGATCAGTATGTATGTGCTCCCCTCGAACCCAACAGTCCTACCAAAACCAAAGCGATCATCAACAATCGTGAGGTATTCGCTCCTGATGCGCATTGCCAGCGTCTTGTATTTGGAGTTACCCGTCTCTCGAGCGACAATCCTATTCTATTACAAAGTGAGCCCACCTTCGCCCAAAATGGAGCACTCAGCTTCACCCCAACTCCATATCAATCAGGGCAGGCCACGTTCCGAGTCGTTCTCACCGACGACGCAGGCTTGAATTCGGCATCGCACGATTTTACCATTGAAGTCCTTCCAGTGAACAATCGACCTTCATTCGTGGCCTCGGATATTTTGGTAAACGAAAACCGGACTGCCGTGCAAAAACTGGTTTTTGCAGTAAATGTGAGCGCAGGGCAGGCAGAAGAGGATCAGAGCATTTCATGGGATTTCAGCTATACGAATCCAGATGTGTTTGCCTCGCCCCCGTCCCTGTTGGTCGAAATTCAAAATGGACAGCAGGTAGGTGTACTTCAATTCATGACAAATCAGAAGCCTGGGGCGTCGGAATTCACAGTTAGATTGGTGGACGATGGTTCATCGGAAATCGACAAGGGGGACGAAAACGCAGCTCTTGAGCAGACCTTCTCCGTATATGTGAGGGGCAGAAACCAAGCACCAGCATTTTCAGTGGTTGCCAACGTAACATTGTGTCAGGATGCGGAAGAGCAATCTTTATCCAATTTTGCCCAAATATTGTCAGCAGGTGCTCCCGCAGAAGGCAACCAGGAAACGACCTTTTCGTTACACTCTGTTTCGTGTACGTTTGAATGCTCTAGAGGGCCGGCTGCTGGAAAGGGCCTCTTTTCAAAATTTGATTTACTACCAGACGGGACAATGGTCATGCAAACTCAAGAAGATTATGTCGGAGGATTTTCGGTAACAATCGCCCTCAAAAATAGCGGCGGGACGGCATTTGGCGGGATCGACACAGCTTACCAATCGTTTCTTCTGATGCTTTTGCCCAGCGCAGACAGCGTGCCAACCACTAGCAAGCACCTGAAACTCGCACAAAATAGTCAGCAGGTGTCGCACAGGTTTGTAGCGTTCCCCAATGTCAGCCAGTCCGTAGCATACACTTACCAACTCTTCGAAATCGAAGATGGAGATGCTGTCTTTGCTATTGCCCCGTATGTCGATACGTTTGGCGATGTGCACTTTGCTATTTCTGCTGATGCCGTAGGTACAGCATACATGTCTGTCAAGCGTTCTATCGCTGTGCTCGGCAGCTCTCTGTTGTCTGTCGCTGGATGCTCCACTGTTCTGGATCAAAGTGCGCTGTCGGTTGTCATCAGCGCCGAGACCACAGCTTCAACCGACCTGACGCTCAAAGCGCCGAGCTTTGATATTCCCGAGTCGCAGTTGGTGGTGGAAGGAAGGGGCTATCAGTCAGTGTCCAACTTTGCCACTGGTATTACTGCAGGGGCCAATCGTGGGAGTTCAACACAGTTGACATTCATCACATCGTTCACTTCCACACAGGACAAGCTATTTACGACTGAGCCGCGCGTGACCTCAGATGGGACTCTCGAGTTTGCAGGTGCAACTCACGGTAGCGCCAGCGTACAAGTGCAACTGCAGGTGGCAGGTGATGCTTCTGAGAGCATGGTGACGCGAAAGCAGTTTACGCTGATGATTTTCCCGCTGCCTCGTGTGCAATCGATTACACCGCAGATTGTGCCCTTGGAAGGCAACGTTAGAATCACCGTCAGAGGGCACTTCTTTGGATCACAATACAGCCGTGGCTACAGTGCGCCAACTTACGGTAATTTCTCGATTTACGTCGGGAGAACCCGGTGCGTGGACGAGGTTTATATTTCGGACACTGAAGCCACGTGCATGGTTTTGAGTGGTGTGGGGGCATCGACCGTTTCTTTTAATATTTCTGACGGCGCAGTGACTCGCACTGGCAGCCTAGAAAAGGCTGTGGTGCACGCGTTAGTGCTGTACGCAGGAGCGTCTCAAGATGCAGAGCAGGCAGGCTTTGTCGGCTTTGGACCTACTTCTATTTCGTCGGGTAGCTTCTCGCTGCCGTCTGCGTCCGCAGGGGACGCCATGCTCAACATCTCTCGAGCTGTTCTTGCTGTGGCCAAGTATGCCGGAAAGATCTTCGCTGGAGGTAATTTCCGGATGGCTGCTGGAGTGGAAATTGGGCACATTCTGTCCTGGGATGGTCTCAAGGTCGAGCGAATCGAGCGTGGCTTGGACGGCGTTGTTGAATCCATGACCGTCCACCAGGGCTTACTTGTGGTTGGTGGACAATTTATGACGGCCTTGGGTGTGGGGGGAAGCTCTCTGCGATCTGGCGGTCTGGTTGGGTGGAATGGCCTGTCTTGGACTCTCATAGGTGATGCTGACGTGCAGGGTATCGTCACGACTTGCTTCACCGTCGGATCAAACCTGTACATTGCAGGCCGTTTCCGTGCGGTTGGTACCTTAAAAGCAGAGGGCATGGCTGTGTATGATGGCTCGAGTTGGCAGACAATCGGACAAGACACTGCAGTGTCCGGCGGCCTGGTCAACACAATGGCTACGCTACACGGTGACTTATACGTTGGCGGCACGTTTTCAAAAATGGGCAACACAGATGTTGCTGGCTTTGCGAAATGGGATGGACGCAGATGGTCAGCTCTGGGCTCCTTTAACGGAGCCGTCAACACCATTGCCGTCGACGGCGAGTTCATTCTTGTTGGTGGCGACTTCACTCAGGTGGACGGCGTTGCCGTAAATAATATCGCTCGCTACTACTCGGGCAAATGGACGAGTCTCGGGGGTGGACTCGATGGCACCGTCTTTTCGATCTCGTCATTCGGCCCGTGCGTCTACGTGGGTGGCGCTTTCACAAACTCGCTCTCTGCAGACGGACTGGCATTGCACGTGACCAAATACCTCACAAGATGGTGCGTGCCTGCAGAAGGCGAGGAGCAGAGGTTTGAGAAATTTGACACCTTTGATTCTCTCGGGCCTGTGCACGTCATTCAACCCTTTTTTTAGACTAAGTGGTAGCAGTCCTGCTCTATAATGCATAGCTCTATAATGCAGTCGAATCCTTGCTGTACATCTATATTGTTCTGCCAATAAACCCTTTAAATCAGAA
>Ga0138261_1291762_pt1 | contig 16488 bp, 14 predicted proteins | sample RNAA_720151113_FD_105266 | JGI IMG/M metagenome (GOLD analysis project Ga0138261, IMG submission 105266) | Metatranscriptomics of polar marine prokaryotic and eukaryotic communities from Palmer Station, Antarctica after 72hr light incubation -... | ecosystem: Environmental > Aquatic > Marine >...
CCTTTTTAATTAGATATATTTTATAACGATTTTCTAAATAAGTTTTCTCTTAACTACATTGGCTACCAACTTATTATCAGCTTTACCAGCTAATGCTTTTGTTGCAGCTCCCATAACCTTACCCATATCTTGAGGACCTTTAGCTCCAGTCTTTTCAATTAAACCTTCTATAACAATAGCGATATCTGCTTCGCTCATCATTTCAGGTAAATATGTTGCTAAAATATTAGCTTGATCAACTTCTTCGGCAGCTAAATCCTCTCTGCCTTGAGCAATATATAAAGCAGCACTATCTTTTCTTTGCTTTAATAATTTTTGAAGAATCTTAACAACAACTGCGTCAGCGACCTCATTACCTCCACCGTCTTTTGTTGCTTCTTTCAAAACTTCAGACTTAATAGCTCTTACTGTGTTTAAAGTATCACGATCTTTTGCTTTCATAGCAGTTTTTATATCTGCATTGATTTGTTCTACTAAGCTCATCTTAATCTACGTTATCATGTAAAAATGAATTATTAGACCTGATTTCAGGGTTGTTTTCTCCATCATCACCAAGTGTAAATCTAGATACATTAGTTTCAGAAGAATGATTAACAGAATTCAATTTCACCTTTCTTCTTAAATAAGCAGGTTCGTTTTCCAAATCATTAATACCTGAAGGCGTTTTCATCTTCTTAGAAAGATTATTCAATTGACTTAATCTTTCTTGAGACCTTTTCATTCTTTCCTCAGCATCTAATTCATCTGCAAATGTCGAAGCAGGCTCTTGAGGTTCCACAGGAATACTTGTGCGTTCCTGACTTACAAAAGTTGGTGTAAATGGAGTTGACACTTCCTTTACTTCCTCTTCTCTATTCTGAGAAGACTCAAACTCAAACGTTGGAGCATTATCTTCTTCAGTATTTTCTTCAACTGTTTTCGAATTCAAATCCGAAGCAACTTCCTCTTCATCATATAAATTATGAACGATTTTAGCTGGCTCAACTTTTAGAGATGGAGTTTCATTACTTGATGATTCTTTTCTTATTTCGTTCTGAGCATTCCAGTTATTAGTAGAGGCTACTTCTTGTTTCTTCTCAACTGAAGAAACATCTAGTTTCATCTCAAATTGTTCTGGTTCAGCAGTCTTTAAGGTGGGCTCAAGCTTGTTTACTGGTTCAGTAGTAACTTCAGATTTTACTGCAACAACCTTTTCTGTATTCAAACTATGAACAACCTTTTCTTTTTTCTTTTCACTTTGAATTCCTCCGATACTTTTATTAGCCTGAAAACCTGTAGCTATTAAAGTAATTGAAATGTTATCTCCCAATTCTTCATCCACTCCAGTTCCCCAAATAATATCAGCAGAGGATCCTGCTTCATCTTGGATGTAATCAGTAATCTCAGTAATCTCGTCCATCATTACCTCATTCGAACCTGAAGAGATGTTTAATAGAATATAATTAGCACCTTCGATATCATTGTCATTTAATAATGGAGACGCTAAAGCTGCTTGAGCAGCAACTTTAGCTCTATTTTCACCAGAAGCTTGACCGCTTCCCATAATTGCAACACCACTATCAGTCATTACAGTTCTTACATCTTCAAAATCCACGTTAATGTATCCTGTTCTTGTAATTACTTCTGCTATTCCTCTTGCTGCAATTGTTAAAATATCATCAGCTTTAGCAAAAGCTTCTGATAAAGATAAATTTCCATAAATATCTCTTAATTTATCATTACAAATGATAACACAAGTATCAACAGACTCTCTTAATTCTTCTAAACCATTATTTGCTTGAGTAGATCTTTTTCTTCCTTCAAACATAAACGGATAAGTAACAATACCTACCGTAAGAATACCTAATTCTTTCGCCGCTTTTGCAATAATTGGGGCTGCACCAGTTCCTGTTCCTCCCCCCATTCCTGCGGTGATGAAAAGCATTTTAGTATCAGTTCCTAAAATCTCTTTGATCTCTTCTAAATTTTCAATCGCTGCATTCATTCCAACTTCAGCAATAGAACCCGCACCTCTTCCTCCTGTTAGATTTAATCCTAACTGAATTTTATTAGGAACAGGACTCATTTCTAGCGATTGTTCATCCGTATTACACACGTAAAAATCTACGCCCTTAATACCTTGCTTGTACATGTGGTTTACAGCGTTTGTACCACCTCCTCCTACACCAAATACTTTGATGATTGAGTTTTCTTCGTTTTGTAAATCAAATTGCATCATAACACTTTTTAATTTAATGACTAACCACTATTTGTTAGTCTAGTTCTTTAATTATTTATTCTGTATCATCTTCAAAAAACTGAGTTGTTTTCTTCAATATTGCATCGAAAAAATTACCTCTACTTTTTGTTGAATGTCCTTTTACTTTATTTGAATTTGTTGCATTCTGTTTTGCCACAGTGTCTAGTCCTTTAATTACCAAACCAACACCTGTCGCGTAAATAGGACTTGTAATCTCCTCAGCATTTCCACTCGCTAAATGTTCGTTTGGATATCCAATTCTAGTATCCATTCCACTCATGTACTCCACTAATTGTGTAACATGTTTTAGCTGAGACCCAACACCAGTAACCACAATACCAGCAATTAGTTTTTTCTCAAATCCTGAATTTTTAATCTCGAAATACATATTCTCGATTATTTCCTCCATTCTGGCCTGAATAATATGTGCCAAGTTTTTTACTGAAATCTCTTTCGGTTCTCTACCTCTTAATCCAGGGATACTAACGATTTCGTTCTCTTGGTTTTCATTTGCTAACGCAGACCCAAACTTCACCTTTAAAAGTTCAGCTTGCGATTTAATAATTGTACAACCTTCCTTTATATCCTCAGAAACGATATTTCCTCCAAATGGAATAACAGCTGTATGACGAATTATTCCATCTTGGAAAATCGCAATATCTGTAGTTCCACCTCCAATATCAACCAAAACAACTCCAGCTTCTTTTTCTTCAGCACTTAAAACTGCTTCTGATGAAGCCAGTGGTTCCAAAATTAAATCTGCTGCTTGCAAGCCTGCTTTTTCAACACATTTATAAATGTTTTTTGCAGCAGTAACCTGTCCAGTGATTATATGAAAATTAGCTTCTAAACGAACTCCCGCCATTCCTATTGGATCTTTTATTCCCTGCTCACTATCAACAATATATTCTTGTGGAAGTACATGTATAATTTCCTCACCTGGAAGAGTTACTAGTTTATACATATCGTCAATCAATCCATCAATATCTAATTGCGATATTTCTAGCTCAGTTGCATGACGAACTTTAACTCCTCTGTGCTGTAAACTTTTAATATGCTGACCAGCAATACCTACATTTACAACTCTAATATCAACTCCAGATTGTGCTTCAGCTTCCTCTACAGCAGCTCTAATACTTTTAACTGTTTTATCAATATTAGAAACAACACCACGAGTAACTCCAACGGATTCCGATTTTCCCATTCCGAGAATCTCGATTTTTCCGTATTCATTCTTCCTCCCCACCATACAAACAATTTTGGTGGTTCCGATATCCAATCCTACAACTATATCTGAAGTACTCATACTTTCTACTATCTTATTTACAAACTATTTGGTCGCTAAATTTTAAGTTAACGACCTTGTACTTATCCCATCCTACCTTTTTGGCAATTTCATTATGGAATATTTTTATTTTTTCAAGTTTCGATTCGTAATCACTTAAATCACCAAGAATAAATTCCTGATTACCCGCAAGAGGGATTAAAGTAGCATCTCCATTTTCTTCGATATAAATCTGCCCTATTTGCGCTCTCCAATAAGCATTTCCATCTACAAACTTTGCTAATGCAAATACATCACTAATTAATTTAGTGTGTTCCTGTAAATTTTCAACTGCTAGAGAATCCTTTAAATACCTATTGTATTTATATAAATGACCAGTAACTGTTAGTACTCTAGGTGTATATTTAGCCCCCCAAATCATTATTTCACCGTCTTCATCTATATAAAAACCATTAGTTGTATCTGGTTTTAATCTAGCTATTACTCTTTTCAACTCAACATTTAAATGAACGTTCCCTTGAATATTTGTATAAACCTCTGCGTTTTTAACCGAAGGGTCACTTTCTAACAAATTTTCAATTTCGACTAAGTGTAAATCACCAACTCGCTTACCTTTTAAAGTATCTAACCTTGTGTAAACCAAGTTCTCAACATCATTTTTATCCATAAATGGATCTCCCTTTAAAGCGTTGATTTTAATGTTTACGCTCTTAACAATTGTATTTTCTTGCTCTTTTTTAACGAATGCCAACAATATTAACAGACCAGCTATTAACAAAAAACCTCCTAATTTCTTGAGTATATTTATCATTAAAAAAAGTTAACCCACTCTAATTCAATAAGTAATCCCTAATGTTCGCTACTTCTGCACCTATATCACCTGCACCCATAGTTAAAACTACGTTACATTTTGAATGTTTAATGAGGGTAGGTAGTTGTTTTTTTGAACAAAGCATTTTTGATTTCATGTTGATAAGCCCTAATAACATCCCCGAATTCACCCCTTCAATAGGTAATTCTCGAGCTGGATAAATATCCAATAATAAGAGTTCATCTAACAATTCTAAACTCCTTGCAAAACCTTCTGAAAAATCTTGAGTTCTACTAAAAAGATGTGGTTGAAAAACGCCCAAAATAGGTTGATCAGGATACATCTTTTTAACCGAATTAACCAACATTGTAATTTCTTCTGGATGGTGGGCATAATCATCGATGTAGACAATTTTATCAGTCTGAATTTGAATATCAAAACGTCTTTCAACACCACCGTAAGCTGCTAATGCACACTTTAATTTATTAGGGGCAATTCCTTTCTGAATTCCAACAGCAAAAGTCACTAAAGCATTTTCCATATTGTGAATTCCAGGCAGGCCAATTCTCACATCTCTCAATTCTTGATTATCCCATCTAAAATCAGCCAAAAACTCCGTGTTTTCTACTCTGAAATTAGCAGCATAAAAATCAGCTTCTGGGTTATCAATTGAATAAGTCAAGTGATTATCTCCTAAAACTGAAATTAAATTATGATGAATAATTGTTTGCCCATTTTCTTTAAGGTTTTCTGTCAAAAATTGCCTGAAAGTTCTGTGCATTTCTTCCTTGGTTCCGTAAATGTCCAAATGATCAGGATCTACAGCCGAAACAGTGATGATTTCAGGTTTTAACCATAAAAACGAACGATCGTATTCATCTGCTTCAATAACAGTTACAGTACTATTTATATCGTGGTAATAATTACTATTTAAATCTTTTGCTATCCCGCCTAAAAAAGCAGTAAAAGGAACTTTACAATATTTCAACATCTGAGCAATCATGCTAGAAATTGTCGTTTTTCCATGCGTTCCAGAAACAGCAATACTTGGATGTGTTTCTGTAATTTCCCCTAAAATTTGTGATCGTTTTAAAATATCAAATCCTTCTTTTTGGAAATACAACCATTCTTGATGATCAACAGAAACAGCTGGAGTTCTAACAACTAGCGTTTCTGATTGAATTAAGAAACACTTTGGGATTGCCGCAGATTCATCGTTGTAATGAATCTGTGCTCCTTCCTGGACTAGTTTTTTTGTTAAAGTAGTTTCCGTTTTATCATATCCTCCTACCGTAAATCCCTGCGCTAAAAAATATCGGGCAAGCGCACTCATTCCAATCCCTCCTATTCCTAAAAAATAAATATTTTTCTTTTGATCAAACATTTACGATTTTATTAATTTTTCAACTTCATACATGATTAGTTCAGAAGCATTATCAATTTTTAGTTTCGAGATGTTATACGATAATAAAGCTTGCTCATCAGGATTAGAAATCAATCGATCTACTTCCTTAAATAGGTTTTCTTCCACTTCTGAATCTTTAATTAAAATAGCTGCTTTATGAATGACCAACGCCATTGCATTTGCTGTTTGATGATCTTCAGCAGCAAATGGAAATGGCACTAAAATACATGGTTTTTTAACAACTGACAATTCAGAAACAGACATTGCTCCTGATCTTGAAATCACAACATCAGCTGCTGCGTAAGCTAAGTCCATCTCGTAAAGGAATTCATGTGATTGAATTAATGAACCGCCTATTTCTCCTACTCGTTTAGTTGCTCGAGTCGTATAAAACTTCCCTGTTTGCCAAAGTAATTGATACCCTTTTTCTTTAAATAATTCTAAACTTTTATCAAGTGCCTTATTAATACTCCTAGCTCCTTGACTTCCTCCTATTGATAGAACAATTGGTGAATTAGGATCAAGGTTAAATTTCTCAATCGCTCTTGCTTTTTTACCTTCTAATTTTAAAATTTCCTTTCTAACTGGGTTTCCCGTAACTACAAGATTACTTTTTGGGAAAAATTGCTCCATTCCTTGAAAAGCCACACAAACCGTGTTTACATTTTTTCCAAGTAGTTTATTTGTAATTCCAGGGTACGAATTGGATTCGTGAATAAGCGTTGGAATTTTTAGCCAAACAGCAGCTTGTAAAAGTGGACCGCTTGCATACCCTCCAACACCAATACAAATATCTGGTTTAAACTTTTTAATAATCTTTCTTGCGTTCCACAAGCTAGAGATCAGCTTAAATGGAAAGGATAAATTAGCGAGCGTTAATTTCCGCTGAATTCCACTAATCCATAAGCCTTCTATTTTATAACCAGCTTTTGGAACTTTTTCCATTTCCATCTTTCCTTTTGCTCCAACAAATAATATTTCAGAGTTAGGATATTTAGCTTGGATTTCATTTGCGATCGCAACTGCAGGAAAGATATGTCCTCCAGTTCCACCACCACTTACAATTACTCTAAGATTTCGCATTTGCTTTTGAATCAGAATTTGAACCTACCTCTCTACTTACGCTCAAAATAATTCCAATTGAAATTGCCGTGAACCATAATGAAGTTCCTCCCATACTAACCATCGGTAATGGTTGACCCGTTACTGGGAATATTCCTACCGCCACAGCCATATTACTAAAAGCTTGAAGTACCATACCTGATGATAATCCAACGACTAATAATGTTGAAAAGATTTTCTTTGAACGTTTAGCTATGATAATACTTCGAAAAAGTAGCAATAAGTACATTACAATCGTAAAAATTCCTCCTGCAATTCCGTAATTCCTCAAAATAGTTGCATAAACAAAATCTGATGCCGCCTGAGGTGGTTGTCCGAATTTCCCGCCAGTACTAAACCATAATCCTATCGGGCCTCCGTCCCAAATTGAGGCTTCTGCCAGATATTTCTGGTAATTTCCTTCTATATCTTCTGCACCCATTGTAAACGAGAACAATCGATGCTTCCATGTTTCTAACCTAGGAAACCATTCTGGTAAAATGGTTATCATCACAAAAAAAACCAATCCTAACGAACCTAAAACAATAATAAAATGTGATATTTTCACACCACCAAAAAACATCATTAATAAACAAACACCCATGATTAATGCTGCTGTGCTAAAATCACTTTTTACAACTAAAGCACACATCAATATTACGGGAAGAAATAAGTGTTTTATAACCTCTTTAATATCTCCTAATTCGTTCTTTTTTTTACTTAAGACTCTAGCTAAATAGATTATTAATGAAAGCTTAGCTAGATCTGAGGTTTGAAAACTTAAACCAATAATCGGAATTTTAATCCATCTTTCTGCTGAACTCACACTGTGTCCTGAGAACATAGTGTAAAGCAATAAAGGAACAGTCATCGCCATCAACACGAGTGATATTCTTGAGAGGTAGCCATGCTTTATCTTGGAGGTTTGATAAGCTATAACAAAGGCAAACAATAAAATTATTCCATGTTTCAACACAAAATAAGAATGGTTACCTCCCTTAAAAGCGTGTACTAAATGAGATGTACCAACATAAATAACAGGAATAGACATTAGTCCTAGAGAGATTATTATCCCCCAAATGATCTTATCGCCATATATCTTATTATACAGTTCACGCATCTATAATAAAAGCCCTTCCTTATATTTTTTAACCACCCACACTGCGCTGAAAATTAATGCCAGCAATACACTAGATAAAACAAGGGTAAACAAGTACTTTATCTCTTTACTATTATCAGGTTTAACGCTCATAACTTTTTAGTTTATAGGTTCCTTACAACTTTTTTAAAGGTATTTCCTCTTTCTTCTAAATTCTCGAACATATTAAAACTTGCCGATGCTGGTGATAACAATACCGTCTCTCCTTTATCTGCAATATAATATGCCATTTGAACTGCTTCTTCCATCGATTTAGCATCTACAATCATGTCAACTTTATCTAAAAAGCTATCGAAGATTTTAGACTTGTCTGTACCGATGTAAACTACAGCTCTAACTTTCTCTTTAGCTAATTCCTGTAGTGGCGTATAATCAACAGTTTTATCAACACCACCAACAATCCAAATTGTTTGTCTAGACATTCTTTCTAGTGCATACCAAGATGAATTTACGTTAGTCGCTTTTGAATCATTGATGTATTCAATCCCGTGTACATTTGCTACAAACTCCAGTCTGTGCTCAACATTTTCGAATTCAGCGAACGTTTCCTTAAGAGATTCCTTTCTTAGGTTACCAGCATTCTTTTTTAAATTCTCGGCCATTGTGTCGCCCGTACTCAATTTTGTTTGAAATTCGAAATTTCCCTTTGTCATGGCTATTTTCTAATTACTTAGTTATATTATTTATTGCTTTCTTAAACTTCATTCCCCTGTCTTCATAATTATGAAACAGGTCAAAACTTGCACAAGCTGGAGAAAGTAAAACCGTAAAGCCTTCGCTAGCCATAGCTGTTGCTTTTGTTACTGCTTCTTCCGCACTTAATGCGTCTTCTATTTGTTTTACGTAAGGATCAAATGCTGTATGCAATTTTTCGTTTTCAATACCTAAACAAACAATACCACGTACTTTGGATTTTACTAAAGGGATCAATTGGGAATAATCATTCCCTTTGTCCACACCACCAGCAACCCAAATAATGTTATCTAATATACTATCCAATGCATACCATGTGCTATCCACATTAGTCGCTTTTGAATCATTTATATACTCAATACCATTAAGAACTAAAACACTTTCTAAGCGATGTTCAATTGAATTAAAAGTACCAAGAGCCTCCACAATTGTACTTTTTTCAATGTCTAAAACATTCGCTACAGAAACCGATGCCATAATGTTATATGAATTATGTTTCCCTCGCAACTTACAGGCATCAACAGATATCCTCATAAGATTGTTAATATCTAATGATATATCAGTATCATTCACCCCTGCCCCTCCACTTCCTAATGCGCTGTATTTAAACGGATAAGCCTTTATAGGAAAAGTTACGTCACACTTATTTTTACAGATGTTATCATCATCACCATTGTAGATAAAAACAGAGTTTTCGTCTATATTTTTTATGATTTCAAACTTAGAACCAATGTAATTATCGAATTTATACTCATATCGATCGAGGTGATCTGGCGTAATATTCAATAAAACACTCACATCAAACTTCATATTTTTGATACCATCTAGCTGAAAACTACTCAACTCTAAAACATAAATATCAAAATTACATTCAGCAACTTGCCAAGCGAAACTTTTTCCTATATTTCCACCCAATCCAACATTTAATCCACCTGCTTTAAGTAGGTGATATGTTAGAGATGCTGTAGTTGTTTTTCCGTTACTCCCAGTTATTCCAATAATCTTAGCGTTGGTAAACCAGCTTCCAAATTCAATCTCTGAAATCACAAGGACTCCAACTTCATTCAGTTTTACAATTAATGGAGCAGAGTCTGGAATTCCTGGACTTTTAACAACCACATCGGCATTCATTATTAGCTCATCAGTATGTTTGTTTTCTTCAAACAAAATACTCTCTTTTAAAAGAACGTCTTTATATTTTTCAGCGATTGCTCCTCTATCAGAAACAAACACATCATAATTTTCTTTTGCACCTAAAATAGCTGCACCTACTCCACTTTCTCCACTTCCTAATATCACTAAACGCTTCTGGATCATTACCTTAACTTTAAAGTAACTATTGCTAAAATCGCTAGTAAAATTCCAACAATCCAAAACCTTGTCACAATCTTAGCTTCGGGATAACCTAGCTTTTGGTAATGATGGTGTAACGGAGCCATTTTAAAAATTCGTTTTCCTTCTCCGAATCTTTTCTTCGTGTATTTAAAGTATCCTACTTGCATTACTACACTTAGATTTTCCACTAAGAATATCCCACAAATGATAGGAATTAAAAGTTCTTTCCTGATCGCAATTGCAAAAGTTGCGATAATTCCTCCTAGTGCTAAACTTCCTGTATCACCCATGAAAACCTGAGCAGGATATGCGTTGTACCATAAAAATCCGATACAAGCTCCAACAAAAGCACCCATGAAAATCACAAGTTCTCCAGTATTTGGGATGTACATAATATTTAGATAATCAGCAAATACAGCGTTACCTGAAACGTATGCTAACACCCCTAAAGTAACTCCAATGATTGCTGATGTTCCCGTTGCCAAGCCATCAATTCCATCGGTTAAATTGGCTCCGTTGGAAACTGCTGTGATTATTAAAATTACTACCGGAATAAATATCAACCACGCCCATTTCTCCGCATCTAATCCAAACCATTCTACAACTTCACCATAATCCATTTCATTATTTTTCATGAAAGGGATTGTAGTTGCCATCGATCTTGTTTCTTTCCAGTGCATTGTCTTACGCTCATGTCCATCTTCCATGATCTCATAAGTTGCAGGGGTTTGCTCAGCGATAACAACATCATTATTAAAAAATAATGTTGCTCCAACGATAATTCCTATACCTACCTGACCAACTATTTTTGCTTTTCCTTGTAAGCCTTCTTTGTTCTTTTTAAATACTTTAATGTAGTCATCTAAGAAACCTATTAATCCCAACCAAACAGTCGACAATAAAAGCATAATAATATAAATGTTATCCAATTTTGCAAACAGCAATGTTGGAATCAATATCGCTGCAAGAATCATTAAACCTCCCATTGTTGGAGTACCTGCCTTTTCTATTTGTCCGTCTAAACCAAGATCTCTTACCGTTTCTCCAACTTGTAAGCGTTGCAACATTTTAATGATGCGTTTCCCTAGTATCAAAGAAATAATCAGTGATACAATAATTGCTGCTGCAGCCCTTGTTGTGATAAACAAAAATGCTCCCGCCCCTGGTAAATTTAAATCGTTTAGATAGTCGAATAAATAGTATAACATTACTTCCCTAGTACTTTAAATGAATTCTCTAATATTTCTAAATCATCAAAAGGATGTTTTACTCCTTTTATATCCTGATATTTTTCATGTCCCTTTCCAGCAACAATTATTATATCATTCTCTTGCGCCAATGCACATGCTGTTTTTATCGCTTCTGCTCTATCTGTAATTGCCAACGTTTTTGCCAACTCTACAGGATCAAGCCCCATTTTCATTTCGTTAATAATAGCTTCTGGCTCTTCCGATCTAGGATTATCAGAAGTTATAATAACACGATCACTTAAATGCGTAGCGATCCTACTCATTAATGGTCGTTTCTCAGTATCCCTATCTCCACCACAGCCAACAATTGTAATTAACTGTTCGTTTCCTGTTCGGATATCCCTAATCGTTTGCAATACTTTTTTTAATGCATCTGGCGTGTGTGCATAATCAACAATAGCAATGATATTCCCTGCTGATTTAAAGTGTTGAAACCTACCTTCAACAGATGATAAACTCGATAAAGAAGTAAGTATTTCCAATTTATCCTCGCCCAACTCCATTGCTACAGCGTAAACCGATAGTAAATTATAAGCATTGAAAGAACCTACTAAACGCGTCCAAACATCATGTCCGTCAATGTTTAATTGTAAACCTTCAAACGAGTTTTCAACCAATCGGCATTTATAATCTGCCATTGCCTTTAGGCCATACTTCTTAACAGTTGCCTTTGTGTTAAGCACCATTGTTCCACCATGACGCTCATCTGCATTAGTAATTGCAGTTGCAAATCCTGGTAGTTCATCAAAAAACTGCTTTTTTGCTTTTATATAATCGTCAAACGTTTTATGATAATCTAAATGATCATGTGTGATATTAGTAAACAAACCAATATCAAAAGAAAGACCTCCTATTCTTCTTTGATGAATTGCATGAGAACTTACTTCCATAAAACAATGCGTACAACCTTTCTCTACCATGTCAGCCAAAAGCTTATTCAACTCGATAGCGTTTGGTGTTGTATGTGTTGCAGGAATTGTTTCCCCAATAATTCTATTTCTTACAGTTGAGAGTAAACCTACTTTTTTTCCCATTCCTCTGTAAAGAGAATATAAAAGAGTAGCTGTTGTAGTTTTACCGTTTGTTCCTGTAATCCCAATCAACTTTAATTTTTCCGATGGATTATCATAAAAATTACAAGCAATAATACCTAAGGCCTCAGTTGAGTTCTTAACTTGAACGTAAGTAATTTTCTCGTTAATTTCCTCAGGGAAAACTTCACAAACAATAGCTAAAGCACCATCTTTAATCGCTTCGTCAATAAAATTGTGTCCATCGGAAAGTGTTCCAATGGTAGCAACAAACAAACTAGAATTTGCAACGTGTCTGGAATCAAAACATATCGAAGTAATGGCAACATTAGTGCTCCCTTTCACTTCTTTAATTCCCGTTTTATATAACAAATCAGATAGTAACTTCATTATCCTAGTATGATTTCTATTTGTTTTCCTTTAATTATCGCACTCCCTGGAGATAAGCTTTGTCTTACCACTTTCCCTTTTCCAATTATTTTAACCGTAAGTCCTTGTTGTTCCAATATAAAAAGCGCATCCCGTACAGTCATTCCTTGCACATTAGCAACCGTTTTACTTCGAATAGTGTAATTTGAAGTCTTTAAAAAATTACCTTGAACGCTAGCTCTAACATAATTAGCACCCCCTCTAGCGTCAGATTTGATGTTTAGTTCATTCATTACCTCAACAACTTCTACTTCAATCCCATTCTTAATTTTCATATCATCAGATGATGATTCAGCGATTAATTCTGTACGTAATTCTTTATCCAAAGCATAAACTCTATCCGAAATTTTCCTGAAAACTGGAGCAGCTGTACTACCTCCATAAATACCGTTTGCTCTTGGGTTTGTAATTACAACAATACAAGAAAACCTAGGATTATCAGCTGGGAAATAACCTGCAAACGAACTTCTATATTCCACTTTATTTTTACCGTTTTTCGCGTAGTTTATTTTTGCAGTTCCTGTTTTACCAGCTACTTTATAGAGTGAACCTTTAAATGGAGTTTGAGCTGTACCTCTAGTTACAACTCCTTCCAATAAACTTTGTAATGCCGTAACTGTTTTCTGAGAACAAATTGATGATTCGATAACTACTGGAGGAAATGTTGTCTCTTTCTGATCCTCGTTAATTACTTTCTCAATAAAACAAGGTTTAATTAACTTTCCATTATTTGCTACTGCATTATAAAAAGCTAGAATTTGCATTGGAGTAAACAACGTTTCGTAACCATGACAAGTCCATTGTAAAGTTGTACCATACCAATCACTGTCTGCTTTATTTTTTATTTTTGGACTAATTTCCCCAATAATATCTAAGTCTAGCTTTTCACCTAATCTGAAGCTATACAACCTATCAATATATTCTTGTGGGTTATCCTTGTATAATTCCTCGATTAATTTAACTGTTCCAACATTTGAAGATTTTTCAAAAATTTCTCTAACCGTTAAACTTGTGTTTTGAGGGTAGTAATGAGAATCTCTAATTTTACGATCGTAAACCTTATATATACCATGGCCGATATCGATTGTTTTTTTATCAAGGTTAATATTCTGCTTCTCTAAAGCAGCCATAAAACTTGCAAGCTTTATAGTTGAACCTGGTTCTTGAGCATCTGCAACAGCATAATTTTTAGCCTCCCAATAATTCCCTAAAGTATCCACTTTTAAGTTGGCGATTGCTCTAACTTTTCCTGTTGCAACTTCCATAACAACAGCACAACCATAATCTGCTTTATTATGGAATAGCTGATCTCGTAATGCGTTTTCTGCAACTTCTTGAATATTAATATCGATTGTGGAATACACATCGCTTCCGTCAACTGGCTCTTTACTATTATTATCATTTACAGGAACCCAAACTCCTCCTGGTATTTTACGTTGAAATTGACGACCAGAATCTCCTTTCAAATAAGCATCATATGCACCTTCTAATCCAAAAGGAGACCTACTTCCTATAGTCCGTGATGCTAGTACTCCAAATGGCTTTTTACGCTTAGTATATTTACTATAAGCCAATCCAGACTCGTATCTTCCTTGATTAATAAAAGGAAACGTTCTCAATTTCTTAAAGTCTGGATAATTGATTTCTCTGTGAATTTGATACCATCTTACTTTATTCTTATAAGCACTTAAAATCTCTTCTTTATATTGTCTAGAAGTTTTCCCTTCAATTAAACTCGCTAATGAATCCGATAACTCCTCTACGTATTTACTTAAAGTATCTCCGCTCATTGCTTTTGAAGTAAGATCCAAACCAACATCATAATACGTTAAAGAAGTCGCCAATAAGCTCCCATCTTTAGCATACAAATCACCCCTTTCCGCTGGAAAAGAACGACGTTTTGTTGAAGTAGTTTTTACATTCTTCACAATTTCATCCCCTTTAAAAATTTGGATATTAACCACTTTTGCTATAATGGCTAATCCAAACAATACAAGGACAAAAAAGAAGATGTAAACTCTTCTTAATATGTTAACTTTTTCCTCCACTTAAAACTGTAAGTATTATTTATTTGGTGTCTTCTTTATGCTTATTTGGTAAGGAGGACTTTTACTTTCCTTTAATCCTAACGCAGTAACTTTTTCCTCCACTTCATTTCTTTGCCCTTCCAAACTCATTTGAGTTTTTGTGATAACAAAAATGTTATTTTGGTCTTTTATTTTATTCTTAATATCCTCCATTTCCCTTACTGTATCCTCTACGTAATAAGAGTTGGTGATATATAAAAACCCAATTCCAGTTAAAAACAAAATAAAAGGCAAATGATCGAAAAACATTTTATCGTTCACTCCGAACCACCTGCTTATTTTCTTCTTTCCTTTCATTACTTTAAGCTAATCGCTCCGCAATTCTCAGCTTTGCACTTCTTGCTCTATTATTCTCTTCAACCTCTTCTTCGCTAGGTATTATTGGTTTTCTCGTTAACACCTTCCAAGGCGAATCTGATCTACCATATAAATCTTTTACTTCAACACCCGTAAAATTACCAGCTCTCATAAAGTTTTTAACCAATCTATCTTCAATAGAGTGATAAGAAAGCACTACTAATTTCCCTCCTGGTTTTAACACTTTAATACTCTGCTCAAGTAAATCCTTTAGCACTTGCATTTCGTTATTTACCTCAATTCTCAAAGCTTGAAAAACTTGTGCTAAAAACTTATTATGTTTGTTATTTGGAGCAAGCCCTTTAACAACATAAACTAATTTCCCTGTAGTTGTAATCCCTTCTTCCTCGTGTACATATTTGATTCTACGTGCAATTTTACCAGCACCTCTCAAATCACTATATGATCTTAACATTTCAGCAATTGCTTCCCAAGTGTAATCGTTAATAATATCAGCTGCAGTTTTTTTAATTCCTTTACTCATTCTCATGTCTAAAGGACCGTCGAATCGAATTGAAAAACCTCTTCCTTCTGAATCAAATTGATGAGAAGAAACTCCTAAATCAGCAATAATTCCATCAACCTTTCCTACTTGGTATAGTTTTAAGGTGTTTTCCAAATCAGCGAAATTTGCATGAATTAACTCAAAACGCTTATCATCAAGTTCGTTCTTTAAAGCATCTTCGTCTTGATCAAAAGCAAACAGAGTACAAGTATCGTTTCTACTTAACAATTCTTTAGAATGTCCACCTCCACCGTAAGTAGCATCTACGTAAACTCCGTTTTCAACAACGTCCAATCCGTCTATACTGTGTTTTAAAAGAACTGTTTTATGATATTCCATTACTCGTTAGAATCTTTTAAATCTCCCATCACGTCTTCTGCTAAATCAGCAAATTCATCATCCCCCATTTCCAACTCATTGTTATAAGTTTCCTTATCCCAAATTTCTATTTTGTTCCCGTATGCAAACAATACAAGTTCTTTTTCAATCCCTGCATATTCTAGCAAGTTTTTAGGAAGATTGATTCTTCCCACCGTATCCAACTCCAATTGAGTTGCTCCACTAATGAATTTTCTTGCGAAAACTCTATTCTTTTTAACGAATTGATTTAGACTAGAAACTTTTTCTGATACTGTTTCCCAATCGTGTTTTTGATAGAGTTCCAAACAGTTTTCAATTCCACGCTTAACGAAAAACCTGCCTTCAGCGGCAGCAGAGAATTGCTTTCGCAAACTCGAAGGCACAAGTAAACGCCCTTTCGCGTCTACCTTACATTCGTATTCTCCAATTAAATTCGTCATA
>Ga0138261_1439200_pt1 | contig 16244 bp, 18 predicted proteins | sample RNAA_720151113_FD_105266 | JGI IMG/M metagenome (GOLD analysis project Ga0138261, IMG submission 105266) | Metatranscriptomics of polar marine prokaryotic and eukaryotic communities from Palmer Station, Antarctica after 72hr light incubation -... | ecosystem: Environmental > Aquatic > Marine >...
AGTAATTGTATCCGTAATAAACGATTTAGTAAGTGATCAACGTGTTCACCGAACTTGTTCCACCCTAAGTGAAATGGGGTTAGAGGTGTGTTTAGTTGGTCGTGAATTAAGCGGAAGTACAAAATTGGAACCGCGAGCTTATAAAACACATCGGATGAGATTGTTTTTCGAAAAAGGAGCAGTTTTTTATGCCGAGTACAATATCAGACTCTTTCTGTATTTACTTTTTAACAGATATTCAATCCTTCATAGCAATGACTTGGATACACTCTTAGCTAATTATTTGGTCCAAAAATTAAAAGGAGGAAAACTCGTTTATGATAGTCATGAGTATTTTTTGGAAGTTCCAGAATTAGTAGCTCGTCCTCGAGTTAAAAAAATATGGGGCACAATAGAGCGATTCATTTTTCCTAGATTAAAACATGTTTTTACGGTTAATAAATCTATAGCAGATATTTATGAAGCAGAATATGGAATACCAGTCAAGATAATGCGGAACGTTCCAATGCTTCAAAATGATTCTTTAATTCAAATAAAAAGTAAAGCAGAATTAGGCTTGCCAGAAGATAAAAAAATAATTTTATTACAAGGCGCTGGAATTAATGTAGATCGCGGAAGTGAAGAGATTCTAACTGCAATGCAATGGATTGACGCTGTTTTTCTAATCGTTGGATCAGGTGACGTGTTACCGAAACTTAAAGAAATGGTAAAAACCTTAAATTTAACAGATAAAGTGATTTTTACTGGAAGAGTTCCATTTCAAAAATTGATGGAATACACAGCCATTGCAGATATTGGCGTGACAGTGATAAGGATACTAATTTGAATTATAAATATTCATTACCCAATAAGTTATTTGATTATATTCATGCTGACCTTCCGGTGATAGCATCTGATTTAGTAGAAGTTAGAAGAATTGTTCTAGATTATAAAGTTGGATTAGTTTTAACAAATCATGAACCTTCAAAAATGGCAGAGGAAATAAACTCGTTTTTACAAAATGAAATATTATTTTCGCAAGCCAAACAAAATGCTTCAAAAGCGAAGTTGTTATTGAATTGGAGCGTAGAGAAAGAAGTACTCATTAAAGAATATGAATTGTTAATTGATTAAAAGTATACACATAGTTTCCTTTTCGATCCCATTTCCCGCTGATTATGGAGGTGTTATCGATGTGTTTTACAAAATAAAATCCTTGCACGAAGCTGGAGTCGAGATTACATTACATTGCTTTAAATATGACAGGGCAGAAGCCATAGAACTTAAAAAGTATTGTAAGGAAGTATTTTATTACGATCGAAAAATGAAAGTCTTCCAATTACTAAACAAGTTACCTTTTATAGTTTCTTCAAGAACGAGTAATCAATTGCTTTCAAACTTATTGAAAGATCAGTCTCCTATTTTATTTGAAGGTTTACACTCATGTGCATTAATTAATAATAAGCAGTTAGCAACGAGAAAAAAAATTGTTAGATCTCATAATATCGAACACGATTATTATAATCAATTAGCAAAGATTGAATCTAATCTTCTAAAGCGATTGTATTTTAGATCAGAAGCAAAGAAATTGAAGCAGTTTGAAAAAATAGCAATGAATTCCACTTCTCATATATTAGGTATCTCAAAAAAAGACAGTAAATACCTACAAGAGCGTTATGGAAAAACGGTCCACGTAAGTGCATTTCACGCTTATCAATCGGTTTCAGTTCCAGTACAAACAAAACAATTCGCTTTTTATCATGGGAATTTAGGTGTTGGAGAAAATAATGAAGCAGCACTTTTCTTAGTGAATCGAGTTTTTAGTAAAATAGATTACTCATTTGTAATTGCAGGAAATAGTCCTTCAGAAGCTTTAATTAAAGCCTGTAAAGGAAGTGAAAACATAAAATTAAAATCTAATATTTCTTCTTCTGAAATAGAGGGTTTACTCTCAACTGCACATATTAACATTCTTCCAACTTTTCAGAGTACAGGAATAAAACTAAAATTATTAGCTGCCTTATTTAACGGGAATCATTGTTTAGTTAATCATCCGATGATAACGGGGACTGGTTTAGAAAGTCTTGTGCAAACAGCAGAAACTCCAGAGGCATTTATTGAAGAAATAATCCGCTTACAAGGAATACCGACAATTAATTCTGTTTCTGAAAGAGAGGCGGTTTTAAAATCATTTACGAATCAAGTTATCTTAGATAAGCTTACAGAACTTCTGTAGCAAAAGGAATATAAGGCAGACGATAAAATTATTCTCTGCATTCTTGACAGTTATAATCCTTGCACTTTTATAATTCACGAAAATCTGTCACGTTACTTCAACTGGCATTTGCATTGATAAAGGAATACCAAACGTAAAAAACAAACAATGGCACAAGGAAAGATTAATGTACAGGCGGAAAATATTTTTCCAATTATAAAACAATTTTTATACTCAGATCAGGAAATATTTTTGAGAGAATTAGTTTCTAACGGAGTAGATGCTTGTCAGAAATTACGAACGCTTTCTTCTATTGGTGAAGCAAAAGGAGATATCGGTCAACTACAAGTAGAAGTAATTGCAGATAAAGAAGCAAATACTTTAACAATTCGTGATAGCGGATTGGGAATGACAGGTGAAGAAATTGAAAAATATATTGCACAAATTGCATTTTCTGGAGCTGAAGAGTTCGTACAGAAATATGAGGACAAAGCAGAAGGGATTATTGGACATTTTGGTTTAGGATTCTTTTCCGCATTTATGGTTGCTGATAAAGTTGAAGTTTACTCTAAGTCTTTTAAAGAAGGAACAACTGGAGCTAGATGGATTTGTGAAGGAAGTACTTCATTCGAATTAAACGATGAAGAAAAACTAACAAGAGGAACTGATATTATTCTTCATATTTCAGATGACGCTAAGGATTATTTAGAAGAGTCTAAGATTCAAGGATTACTTGCGAAATATTGTAAGTTCTTACCAATCGCTGTGAAATTTGGAACTAGAGAAGAAACACTTCCTGCTCCCGAAGCAAAAGAAGGAGAAGAAGCGGTAGAACCAGAAAAAATAATTTCTGATAATATCGTTAACAATCCAAAACCAGCATGGGCGATTGCACCAGCTGAATTAAAAGATGAAGATTATAAGTCTTTTTATAAGGAGTTGTATCCAATGTCTTTTGAAGAGCCATTGTTTCACATTCATTTAAATGTTGACTATCCATTTAACTTAACAGGAATATTATATTTCCCAAAGTTGAGTCCTAACATGGAAATTCAAAAGAACAAAATTCAATTGTACTGTAATCAAGTTTTTGTTACAGAGCAGGTTGAAGGAATTGTTCCTGATTTTTTAACAGTTTTACATGGTGTTTTGGATTCTCCTGATATTCCATTAAATGTTTCAAGATCATACTTACAGAGTGATCAAAATGTTAAGAAGATTTCTTCTCACATCACGAAAAAAATTGCTGATAAATTAAAAGAATTAGCAACTAAGGATAGAGCTAATTTTGAAAAAAACTGGGACGATATCAAAGTGTTTATCGAATTCGGTTTATTAAGTGATGAGAAATTCGGAGACAGATCTAAAAAATTCATGCTTTATAAAAATGTAAAGTCTGAATATTTCTTAATCGATGAATATCTTGAAAAAGTAAAAGTTAACCAAGTAAATAAAGACAATAAAACAGTTGTTCTTTATACGCATGATACTGAAGCGCATCACGCATCTATTGCACGAGCTGAAGCAAAAGGATATGATGTATTGGTAATGGATACAGCATTAAGTTCTCACTTAGTGAATAAACTAGAGCAATCCAACGCTGATGTTACTTTCGCAAGAATTGATAGTGATACGATCGATAAATTAATTCTTAAGGACGAAGAAATACCAAGTAAGCTTTCTAAAGAGGAAGAAGAAAAGTTAAAGCCGATTATTGAAGAGTTAGTTAATGCAGGAACTTATAGCGTTCAGTTTGAAAGTTTAAGTGAAAAAGATGCTCCAATTCAAATAACTCAGAGTGAGTTTATGAGAAGAATGGCTGAAATGCAAAAAGTTGGCGGACAAGGTGGTTTCATGGGGAATATGCCTGAGAGTTACAACTTGATTGTTAATTCAAATCATGCTTTAGTTGGTAAGATCTTAAAAGAGGGAGACGCTACAGTTCAAAAGACTTTAGCGAAACAAGCTACTGATCTAGCTTTACTTTCGGTAGGTTTACTAAAAGGAAAAGACTTAACAGAATTTATCAATCGATCTTTGGAAATTATAGAGTAATTAACTTAAAAGCCAATCTTTAGAGATTGGCTTTTTTTAAACTTTAAAAAATGAAAAAAGGAACAATTATATTATTATCAATAATAGGAGTATTGGTGATAATTGGAATTAAAATATTCTCAAATTCGACATCATCTTATAATGGTGCCGTGGCTCAACAGGAAACGGTCGTGGCTTCATGGGCAAATGTAGAAGCAACTTACCAAAGAAGAGCGGATTTAATTCCAAATTTAGTATCAACAGTTAAAGGTTATGCATCACACGAGAAAGAAGTTTTGTTAGGAGTGACAGAAGCAAGATCTAAAGTTGGTCAAGTGAGTATTGATGCTTCTAAATTGAATGCTCAAAATATTCAGAAATTTCAAGCTGCACAATCGGGTTTAACGCAGGCATTATCTAAATTAATGGTTGTAATGGAAAGGTATCCAGACTTAAAAGCAAATCAAAATTTCTTACAATTACAAGCTCAATTAGAAGGAACTGAAAACAGAATTAATGTTGCACGTCAGAGATTTAACGGAGACGTTAAAAACTACAATATTTTTATTAGAGGATTTTGGAAAAAAATCTATTTAGGTTGGTGGGCAGAAGAAGGAGAGTTTGAAAAGAAAGGATCTTTCGAAGCTGATAAAGGCGCAGAAAAAGCACCAAAAGTTCAATTTTAAATTCCAGTTTTAATGAAAGCAAAGCAAATTTTTACAGAAGAAGTAAGTGCAGAAATTGTAAAAGCAATTGAGCAAGCAGAGTTGGCAACTTCAGGAGAGATAAGATTACATGTTGATGATACTTGTTCAGGAGATGTTATGGATAGAGCAGCGTTTCTTTTTGAAAAACTGGATATGCATAAAACAGATCTTAGAAACGGAGTGCTGTTTTATGTAGCGGCTATCGATCGAAAATTTGCGATTTTAGGTGATGTTGGAATTAACAAAAAAGTTGAAGAACATTTCTGGAATGATGTTAAAGATATTGTGATCAGTAACTTTAAAGAACAGGAATTCGGGAAAGGATTATCTAAAGGGATAATTAAAGCAGGTGATCAATTAAAAGCGCATTTTCCCTTTCAAGAAGATGATATCAATGAATTAGATAACGAAATTTCTTTTGGAGATGATAAATAAAATAGGTGCACTTTTAATAGTTGCTTTTTCCATTTTTAACACAGCCTTAGCTGAGGATTGTTTTCCTGATAAAATGGATGGTGTTAATTTGGTTTATGATGAGACGAATTCATTAAGTGCTCCTGAACAGAAACAACTTAACGACTTTTTAATAAACGTAAGCAATCAAACAAGTAATCAAATTGTAGTTGCTATTGTAGGTGATATTTGCGGTATGGACGGTGCTATGTACGCAACGGAGCTAGGTCAAAAATGGGGTGTTGGTAGAAAAGGAGAAGATAACGGAATTGTTATTTTAGTAAAACCAACTAAAACTAACGGACCACGCACTACATTTATAGCTGTTGGTTACGGATTGGAAGGTGTAATTCCTGATGCAACTGCAAAGTTAATTGTTGAAAATGAAATGAACCCACGTTTTAAAAGCGGGCAAATTTATGAGGGATTAGTAGCAGGATTACAAGTGATTGTCCCATTAGTTAAACAAGAATTTAACTACGTAGCTTATCAGCAGCAAAAAGGTAAAAAATCAAGAGGAGTTCCTTATATTTTTATCATTGTAATTGGAGTTGTAATACTTTCAAAAATATTTGGAGCAAGAAGTTACGCAAATCAAAACGGAATAAGTATTTGGTCTGCCTTATTTATGGGTAGTATGATAGGAAGTAGTTTTGGCGGAAGCGGTAGATCTGGCGGTTATAACAACTTCTCTTCAGGTGGCGGAGGTTTTGGCGGTTTCGGAGGCGGTGGTTTCGGAGGTGGTGGAGCAGGTGGTGACTGGTAAATAAATATTACATTTACATATGTGGTCATTTTTTTTAGTTATTGCGGTATATTTCACATTTATTATTAATATTCCTTTCTATATTTTTTGGTTGAAAAAGCAGAAAACGACTAGGGAGGCATTTTTATATAATGTTGAAGGGCGATATTCTTATGATCATGTGCTGGATTTAATAAATCGCATTGAAGTCGTTACAAAAAACAAGCTACCAAAAGAGCGTCGGATCATCTTAATTTGGAAACAAAACTGCGATCGAAGAAATTCACCTTTAATCGTTTACAAAAAGAAAATTCATCGTTTATTAAAAGATGAGGCTTTCGGGAAAAACATGGCGACTACAGCATTTAAACGCATGCCTATATATTCCAAAATAATGGCTTTACTCAACATTGGGATTTTCTTTTCGATTTTCAATGCTGTTGGTAATAGTTTTGCAACAGATGCTGAAGGAGCTACTTTTTTCACTGGACTAACTGGAATTATATTAGGTTTTATACCTGCCGCACCAGCTTGGTTTCTTGCACACTCTATATTTAATTATGCCTTAAAATATTCAGCAGAACGATCTTTGAAAAAAAATAAATCAGCTGGTTATTTTCAAATAGCAATGGCACATTTCTATGGTTTCTTTTTAGGTGTATTCTGGAAAGACTTGATGTGGGAGAATAAACGAAACGATTTCTTACTCGGTCCTGAGAATTTCGGATATGGATATGGTATTGGAGGTCTAGGTGGCTTCGGAAGTGGAAGCTCTTTTTCGGGATTTGGAAGTTTCGGAGGCGGTGGCTTTGGTGGCGGTGGAGCAGGTGGAGATTGGTGATGAAAGTACACTTGAGATATATTATATTTTTAATGTTGTTTTCCTTTCAAGGAAAGGCACAAGCTCCAGATTACAATACTTATGAATTTAAAAAAGAAGAACAAGGCTTAACGTATTATCAGGAAAAACATTTAGAAAACACAGTGTTGTATTTATCGTGGAGCATAATTATAGTTTTCTTTGTTAATCTAATTCCATTTATTTTGTGGATTAAAAAACAAAAACCGACATCCGAATTTATGATGTATCAAGTACGTGGAAAATTCTCTTATTTTTCTGTTTTGGCTTGGGTTGATGCGATAGAGAGAGGATTAGGTAAACCATTAAAAAAGCAGCGAATTTTATTGGCAAATTACTATGTGATTTCTACACAGAAGAATAGACCGTTTGCTATTTATAAGCCACACATAGAGAATGCATTGTATTTAGCTTCCTTTGGAGAAAATAAAAGAGCCACGGCATTTCATCGGATGCGGATTTATCCACAAATAGTATTTATTTGGAGTATTATAATTCTATTTGTTCCTGTAAATTATGCTGTAGTTCATTTTACTATGGAAACATCTAGTTACGGAGCTGGTGTTTTCGCTGGGTTTTTTACAGGGGTTGTTCCTGGAATGTTTGCTTTTACAGTCACAAAGAGAATTTCAAATTCTATTTTGAAATTAGTTGGAAATTCTTGGATAAAATCAAAAGGTGATGCTGGTTATTTACATGAGTTGATGCATCAGTTTTCAGGAGTTTATAATGGTCATTGGAATCCTATCAAGTGGGATGATAGTGTTAAAAATAAAATTTCAGGCTTAGATACATCAAACGAAACAATGGATTATATTAACTTTGCCTTTTTTAAAGGAGTTGGAAGTAAAGGAAGCTGGTAAAAGATATGGGACAAGAATTAACACCAATTATTACGTATGTTATCTTAGGAATAACAGTTTTAACTTCTTATAAGGCTTTTGAAGATCATGAACTTAAAAGAAAGTTTCTTTTTACGCCTTATTTAGTAAAGCATCAAGGAGAGTGGTATCGGCTGTTTTCGCATGGAATAATTCACGCAGACTGGACTCACTTATTAATTAATATGTTTGTGCTTTACAGTTTTGGTACTTTAATCGAATCTACCTTTATTCGAGAATACGGTTTGTTGACAGGGAGAATTAATTACTTGTTATTATATCTAGGAGGAATTGTTGTTTCGACTATCCACAGTTATATCAAACACCAAGACGACTTAGGATACAGCGCTTTGGGAGCTTCTGGAGCAACTTCAGCAGTATTGTATTCATTTGTAGTGATGTATCCTACTGAAGAGGTGTATTTATATTTCATTCCTATAACAGCATGGATATTTGGTGTGATTTATTTAATGTATTCGCATTACATGGCGCAAAAAGGCAATGATAATATAGGCCACGATGCTCACATTGGAGGCGCCATTTATGGAGTTGCCATCACAATATTATTTAACCCCGATTATTTTTTTAGTTTTTTCGAGAAAGTTTTTCCGTAAATTAAGCGCAATATGAACAAAGCAGTTTTTTTAGACAGGGATGGTGTAATCAATCATGATCCTGATGATTATACATATTTAATGGAAGAGACTACGTTACTTCCAGGTATTTTAGAGTTTGCGAAAGCAGTAATTGCTAAAGGATATCTAATTGTTGTTATTACTAATCAAGGAGGATTAGATAAGAAGCGATATACTAAAAATCATGTGGAAGTTGTTCATGAATTTATGGAAGCCGAGTTTAAAAAAGTCGGTGTTAATATTACTGATTTTTATTACTGTCCTCATCACAGTGCGCTTCAAAAATGTTTATGTAGAAAACCTGATTCTTTAATGATAGAACGTGCGATGCATAAATACAATATCGACCCTAGTAAATCTTATTTCATAGGTGATAAATGGAGAGATACAGAATGTGGCGAGAAATCAGGAGTAACAGGAATTAAGATTGATGTTAATGTAATTAGTGATTCTTTAATCGATCAAATAGCTTAATATGGAATTTGATAATTTAAACCGTTTCTTAATGGAAAAAGGAGATAAGTTGTTTGATACAAGCAACCGTTCTTTCAAATATGGAGATGGTATTTTTGAAACAATGCGATTGATTAAAGGAAAGATCATGTTTTGGGACGATCATTATGCGCGATTAGAACGTGGTTTAAATTACCTTAAAATTGATATAACTTTAAAAGGAAAGGACTTTTGGGAAGAAGAAATTGAAAGATTAGTCGTTAAAAATCACTATACAGAGGCACGAATAAAACTTGTTGTTTACCGAGATTCCCCCGGTTTATATACGCCAATGGGAAATCGTTTAGGATTTATAATTGAAGGTTTGAGTTATGACAATTCTGAATATAACTTTAGCCCTGAAGGAATCAGTTTAGATATTTTCAAAACTGATTTTAAGGCAATTTCTCCAGTAAGTAACCTGAAAACAACAAGTGCTTTATTGTTTGTATTGGCATCGATTGAGAAAAAAGAAAGAAAAATAGGTGAATTAGTAGTTTTAAATACTGCCAAACGGGTTTGTGAAGGAACTGCATCAAATATATTTTTACGAATTGGTGAAGCTGTTCATACACCATCATTAGAAGAGGGTTGTTTAGATGGGGTAATGCGTAAGCAAATAATTAATTTTTTTAGTCAAAAAAACAACGCTGTTTCTCAAGGGGAAATCACAGTAGAAATGCTAGAAAAAGCAGACGAAATATTTTTAACCAACACGATATCAGGAGTTCAAAGTATTGGGCGTTTAAAAGGTAAAACACTAAAAAATAGTACTGCAATTGAATTGCAGAATTACCTAAAGTATTTGGTTTCTCAAATAACACAAAAAAACCTTTTTTAATCCTTTTTGAAAGCCTATTTTTGTATCCTAATTTTTATAAATGATGAATGAAAAACCGGTGGTGAAAAGTAACTTTTTGGTAAAGGAATTATATCCGTACCAAAAGGCTTCCATAAAGACTATTATATCTAAGCTTAATGCGGGTGAGGGAAATAATAATATTCTTTTTCAATTACCTACTGGTGGAGGGAAAACAATCATATTTTCTCACATTGCAAACGAATTTATAAAAGAAACAAAAAAGAAGGTATTAATTCTTACGCATAGGATTGAACTTTTACAACAAACATCTTCTTGTTTAACCGGTATAAACGTTCAGAATTTCGTTATTAGTAGTGAAGTTAAAGGTGTGGAAGCGCCTGATAGTTATGATTGTTTTATTGCAATGGTTGAAACATTAAATAACCGTTTACAAGATGATGATAATTTTATAAAAGATGTTGGGTTAGTAATCGTTGATGAAGCGCACAACAACTCATTTAGAAAAATATTCCAATATTTCGAGAATGTTAATATGCTTGGGGTTACAGCAACTCCATTAAGTAGTAATCGAAATTTACCATTAAATAAAAACTACCAAGAATTAGTTGTTGGAGCTTCTATTCTAGATTTGATAGCTGATGGTTTTTTATGTAGACCAGCTTCTTATACTTACGATGTTAATTTAGGAGCATTAAGAGTTGGAATCAATGGAGATTATACCGTAAGTTCATCGGAACGTTTATATGGTGGTTTCGATATGCAAGAAAAATTAATTAACGCGCATAGAGAAATGTCTTTAGGAAAGAAAACATTAATATTTAATCCAGGAATTAGAGTCAGTTGGATGGTTTACGATATGTTCCGTGAAAATGGATTCGAAAAAGTAAAGCACTTAGATAGTACATTTTCTGATCAGGAAAGAAAAGCAACATTGGAATGGTTTAGAGTAACCGAAGGCGCTGTACTAACTTCAGTTGGAATTTTAACAACTGGTTTTGATGAACCAAGTGTAGAAACTATTATTTTAAATAGAGCCACTAGGTCATTAACATTATACCATCAAATGATTGGTAGGGGTTCCCGTGTAACTCCAAATAAAAAAGGATTTCAAATTATTGATTTAGGAAATAACATTAACCGTTTTGGTTTATGGGAGTCTTCACTTGACTGGAGTGATGTTTTTACAAACCCTGATAAGTTCTTAGATCAAAATTATTTTGACGAATTAGAGAAGCAGAGAGAGTTAAATTATATTATTCCTGAGGATGTTTTATTACTTTTTCCAAACAATACTGATGACCTTTTCTTAGATGTTCAAGACATCTATGAAGGTTGTATGGATAGAGGAGAAAAAGCAAGTAATTCTTTGGATATCTGCATCGCTAATCATGTAAATGTTATTGTGACAAATTCTAGAGATTATGATGAAGCAGAAGTTTTAATTGAAAAATTAGACGACAGTATTCGTCATCGATTAAAACTTTATACAAACTGCATTACCAAATCTACCAAGTCTTATTTAAGTTACATTTACGAAACATATCAACGAAGATTAAAGATTGATGTCAAGCGTCAATTAAGAGAAAGAGAAGAAGAGTAGAATCCGTTAATTTTTCATGAATGATTATTAGGAGAGCAACAGTTCAAGATGCTGAAGTAATTCGAACTTTGAATTTAACTACAATTAAAATAGTTAACGCTAAAGATTATTCTGATAATCAAATTGCTGTTTGGACCTCTTTTGATAACATTGATAAGTGGAGGGATGCGATAGTTAAACAGAAATTTTGGGTTGTTTTAGTAAAATCAGAAATTGCAGGATTTGGTTCGTTAGATGTTTCAGGATTATTTGATTTCTTATATGTTCACCATAGTTTCCAAAGAATAGGTGTTGCTTCAATACTTTCAATGACTATTGAGTCCGAAGCTCGGAAACAGCTGAATAAAAAAGTGTTTGCAAGTGTAAGTATTACAGCTCAACCTTTCTTTTTAAGTAAAGGCTATTTGATTTCAAGGATGGAAACGAAAAAAGTTAAAGGGGAAAATTTCGTGAATGCGATAATGGAAAAAGAATTAATGTAGTATTTAAGTAAATTTTTGAATAATATTCAAAATATACTGCATTGGACTTCGTTGCAAATTGGATAATTCTTATCTTTCAGTTCAGATGCGTATAATATTTTTTTTCAGCATATTATTTATAGGATTTAACACAGTTGCACAACTCGGTGGTAGATCAACTTATCAATTCTTAAATGCCATTTCTTCACCGAAAGTTGCGGCATTAGGTGGATATGCTATAGCAATTCCAGATGCAGATTTAGAAATGACTTATTTCAACCCTGCTTTAATTGATTCTTCTCACCATAATAGGCTTACATTAAATTACGTAAACTATTTTTCTGATATCAATTATGGTTACGCAGGTTATGCTCGCACTTTTAAGAAATTGGGAATAATTACTGGAGCGATAAAATATATTAATTATGGAAAATTCTTATTGGCAGATGAGCAAGGAAGTATTAATGGAGAATTTTCAGTAAGTGAAACAGCATTTAATCTCGGTTGGGCTAATGATTACAAATATGGATTAAGGTATGGAGTGAATTTGAAAGTAGTTTACTCCAATTTTTATGAGGTAAATTCATTGGGTGCATTACTTGATTTGGGAGGAACTTGGAAACACGAAAAGTCTAAATTTATGGCAGCTTTAGTTGTAAAAAATTTAGGTTCTCAAATTACAACCTATACAGATGGTAATTTTGAAACTCTACCTTTTGAAATTCAATTGGGATTATCTAAAAGATTAAAGCATGCTCCTTTTAGATTTAGTTTGAATTTTCATAATTTACAAGTTCCAAATTTTTGGTATAGTAGTCCAAATAAGTTACAAACAACAAGTTTATTCGGAGCAGATATTCCTGAAGAAGAAGAGTCAGATCTTGTTGAATCATTTTTCCGCCATGTTACAGGAGGAGTTGAGGTGTTGTTTTCAAAAAGTTTTCAAATCAGGTTAGGGTATAATCACCAGAGAAGAAGTGAATTAAGATTAAGAGAAGGTTCAAAGTCTGGTTTAGTTGGATTTAACTTTGGTGTAGGAATTAGAATTAAGAAATTTCAAATAGACTATGGTAGAAGTATTTACTCTCTAGCTGGTGCCACTAATCATTTATCGATTTCAACTAACTTTTCTGAGTTAATCAGAAAAGAAAAAAAAGTTGATGAACCTGTTTTAAAATGAAAAAAATAACAATTGCCATTGATGGATATTCGTCCTGCGGTAAAAGTACTTTAGCAAAACAATTGGCTAAAGAATTAGGGTACGGCTATATTGACACTGGTGCAATGTTTAGAGCTGTTGCTTTATACTGTTTGAATAATGGTTTAATTGAAACTGACGGTACTAGGGTTTACAAGATTAGAGAATTCCTAGATGACATTAAGGTTGGATTTTTATATAATAAGAAAACTGAACTGAATGAAATAACATTGAATGGTAAGAACGTTGAGGAAGAGATTAGAAACTTAACGATCAGTAGAATTGTCACAAAGATTTCTGGAATAAAAGAAGTTCGTCAAAAACTATTAACCTTACAACAAGAACTAGGGAAAAATAAGGCAATGGTATTGGACGGTAGAGATATCGGAACAATGGTTTTTCCTGATGCAGAGCTTAAATTATTCATGACTGCTGATACTGATGTTAGAGCAAAAAGACGATTTGATGAATTAAAGTCTAAAGGTCATAATGTTACGATCGAAGAAGTAAAGGAAAATTTGGAACTTAGAGATCATACCGATACAACAAGAGATGAAAGTCCATTGAAAAGAGCGGATGACGCAATTGTAATTGATAATACCAACTTAACAAAGGGAGATCAGTTACGTATGATTTTCGCTTTAGCACAACAAAGAAAAAGTGAAGCAGTTTAATTTACGTTTTGGAATATCCTAATTACCTTAATGAGAATTTAAAGTTAATTCCAGCTGAAAAAGCAGTCTGATTTTGAATAATAGTTGGTTTGATCTGTAAGGATAAATCATCAGAAACATCAAAATTTGAAAAGTGTGCATCAACAGAAGCGTCAACAATCTGTAAGATATAAAACAAAGTAGTCATCAAATAAACTTGCTGTTTTCTTTTTTCAGCATCGTCATTAAGTGCTTGAACTCTTGACTGTGTGAATTTTGAAATATCAGCACCGGTAATGTTTGTGAATCTACTTCCATTTTTATCTGCATATGCTGAAATTACAGCTTCGTCTTCATCTTGATCTTTATAAATCAATATTTGATGATAAAAGATATGTTTGTCAAAGTAAAAGTCATGCATCACAATTGCCGTAGCAAAACCACCCCACACTATTGGGGCTTTCCACCACTTACGATTGTAGATTTGCCCAGCACCAGGAATTATAGTACTTAATAGAGATGCTTTAACAGGGTTACGGGGCTTTCTTTCTGGTTTCTTCACCACTAATGATTTCGACTGAACTGAATCAATAGTACCTTGAGCCCAAGTTAAGGTTGAGATCGTAAAAAATAAATATAAGATCCCTTTTTTAAGCATCAATGATTTTCATGATCCGTTCTAAATCATCCTCTGATTTGAAAGAAATAACGATATTTCCCCCTCCCTTATTATTAGCCTTTACATTTATTTTAGTGCTCAATAACTGCTTCAAATCTGTTTTCATTTTTTGCTGAGAAAAAGAAAGTGTTGCAGGAGATTTTTTAGCTTTATCAGGAGCGTCTTTAGTTTCTCTTACCATTTCTTCCACCTTTCTAACCGAAAGGTTTTGTTTGATAATCATCTCAAAAATATACAGCTGAACATCTTCATCATTGATTGAGATAAGCGTTCTAGCATGACCAAATGAAATCAGGTTTTCTTTTAGCGCATTTTGAATTTCAATAGGAAGATTAAGTAGACGTAAATAGTTTGCTGTTGAAGAACGTTTTTTTCCAACTCTATCAGCAAGCGCTTCTTGAGTTAAAGCGCATTCATCAACCAGTCTTTTATAAGAAAGCGCAATTTCCATTGGATTTAAATCACGTCTTTGAATATTTTCAACCAAAGCCATTTCAAGCATTGCTTGATCATTTGCAATTCTTATATAAGCAGGTACTTCCGTTAAACCAACAATTTGTGAAGCTTTGAAACGTCGTTCTCCAGAAATTATTTGAAACTTATCATTTCCAAGCTTTCTAACTGTTAAAGGTTGTACAATTCCAAGTTCTTTAATAGAAGAAGCCAATTCAGCTAAACCTTCTTTATCAAACTCAGTTCTTGGGTTAAAAGGGTTAACATCAATTTGGCTTATCCTAAGCATTGCGATGTTGCCAACAACATTCTCTTTATGCTCGATCCCTAAATTAGAAGTTATATCAGTAGAAGCGTCAGATAGCAAAGCACCTAATCCTCTTCCTAGCGCTTGTTTCTTAGCCATTATTTACGTTTATTTTTTCTTCTTTTGTTAAACTTCCATCTGTTTCAGTATCCATAACTTTCTCATCTTGATTCATTTGAGTTAAGTTGTTTTTTTGAAGTACTTCTCTTGCTAGATTCAGGTAGTTAATAGCTCCTCTAGAACTTGCGTCAAACATGATTATAGATTCTCCATGAGAAGGTGCTTCACCTAATTTAGTGTTTCGTTGTATAATTGTATCGAAAACTAAATCTTGGAAATGTGTTTTAACTTCATCAACAACTTGATTTGAAAGTCTTAAACGCGTATCATACATCGTTAATAGAATCCCTTCAATTACTAAATCGTTGTTAATTCTAGTTTGAACGATTTTGATAGTATTTAATAATTTACCTAATCCTTCTAACGCAAAATATTCACATTGTACAGGAACAATAACGGAGTCTGCAGCTGCAAGTGCATTAATTGTAATTAAACCTAAAGAAGGTGAGCAATCTATTAATATGAAATCATACAGATGCTTTACTTTATCAAGCATCATTCTCATCATCTTCTCTCTGTTTGGGAGGTTAATCATTTCTATTTCAGCACCAACTAAATCTATATGTGCAGGAATAATATCCAAATTTGGAGTAGAAGACTTAAGGATGATATCTTGAGGCTCAACTTCGTTTATGATACATTCATAAACTCCTTGAGTGATATTACGAGGGTCGAAACCTAAGCCAGAAGTAGCATTTGCTTGTGGATCAGCGTCAATTACAAGAACTTTTTTTTCCAAAACACCTAAACTAGCGGCAAGGTTCATCGCTGTAGTAGTTTTTCCTACACCACCTTTTTGGTTTGCAATTGCTATAACTTTTCCCATCTTCCTTTTTTTATTTAGTAATCAACTCGTTTATATTCACAAGGGTAATAATTAACCCTTAATTTTTATACCTCAATTAAATCCTTAAATTTGCGTAAATCTCTTTTAGATAAGGGGTTGTTCG
>Ga0138261_1352467_pt1 | contig 16208 bp, 20 predicted proteins | sample RNAA_720151113_FD_105266 | JGI IMG/M metagenome (GOLD analysis project Ga0138261, IMG submission 105266) | Metatranscriptomics of polar marine prokaryotic and eukaryotic communities from Palmer Station, Antarctica after 72hr light incubation -... | ecosystem: Environmental > Aquatic > Marine >...
AAAAAATTATGTAATTTTAATTATTCACAAGAAATATTAGATAATTTCTTGGATTTATTAAACAAATATTGGAATATGCATTTTATGGTTTTAATTTAGAACTACAACCAGAATATTTATTTGAGGTTGAGTATGAAAATGTTAAAAGGAATAAAATAGTACTGTTTAAAATTAAAGATGTTATAAAATATTTAGAAAAATTGAATTTTAGAATATCATTAAGAAAAACACGTATCTTACTTGGTGACGATGGCGCAATATCTTTACAAAGAAAAGGTGGTGATTCTGGGAAAAAAAGCAGTAATCAATTACAAATTAAACTTATATTAAGTAATTTCATTGACAAAGTATTTATGTTAGAATATAAATTATAATTTAACTGTATCTAATTCATTATTTTGCTTGCGTTTTTTTAGGTATTGTAAAATGTTCTGACTTGAGTTTTCAAATTTGCAGGGTGGTTAGCTCAATTGGTAGAGCATTTCTTTTACACGGAAAAAGTTGATGGTTCAAATCCGTTGTCACCTAAGTGTTGTGTATTTAAAATTTGGCGGTGTAGTTCAGTGGTAGAACAGTGGAATCATAATTCGCATGTCGTAGGTTCAAGTCCTACTTTCGCTAAAAGTGGTAGTTTTTGGTGGTTTAACAATTGTGTTTTTATTAAAAGTTCGTTCATGGAACAAAAAGTTCGTCCACTTTCGCCTCACTTGACAGTCTACAAGCCACAATTGACTTCCGTGTTATCCATTTTTCACAGGATCACGGGTGGGTTTCTTGGCCTGTTTATCGTTTTCAATTCAATTTTAGTTCATTCTAGTCTGTTTTTTGTAGGTTCTTCCCACCAATACTGTTTTTCTTTCGATTTTTCTTGTTTGTTTTCGACGGTAATTTTAGCTGTCGGCTATTTCGTGGTGTTCATTGCGTCGTTTCATTTCACGAATGGTGTTCGCCATTTGTCTTGGGACTTCGCGTTGGGTCTCGAGATTAAAAATTTGTACACCACAGGTATGATGGTCTTAGCGTCAGTTTCTCTTGTGGTGGTTGTCACGATTCTGTTATGAAATTTAAGGTATGTTAGGCAGTCTCCTGAAAATATTTGGTCGAGGGTTTCTTCATTGGTTCACACAAAGAACTTCAGCTTGTTCGCTTGTGGTGAGCGTTGTCGTTTTGAGTGTGTCGAACGACCTTTTTTTTGGGCTTGGAGTTTTTCTATTGATTTTGGTTCATTTCGAAGCAGGGGTTCACACGCTGGTGAGCGACTACATGCATGACTCGAGGTCAAAGTTGTTTATGAACGTCAGCGTTGATTTGCTGATGATCAGTCTTGCAAAAACTGTGTTTGTGCTTCTCATTTGCGTTTGACCTTCCCCAGTTTGGTGGCCAGGGCTCCCATTGGGTGCGAAAAAATTATAATATGACAAACAAACATTTCGATAAAAGTGTGCAAACTCTTTTTTTGACTGAGCTTTTCAGGGGTATGTGGCTGACTTTACAATATTTTTTTAGGAGAAAGGTGACTCTGAACTATCCGTTCGAAAAAGGAGCGTTGAGTCCTCGGTTTCGCGGCGAACACGTGCTAAGGCGTTATCCTTCCGGAGAAGAGCGTTGCATCGCTTGTAAACTGTGCGAAGCAGTTTGCCCTGCGCAAGCCATCACGATCGAGGCTGAGGCCAGAAGCGACGGGAGCAGAAGAACCACCAGATACGACATCGACATGACTAAATGCATTTTTTGTGGCTTTTGTCAAGAAGCATGCCCCGTCGACGCCATCGTGGAGGGCCCAAATTTCGAGTACGCGACAGAAACTCACGAAGAGCTGATCTACAACAAAGAAAAGCTTTTAAAGAACGGTGATCGTTGGGAGTGCGAGATTAGGGAAAACTTGGCTTCCGAATCTTTGTACAGATGACACATTGAAAAACGATTCATGAACCTTGACATCCTTTCATTTTACTTGTTCGCAACATTGGCTTTGTTGTCTGGTTTTTGTACTGTGACTTCCAAGAACCCGATTCATTCCGTCCTTTTTTTAGTTTTTGTTTTTTTTAACACAGCAGGACTCCTGGTTCTCTTAGGTGCAGAGTTTTTAGCGATGTTGTTTTTGATTGTTTATGTTGGTGCTGTTGCGGTGTTGTTCTTGTTTGTGATGATGATGCTCAACGTTAAGATTTCTGAGCCCACCAGTGCGGTCTACCGTTACCTGCCAATTGGATTGTTTCTAAGCATTTTGTTTTTGTTTGAAATTTGTTTGATCGTTCAAGGGGACTTGAATTCAGCAGACGTTCTCGAGTTCGCTGAGCTCGACCGTTCCGTCTTACAAAATGAATTTTTGGTTAGCACTTCTTGGGTTGGTTTTTTGGTTTCGCCTATGAACGTCGATGTGATCGGGAGCATTTTGTTCACTCACTATTCATACTTTTTCATAATGGCAAGTTTCATACTTTTGGTTGCCATGGTCGGAGCTATCGCGCTGACGCTTCATCGGCGAAGCGACGTGCGGAGGCAAGACGTGTACAAACAATTGCAAAGAGATTTTGAAGGGGCTACCTATTTGGTCGACAAAAAATTTTAATTCCATGACTGTTTTCTTAGTCGTTTTGAATGTGGTCTTGAAAAGTTTGGCTTTGATCGTTCCTTTGTTAGTTGCGGTTGCTTATTTAACTTTGTTGGAGAGAAAAGTGATGGCTAGCATGCAGCAACGAAGAGGTCCGAATGTCGTTGGTCTTTTTGGTTTGCTGCAACCGCTCGCAGATGGTCTGAAATTGTTGGTCAAAGAAACTGTGTTACCGAGTAGTGCTAACACAGTGATTTTCGTGATGGCTCCGATCGTTACATTTTTGCTAGCTCTGCTGACTTGGGCGGTGGTTCCTTTTGGCGACAACATGGTTTTGGTCGACCTCAACGTTGGAGTTTTGTTTGTTTTCGCGATTTCCTCCTTGGGAGTTTACGGGATAATTACGGCTGGCTGGTCCAGTAACTCAAAGTACGCGTTTTTGGGTGCTCTGCGTTCTGCAGCTCAGATGGTTTCCTACGAAGTTTCGATAGGGCTCATTATCATGTGTGTGTTGTTGTGCGCAGGTTCGCTGAACTTGACAGAAATTGTCAAAGCGCAGAAAGAAATGTGGTATTGTGTTCCTCTGTTTCCTTTGTTTCTCATGTTTTTCATCTCTGCTTTGGCGGAGACAAATCGGGCCCCTTTCGATTTACCCGAAGCCGAGGCTGAGCTAGTTTCAGGCTACAACACTGAGTACGCGGCAATGGGTTTTGCTTTGTTTTTCTTGGGAGAGTATGCGAACATGATTTTGATGTGCAGCATGGTCAACATATTTTTTTTGGGAGGTTGGTTGCCTTTGCTCGACGTTCCGCCTTTTAATTTGGTTCCAGGTGTTGTTTGGTTTGGTTTGAAAACGACAGGGTTGTTGTTTGTTTTTGTCTGGGTTCGGGCAGCGTTTCCACGTTACAGGTACGACCAGTTAATGCGTCTTGGCTGGAAAGTTTTTTTGCCTTTTTCTTTAGGTTGGGTTCTTTTTGTTTCTGGCATATTTGTCGGGTTAGACTGGTTGGTGTAGTGTCTTTCTGTGTTTAACCAGCAATTCAATTTTGATAGAAACTTTCATGATCAGCCAAACTGAATGCTTGTTTGTCGCCATGGTCTTATTTTTGCTTGGTCTTTCAGGGATTTTCTCGAACCGAAAGAACATCATAATTTTGTTGATGTCGGTCGAGCTGATGCTCCTGTCGATAAATTTCAATTTCATAATTTTTTCTGTCTTTCTAGACGACATCTTAGGTCAGTTGTTTGCGCTTTTAGTTTTGACTGTTGCTGCGGCTGAATCAGCTATTGGGTTAGCAATTTTGGTCATCTATTACAGAGTCAGGGGCACAATTGCCGTTGAGTTTATTGACTTAATGAAAGGTTGACCCAGTATGTATTTAAGCATCATATTTTTGCCTTTAGTGGGCTCTGTCCTTAGTGGGTTGTTCGGGAGATTTCTCAGCCCAAAAGGTGCTGCTTTGGTGAGCATTCTCGGGATCAGTTTTGCGTGTTTGGTTTCCATGATTTTATTTTTTGAAGTTGGCTTTTCAGGCTCTCCTTGTTATGTCAAACTTTCGCCTTGGCTCGACTGCGAGATGTTCGATGCTTGTTGGGGTTTTCATTTTGACAGTTTGACTGTCTCGATGTGTTTCACAGTTACTTTGATCTCAACGTTGGTTCATTTGTATTCGACGAGTTACATGAGCCACGACCCTCACCAGCCCAGATTCATGGCGTATTTGTCACTTTTCACTTTTTTTATGTTGATGCTCATAACGGCTGACAATTTCATTCAATTGTTTTTTGGTTGGGAGGGGGTTGGTTTGTGCTCTTACTTGTTGATCAACTTCTGGTTCACTCGCTTGCAAGCCAATAAATCTGCCATCAAAGCAATGGTCGTCAACAGGGTTGGTGACGTTGGACTCGCTCTTGGTGTATTTTCTACGTTTGTTGTCTTTAAAACATGCGATTATTCGGTTGTTTTCAGTTTGGTGCCTCACGTTTCTGGGACAACTTATGATTTTTTAGGGCTCGAAGTTGAAGTTTTACCCACAATTGGGTTGCTGTTGTTCGTTGGTGCCATTGGCAAGTCTGCTCAGATTGGGCTTCACACTTGGTTGCCGGACGCCATGGAGGGCCCGACGCCTGTCTCTGCTTTGATCCACGCAGCCACCATGGTGACGGCAGGTGTGTATTTGGTCATCAGGTGTTCTCCGCTCTACGAGCATTCTGGTTTAGCTTTGACGGTCGTCACAATTTTTGGGGCGTTGACTGCTTTTGTCGCGGGAACAATTGGGCTGGTGCAAAACGATTTAAAAAAAGTCATTGCTTACTCGACTTGCAGCCAGTTGGGCTATATGGTGTTCGCTTGTGGCTTGTCAAATTATTCAGTGAGTATGTTTCACTTGGTAAACCATGCATATTTCAAAGCTCTGCTGTTTCTCAGTGCAGGATCTGTGATCCACGCTTTGAACGACGAACAAGACATGAGAAGAATGGGTGGGTTGTTGCAGGTGTTGCCATACACTTACGTCATGATTTTGGTTGGTTCTTTGGCTTTGATGGGTTTTCCATTTTTGACAGGTTTTTACTCGAAAGACGTGGTTCTCGAAATCGCCTACGCAAAATACAGCCTGCATGGCACATTCGCGCACTGGCTTGGCGTTCTTTCCGCAGGCATCACAGCTTTCTACTCTTTTCGTTTGATTTATTTGACTTTTGTGAGCAATCCCAATGGTTTCAAAAACGCAATTCAAAACGCTCACGACGCACCGTTACCGATGGCGGCACCATTATTCATTTTATGCGTCGGGAGTGTCTTTGTGGGGTACCTCACAAAAGATCTTTTCATTGGGTTGGGAACGCCTTTTTGGAACAATGCAATTTTTACATCTCCTCAAAATTTGACGATGGTCGACGCTGAATTCGTACCTGTCTACATCAAGTGGCTTCCCGTGGTCGTTAGCTTGTTAGGCGCCAGTTTGTCGATGGGTGCATTTCACTTCCTGAAAGATTTTTTGTTTACTGTTTGTGTTCAGCCAATTGGCAGAAATTTTTACACGTTTTTGAACAGACGTTGGTTGTTCGATAGGCTTCAAAACGATTTGGTGGGAAGCGTCGTTCTCAAATTAGGTTACAGGACAACTTATAAACTCCTCGACAAGGGTGTGGTCGAACTCTTTGGCCCGAAAGGTGCAACTTTTTTAATGATCATTTTTGGCAAACAAATCAGCGATTTACAGTCAGGTTTGGTTCACCAGTATGCTTTTACCATGTTCATTGGCGTGAGCCTGTTCATGACCAAGCTTTTGTTTTGGCCCATTTTCGCTTCTTCGATCGACACAAATTTGTGTTTCGTCGTCTTGGTCACTTTGACGTTCACGAACCATTTTGTCGCAAAACTATCGTAAAACAACTCAACCATGTTCAATTTTATTTTATCGTGGCTCATATTGATTCCATTTTGTGGCGTGCTTCTCATTTTGAGCACGCCAAAAACTCAAGTCAAAACTATAAAACTTTGTGCTTTCGCAACGTCCCTTTTTGCTTTCGTTTATTCGCTTTTCTTGTTCGTTTTGTTCGACAGTTCGACGTCTAAATTTCAGTTTTTGGAGTACTTGGAGTGGTTGCCTTCTTTGAATTTGCATTTGTTCGTTGGTGTCGACGGAATTTCAGTGTTTTTCATCCTCTTGAGTACTTTTCTAGTTTCTTTGTGTGTTCTCGCCAGTTGGGGTTCGGTTGTGAAGTGCGAAAAAGAATATTACATTTGCTTTTTGTCAATGGGTTCGCTCTTGATTTTTGTTTTCTCAGTTTTGGATGTTTTAGTGTTCTATGTATTTTTTGAGAGCATATTGATCCCAATGTTTTTTGTAATTGGAATTTGGGGCTCGAGAACTCGAAAAATTAAGGCTGCTTATCAATTTTTCATATACACCTTAGTTGGTTCAGTGTTGATGCTTTTAGCAATTTTTTTGATATATTTTGAAGCAGGCACGACAGATTTTCAACTGTTGCTCAACGTTTCTTTTTCGGAAAAAAAACAAATGGTGCTCTGGTTAGCATTTTTCGCCTCGTTCGCTGTCAAAGTGCCGATGGTTCCCTTCCACATTTGGCTCCCAGAAGCTCACGTGGAAGCGCCAACTGCAGGCTCTGTAATTTTGGCTGGGATTTTGTTGAAGATGGGTACATATGGTTTGATCAGATTTTCACTGTGTTTGTTCCCAGATGGGAGTGTTTTTTTTACACCTCTTGTTTACCTGATGAGTGTTGTCGCAGTTGTTTACACATCTGTGACAACGCTGAGACAAATCGATCTCAAAAAAATAATTGCTTACTCTTCAGTGGCTCATATGGGTTTCGTCACGATAGGCATTTTCAGTTCGAATTTACAAGGTGTGGAAGGAAGTGTTTTAATAATGCTCAGCCATGGTTTTGTCTCGAGCGCTTTATTTCTGTGCATCGGTGTTTTATACGACAGACATCACACACGAACGGTTAAATATTACACGGGCATGGCACAAGTGATGCCTTTGTACACCATATTTTTTTTGTTTTTCTCGATAGCCAATCTTGGTTTTCCAGGGATGAGCAGTTTTTCAGGGGAGTTTTTGACTTTAGTTGGCGCGTTCAGCAGCAACACATTGGTCACCTTGGTTGCTTGTTTGGGCATGATTTTGAGTGCTGCTTATTCGTTGTGGCTTTCCAACAGGGTATTGTTTGGGCAACTAAAAATTCACTATGTTTCCAACTATCTTGACGTGACTAAGCGAGAAGTTGCAGTGTTGTCGCCTTTGGTCGTTTGCACTCTTTGGATGGGAGTTTATCCAGAGATTTTTTTAGATCTGATGCATGTCAGTGTGTCGAACATCTTAGAAACGATTTGAATTATGATAAGCAACGTTCATGGGATTTAATTTCAACGTCGACTGGGTTGTAGCGCTCCCAGAAATTTTCATTCTTGTTTCAGTAAATTTTTTGATCGTTTACGCAGTCGTCCACAGCACTTCTCCGCAGTCAGGTTACCCTGTTTTGGTCAGAAACGTAACTTGGCTTGGGGTTCAAGTCTTGGGTTTGGCCTTGGTGCTCAATGTTTCCAACCCAATGGGAGGCGTTGTTGGGTTCAACAACTTACTAATTTTCGACGATTTCAGCGTTTTGGTTAAAAGTGTCGTTTTGTTCTCAGCAATGGTCACCCTGGTTTTGGCTATGGACTACAGCAAATTTGAAAACCTGAATTGCTTTGAGTACGTGATCCTCATGATTTTGGCTGTTGTCGGCATGATGCTGGTCGTCTCTTCGCACGATTTGGTCGCAATGTATTTGGCAATCGAATTGCAAAGTTTTTGCATGTATGTGACAGCCTCGCTCAAGCGAGAGTCTGAGTTCTCTACAGAGGCCGGTCTGAAGTACTTCATACTTGGTGCTTTTTCGTCAGGCTTGCTCTTGTTTGGTTGTTCTTTACTGTACGGGTTCACTGGAACTACAAACTATCAACAACTTTTTCAAGTTTTCTCTTCGGTCGATAAAGCTGTTGACGTTGAGGTCAGCAACGCTGTCATCTTAGGGGTTTTGTTCATTTTAGTTGGGATGCTTTTTAAATTGTCTGCCGCCCCGTTTCATTTTTGGGCCCCAGACGTCTACGAAGGCGCCCCCACTTCAGTGACTGCTTTTTTCGCAATCGTGCCCAAAATAGCTGTTTTGAGTCTCGTTGTCAGGTTGTTTTCTTTGGTGTTTCACACATTGTTGCTTCCTTGGCAGGAAGTCTTAATTTTGTGTTCTGTACTTTCGATGGTGATCGGAACTCTTGGTGCGCTGTCCCAAAATAAAATTAAGCGGCTCTTGGCCTATAGTGGCATTGGTCACATTGGCTACATGTTAGTGGGAATCAGTGCAGGTTCGGTTGAAGGAACGTATGCTACCTTTTTCTATGCGATTGTCTACACAGTGATGACTGCCGCAACTTTTTCAATTCTTTTGTCGATCAGGAGGCAAGGCAACCTGAGCAAACTCAAATATTTGAGCGATTTGTCAGGTTTGTTTTCTTCAAATCCACAGCTGGCTTTTTCTTTTGCTCTGGTCATGTTTTCTATGTGTGGGGTACCACCTTTGGCAGGGTTTTTCAGTAAGATGTTTGTTTTTATCGCCGCTGTCAACGTCGAGATGTATTCTCTTGCTATCGTCGGTGTCGTCACAAGTGTTGTTGCTTCATTTTATTACATACGAATTGTCAAACTCATGTTTTTCGACCCGAAGACTCAAGTGAACAATTTGAACGTTTTGTCCAAAGAAAATTCTTTGTTCTTGTCTTTTTGTTGCATTTTCTTAACCACTTTTTTCCTTTGGCCAACCCCAACAGCGCTGGCACTGCACAACAGTGTCGTTCACTTTTGTGTTTGAGGCCCAAAAGAAATCGTGGGCGAACTGCTTGTACAGGCGTGTTTTCTCCACCTGGTTAACCCGGGTAGCTCAGTGGCAGAGCAAAAGACTGAAAATCTTTGTGTCAGAAGTTCAAATCTTCTCTTGGGTGGTGTAAAATTTAACAAAAAATACTTATGGCGTTTTCAGCAGTTGAACTTACGGGTATCATTGAAGAACGATTGGCGAACTACTATTCAGACGTCAACATTGACGAAATTGGTCGCGTTTTGAGTATAGGAGACGGAATCGCTCGCATATACGGATTGGGTGGAATTCAGGCAGGCGAAATGTGCGAGTTTCCGAACTCAGGTATCAAAGGAATGGCGTTGAATCTCGAAGATGACAACGTAGGTGTTGTTATTTTTGGCAACGACAGGTTGATCCAAGAAGGTGACATCGTTGAAAGAACGAATTTTATTGTCGACGTGCCTGTCGGGAAAGAGTTGTTGGGACGTGTTGTGGACGGTTTGGGTGTTGCTATTGACGGCAAAGGACCCATTACAAGCTCTAAGCGTGCTAGGGTGGAAATCAAAGCACCTGGGATAATTCCGAGAAAGTCAGTTCACGAGCCAATGCAAACTGGTTTAAAAGTTGTAGACGCTTTGGTTCCGATTGGTCGCGGTCAACGAGAACTGATCATTGGTGACCGTCAAACAGGAAAAACTGCCGTCGCGATCGATGCGATCATCAATCAGAAGCCAATGCATGACGCAGGTGACGAGACCAACAAATTGTATTGCATTTACGTAGCTGTCGGGCAAAAACGTTCTACTGTTGCACAGGTTACAAAAATTTTAGAAGCTGCTGGCGCACTTGAGTACTCGATCATCGTTGCTTCTACTGCCTCAGACGCAGCACCGTTGCAATTTTTGGCACCTTACACAGGGACAACGATGGGTGAGCATTTCAGAGACAATGGCATGCACTCTTTAGTAATTTTTGACGATCTGAGTAAGCAGGCAGTTGCGTACCGTCAAATGTCTTTGTTGCTCAGGAGACCTCCAGGCCGAGAAGCTTACCCAGGTGACGTATTTTATCTTCATTCGCGTTTGTTGGAGCGTGCAGCAAAAATGGGCAAAGAAGCTGGGTTGGGGTCCCTTACTGCATTGCCTGTCATCGAAACTCAGGCAGGCGACGTTTCGGCTTACATTCCAACAAACGTGATTTCCATTACAGACGGACAGATATTTTTAGAAACAGAGCTTTTTTACAAGGGAGTCAGACCTGCATTGAACGTTGGTTTATCTGTAAGTCGTGTTGGCTCAGCAGCTCAAATCAAAGCGATAAAACAAGTTGCTGGTACGTTGAAATTGGAATTGGCTCAATATCGAGAAGTGGCTGCTTTCGCTCAATTTGGTTCTGATTTAGACGCTGCCACTCAGCATTTGCTGAACCGCGGAGGCAAACTGACTGAACTGTTGAAACAAGCACAATTTTCGCCCTTGACTGTGGAGCAGCAAACTTGTATTTTGTTTGCTGGCGTGAAAGGTTACTTGGATAAGTTGGACACAAATCGTATTGGTGTTTTTGAAAAAGCGTTGCTTGCTTCTTTGAGTCAAGATGGTGCTTTCATAATGGCTGAGATTGGTGTCGAAAAAGCTATCAGTCCTCAACTAGATGCTCAGATGCACAAGTACATGGCTAATTTCATGGATTCATTCAAATAAATTTTAACTTATTTCCCTTTTTTCCGGGGTGTCGCGTAGCTTGGTATCGTCTCTGTTTTGGGTACAGAAATTCGTAGGTTCAAATCCTGCCACCCCGATCTAAAAACGCAACAAAGTTCATGCTCGAAACAAATGGAAAAGCTGCAAACAAATCTTTTAAGTTTTTTAAGTCTTTTTTGCCTTGCTACGGCGCTGGGGAAAATCGCTTTTTCGAAAGTCACCCCAATTTTAGTGGCGAGCAAGCGATTTTGAGTTTTGGTTACAAACACGAAATCAAAACGCCAAGATCGGACCTCAAATTTGACTCGTCAAGCAACGTTGTTTACAAAATAACTGACTTCGAAACTCCTTATAACGAGATGTCAGCAGATGTGGAACCGTACAGAAAAATTCGAACCGAGAATGAGTTATTTAAACTCTTTCAAGAAATATTTGAATCGAAAACGTTTTTAAAAGGACGTTTGCTCAACACTGCCAAAAAGGGGTTTTCAGTCGGAGCGTGTGGGCTTGTCGGATTTTTACCATCGACGAACGTTGTCCAAGTTGAGGAATCGAAAACGATGATTTTGCAAATTGAGTCAGTCAATTTGCGGCAAGGAATTGTGAGTTTTTCACAAAAAAATATTTGCAAAAAAACCCACAAGGTTCTGGCAAAATTAGCTTCAAAAATCTCATTCATTTTTGAAGCTAATTCGAAAACAAGACAGTTCAGAGGTTTTCAAGGCGAACATAGTTCAGTGGTCAGAGCATTAAATTGTGATTTTAAAAGCCGTGAGTTCAAATCTCACTGTTCGCCGACAGTAAAAAAATGAAACGATGAATTATGGAGAAAAAAAATGCTTATCGGAGAACGAATGGTTGGCAAAAAAGTTGAATAAAACGGAATTTTTTTTATTAGCCCAATTGAAGTCTTGTCGTTCGAGTGATTGGACTTCGGCTCAAAAAGAACTTGGAAGGTTCGGTTTGAAAATTAAGTTGGTGAGTTTTAAAAATTTTAGCAACGTCTTGTTTTTTTCAAAATTGGAGCTTAAAAATTTGGAAGCTTTATTCGGAGGTCAGACAGTTTTGATTTATAGTGACATGGAGGTGAAACCGTCTTCAAGTTTGATCGATTTTGTTAGGTCTCTTCGCAGCGTGCGACCTTTTTTGTTTCATCAGTGCGGTCGTTTGGTCAACGTTGACCCCAACGACAGCATGAAAAAAACCGCAAGTTTCAGTTTTTCGGAGTGGAGTGAAGTTTTCAATCAGCTCAGTGGCTCCAGTTTGTGCAACACGTTGAGCACGTTTGTCGATTCTCATTTTGAGTTGTTCCAATTTCAACACAGAACGCTTTTGAATCTTTTGGTACACAATGGAAATAAGATTAAGATTGAGAATGAGAACAAATTTTAAAACTGCTCCAAAGACGTGGCTTCAGTTTACGGACGGGTCAGCAATCTCGTCGGAATATTTATTGGAAAAGTTTCATAATAAGTTGGACGCTGATGCGAAGTCAAACAAACTGTGGAGATTCGATTTGAAAAAGGGTTTGGAACTGAGTTTTGTAGATAAAAGAATAGTGAATTTTAACAGGCGTTTTGGTGGGAAAAAAAATGGTCGCAAATGAAAGTGGTGAGTCAGTCTTTGAATCAAATAATAAACGCACAAAAAATAGGAGCTAACGCTATTATCTGTGTGCATTCGAAAAAGTTGGATCAGATCTTGAACATTTTGACAGAAGAAGGTTTTATCAGAGGTTTTTTCAAAAAGAAAGCAGGTTTGTCTTCGAAGTGTTGCGTTTTGCTAAAGTATGTCAACGATCGTGGTGCCATCAAGAACGTCTCTTCGATGTCCAGACCGAGCTTAAAATTTTTCGCGAAACATGGGTGGTTGGCTAAGCCGTTAAATGGTGCTGGGATTTTGATAATCAGCACTCGCGAAGGTATTGTGGCAAACGAACAAGCTTTTTTTCAAAAGGTCGGTGGTCAATGTTTGTTCAGAATTTCTTAAACATGGAGTGCAAAAATGCAGTTCACTTGTCCGGCGTTTCTTCGCTGTGTCACGACAATGTTGTTGTCTTCTTGAGTTCGGAAGGACACGCGTTGAGTGCCGAATGACTTCGAAGTCGTCGAAAGTTGTTGAATCCACGTTTTCAGGAAGTGAAGTGGAATTTATATTGAACGGTTTGAAACTTTTTGTCGCAAAAAGTTAAATTTGGCAAGAATTGGTTTGAGGTCCGCGAGAGCCCTCGATTCTTCCCAGGGTGAAGGGGTCAAGCAGAAAAACGAAGTCGCGCACGTTAAGCCAGGCAAACAAAAATGGAAAACATATGGCACAAATTTTTGGAAAAACGTTGGGTAATAAAAAACAAGTGCACGTTGCTTTGAAGAGCATTTCAGGTTTGGGTGGTCACCGAATAAGTGATGTTTGCAACGAACTGAGTGCAGGCTCAGATTGCAAAATTGCCGATTTGTCTCAGTCCTACATGATAAGGCTGTTAAAACTTTTCGAAAAAAAGAATTTGCTTGTTGAGGCTTCACTGAAAAAAGAATTTCAGTTCGATCTAAAAAGACTTGTTGAAATGAAAAGTTACAGGGGTTTGAAGTCCACGAGAAAGAAGTTGTGTTTCAGAAAGTAGGATTTGAGTTCAATTTTGCATTGAGACTTTTTGAGGTCAATAATTCAAGGGCAGAATGCTTCACTCATAATGGATTCGTTGGAGGTTCGAATCCTCCTTGGCCTAGTGTTTTTCTGGACGAAAAATGTTGTAAAAGAATCCCAATTTGGGCAGCATAGGGACCGCGACGTTAAATCGCGTTTAACGGCACTTCAATTTGTGTCGCAGATTTGTCAGGCGACGTTGTTTTTCCCGGCTAGGTGGTTCCATGGGTTTGGAAAGTCAAAAAGGCGCAAGTTCCAGGTTTTTTGTGAGGACAAAAAAATTTTGAAAGTGGAATAAGAAAACTTTATGTTCAGTTAAAACAGAGAAGCGTGTGTTGAAACTTTCCTTTCTCAAAAGTTGGAAATTTTGAAGATGCAAGGCAGAGTCGACGCAGCGCACGGTGGTGCCAAACTTTCAAAAAAGCGTCGAGTGCAAAGCGAATGGATCATTTCTTGAAAAAAGTTCTCGGCTCAGTTGAAGTTCAGTAAAATGTTCATTTCTGTGCGGAGATGGTGGAATCGGTAGACACGCTGCCTTGAGGTGGCAGTGGAGCAATCTTTGAGGGTTCAAGTCCCTTTTTCCGTAGACTTGAGAAGGTCGGCTAGGTAACATAACGGTAATGTGGAAGACTGCAAATCTTTCAATAGTGGTTCAATTCCACTTCTAGCTTGATAAACAATCGCTGATGTTGTGTTCACCTTTAGAGCAATTTGAAATAGTTCCTATATTTTCTTTTTCACTGGGAAGCAAATTTGCTTTTACGAATTCTAGTTTGTTTTTGCTTTTAACTGTGTTCGTCATTGCATGTTTTTTTCATATCACGACTTTCGAAAGCACTTTGGCTCCCAACAGGTGGCAGTCGCTATCTGAGATGATCTATGAATTTGTTCAAGGAATGTTGTACGAGGCTTTGGGAGATAAAGGATCAAAATTTTTCCCTTTCATTTTCACGACATTCGTTTTCATTCTTTTTGCGAACGTTTTGGGCATGATTCCGTATACATTCACTGTGACAAGTCATATTATATTCACGTTCGGCCTAGGCATGACAACTTTCGTTGGTTTGAACCTCGTTGGGTTGAGAAGACACGGTTTGCATTTTTTTAGTTTGTTTCTCCCGCCTGGGGCTCCGCTAGCCTTAGCTCCTTTGTTAGTGCCGATTGAATTGATCTCTTATGTCTTTAGAGTCGTTGCTTTGGCGGTCCGGCTTTTTGCGAACATGATGGCTGGCCACACTTTGCTAAAGATTTTAGCGACTTTCGCTTGGAAAATGATCGCTGCCGGTGGTGTGTTCTACATAGTTCAGGTGTTCCCAATGATTGTCATTGTGGCCATAACAGGGCTTGAGTTAGCAATTGCGTTTTTACAAGCTTACGTTTGGACCACCCTTGTCTGTTTGTATTTAAGTGACGCAATCAATTTACATTGATCGTTTTGGTTCAAAGTGTTTCACCACTCTGGGCTCAGGGGAATAGTTTAATTGGCAAAACAGTGGTCTCCAAAACTACCGTTCGAGGTTCAAGTCCTCGTTCCCTTGTTTTGTCAGAAAACAAATAAGAATGTCAAGTAAATTAGAATTCGTTGTTTCCAAAGTCGACGATTTGATAAATTGGGCCAGAAAAGGTTCGTTATGGCCGATGACCTTTGGTTTGGCTTGTTGTGCCGTCGAGATGATGCACGCAGGCGCGAGCAGATACGACCTGGACAGGTTTGGAATTATATTCAGGGCAAGCCCTCGCCAATCCGACATGATGATAGTCGCGGGGACACTCACGAACAAAATGGCTCCTGCTTTGAGAAAGGTCTATGATCAAATGCCAGAACCACGGTGGGTTCTCTCTATGGGTAGTTGTGCTAATGGTGGTGGTTATTACCACTATTCTTACTCAGTTGTTAGGGGGTGTGACAGAATTGTGCCTGTCGACATTTATATTCCCGGATGTCCGCCGACAGCAGAAGCTCTCCTGTACGGAATTTTGCAGTTGCAAAAAAAAATAAAACGGAGTCAAAATGTTTTAAAATGGTTGGCAAAGTAGTTTTGTGAAAGAGCGGCAAATTTGCTCAGTGTCTTTGTTAGAAATGTAAATTGTCATATGAACCACAGTTTTATAAAATTTTTGCAAAGTGCGTTGGTTGGGCGTGTTAGAAAGATAGTTCAGTTCAGAGACGAGATCGTCGTCGAAGTTGGCGTCCTCGACTTAAAAAAAACGATCTTGTTTTTGAAGGATCACGAAAACTGTTTGTTCAAAGTCTTGGTTGACATTTTTGCAATTGACTACCCGAACAGAGAAGAGAGGTTCGAGCTAGTTTATTGTTTGCTGAGCACGAAGTACAACTCTCGAGTCAAAGTGAAAACTTTTGTTGACGAATTTACCCCAGTGGAATCGATTGTAGGCTTGTACCAAGGAGCCAATTGGCCAGAGCGCGAAGTGTGGGACATGCATGGAGTTTATGTAGAGCAACACCCAGATTTAAGAAGAATTCTTACAGATTATGGGTTCGAAGGGTACCCTTTAAGAAAAGATTTCCCGTTATCAGGTTACACTGAAGTGAGGTACGACGACAGTCAGAAAAGAGTCATTTACGAACCTTTGGAATTGAGTCAAGAATTTCGAGTGTTCAATTTCAGCAGTCCTTGGGAATCCAAAAAATGAAACATGGTGAGTTTGTTTCGATCTCGAGACAAACTGGGCAGATCTGTAGTTCAGTTGGTCAGAACATGCGCCTGATAAGTGCAAGGTCGATAGTTCAAGCCTATCTAGATCTACAAACGCGAAGACGAAATTTAGATCAAATGGGAACGATCCGTGGTTTTGAGTGTCCAGTCTGAGTTTTTCACGAGTGGAGTGTAGCCAAGTGGTCAAGGCATTGGTTTTTGACACCAACATCGAAGGTTCGAACCCTTCCATTTCAGAGTCAAATTGTTGAACACAGACCGTAAAATGGG
>Ga0138261_1176132_pt1 | contig 15992 bp, 32 predicted proteins | sample RNAA_720151113_FD_105266 | JGI IMG/M metagenome (GOLD analysis project Ga0138261, IMG submission 105266) | Metatranscriptomics of polar marine prokaryotic and eukaryotic communities from Palmer Station, Antarctica after 72hr light incubation -... | ecosystem: Environmental > Aquatic > Marine >...
GTCACATGTCAAACTTCTTATAATAAAAGTATATACTATAACCAGGCTGAGGCAACGTATTATGACACTGTACATTATTGCTCTAGACAAATGTAAAATATTTTTTTAAATTAATAAAGAAGTTTAACAATTGTAATTGTTAAATAATATATTTTTAAACTTAGTTTTACTAAGAGTATTCGATATAACTATTATATATGTATATTTGGAGAAATAGATTATGCCTATAGGTTCTTTGCGTAACACATCTTTAGGTTTATTAGGTAACAAAATTGGAATGACCCAATTATTTGATGATTCCGGAAATATTATTCCAGTTACACTTTTAAAAGTTGGACCTTGTGTTATAACACAAATTAAAACAACTTTGAAAGATGGCTATAATGCCATTCAGGTAGGTTATGGGACGGTTCCAGAAAGATCTATAACTAAAGCTCAAGTAGGTCACCTAAAAAAATCATATATTCAACCCTTAAAATATTTAAAAGAATTCCGTGTAGATGATCCAAGTCAGTTCTCTATTGGACAAATATTAACTGTAGAAACTTCGTTTGCTGTCGGTCAATTAATCAATGTTACAGGAAAAAGTATTGGTAAAGGATTTTCAGGACTCCAAAAGCGTTGGAACTTTACACGAGGTCCAATGACACATGGTTCAAAGAATCATAGAGGACCAGGTTCGATTGGTATGGGAACATCACCAGGACGTGTATTACCAGGAAAAAAAATGGCCGGTCAACTTGGAAATAAAACTAAAAATATTAAAAAATTAAAAGTTGTTTCTATTGTGGGTCATGAAGATATGTTAATAGTTAAAGGAGCCGTTCCAGGAAAACCGGGAAATTTACTTAGTATTATTCCTGTTCCTTCAAAATAGTGAATGAAAAAATATTATTAAACAATTGAATATTAGGAAAAGTGTTATATGAGTGCTCAAAAATGGATAGAATACAAATCCGTAAGTTCAAATGGCCAAATTTCAGATAATAAACATTATATTAGGCTTAATGTATCAGAGAATTCAGGAAATTATTTGATTCATAGAGATATTTTAAGACAACAACTTTCTCAAAAACAAGGAACAGTTTCCACTAAAACCCGAAGTGAAGTACGTGGTGGTGGTAAAAAACCTTGGCAACAAAAAGGAACTGGTCGAGCTCGAGCTGGTTCAAATCGTTCTCCTTTATGGAGAGGTGGTGGTGTTATTTTTGGTCCAAAACCAAAAACAACGAACCTAAAATTAAACAAAAAAGAACGTAGATTAGCTTTACAAACTTTACTTTTCAGTAAACGTAGTTCTATTACAATCGTTAATGATTTAGAATCATTCATTAATGAGCCTAAAACAAAAGCTTTTTATCATTTTTCTAATACGTATTCTCTAGATTTAAATGAAAAAATTTTATTAATTGTTTCTAAAAAAACAATTCCTTTAAAATTATCAGTTCAAAATTTAAAGAATGTTGAATTAATTTCCGCATCAAATTTAAATACATTAAGTTTATTAAAAGCAAAAACAATTTTAGTAAGCCCATCAGCAATCAATGATATACAGGAGATTTATTGTGATTAATTCTTCAGACCTTGTTAGTCATATAGATATTGTAAAATATCCAATTATTACTGATAAAGCTACAAGACTTTTAGCTAATAATCAGTATAGTTTTATTGTAAACCCGAAATATGATAAACCATCAATTAAAGCTGCAGTTGAATCTTTATTTAATGTTAAAGTAGTGAAAATCAATACGGCTCATTTACCTAAAAAGAAAAAAAGAGTAGGTCAATATACCGGTTGGAAGCCACATTATAAAAAAGCAATTGTAACGTTATCAGCCGGCGATACAATAAATTTATTTGCAGAAGAAAACTAACAATTATATACATTTATCAAGTTTATGAGTATTCGTCTTTACAAATCTTATACACCGGGAACAAGAAATAGAGCTCTTTCGGCTTTTTCAGAAATTACGAAGGATAAACCAGAAAAAACACTAATAAGAAAAAATCATCAAAATAAAGGCCGAAATAATAGAGGTGTTATTACAATTAGACATCGAGGCGGTGGTCATAAAAAGCGTTATAGATTAATTGATTTTCGTCGTAACAAATATGATGTTCCCGCTACTGTTCATTCGGTTGAATATGATCCTAATAGAAATGCTAGAATTGCATTACTTTATTATAAAGATGGTGAAAAACGATATATTTTACATCCAAATAATTTAAATGTTGGTGACGTTATTTTTTCAGGGCCAGGAGTATCATTAGATGTAGGAAACTCATTACCCTTAGCCGAGATTCCTTTAGGAACATCAGTTCATAATATTGAACTAATCCCAAATCGTGGAGGACAAATTGTCCGCGCCGCTGGGACATCAGCTAAGATTTTAGCAAAAGAAGGAAATTACATTACATTACGTTTACCTTCAAAAGAAATTCGATTAATTCGAAAAGAATGTTTTGCAACCATTGGTGAATTAAGTAATGATGATGCATTCTTAGTACAAAGTGGTAAAGCCGGTAGAACACGTTGGCTAGGAAAACGCCCAACTGTTCGTGGTTCAGTTATGAACCCATGTGATCACCCACATGGTGGTGGTGAAGGTAGAGCCCCAATTGGTCGTACTCGACCTTTAACTCCGTGGGGTAAACCTGCATTAGGTAAAAAAAACACGGAAAACTAAAAATATTAGTGATGCTTATATACTTCGTCGACGTTCATAATAAATTGATACAAAATTAAAATATTTATTAATAACATTCTCAAAAATGTCAAGATCATTAAAAAAAGGACCATTTGTTGCATATCATTTATTAAAAAAAATTAATAAAATGAATGCCGAGGGTAAGAAAGATGTAATTTATACTTGGTCACGTAGTTCGACAATATTACCTAACATGATTGGTTTTACAATAGCAGTTTATAACGGAAGACAACATATGCCCGTTTTTATTTCTGATCAATTTGTTGGTCATAAATTAGGAGAATTCGTCTCTACCCGGACATTTAAATCACACATTAAATCGGATAAAAAAAACAAAACGTTAAGAGGAATAACTAAATATGGCACGATTGGAATTAACATTAAATTTTCCGAAAAGTTTTCAGGTAAAAACTTTTAATGTTAAATCTGAAAAGAAATTATCACCACTTGCAAAATTAATTTTAAAGAGTCTTCGTTTTAAACATTTCTATTATGTGCGTGATGACATCTCGTATCTTTTAAGATCAAATCCTATTGAGCGAGATTTTCTTTTACAGGCTTTATATTCAATAGTTATTTCTTTACAAAATAATTTATGTATAAATTTCTTTGATATGTGGATTTATGAAGTATATATAAATAAAGTTCCAAACTTTAATAAATTTATGAATCAAAAATTACAAAATTTAGAGCCATGTGAATATATCACAATTAAATTAGCATATGGTGTTAACCGTTTTAATGAAAAGAAATAATACAGGTTAAACTCAAGATTTTGTAGCCAAGTTGTTTCGTTATTATTTAGAAATTTGAAATATATGTAAAAACATGAAGGAAAATCTATTATGTCTAATCCTCAATCAGTTAAAGCAGTAGCAAAATATGTACGGATATCACCACATAAAGTAAGACAAGTATTAGACCAAATCCGTGGTCGTTCTTACCAAGAAGCATTAATGATATTAGAATTTTTACCTTATGATGCCGGTTCTCCTATTTGGCAAGTTGTACATTCGGTAGCAGCAAATGCGAAAAATAATTATAATTTAGATAAAAAAAAATTAGTTATTACAGAGATATTTGCAAATGAAGGCCCGAAACTAAAACGTATTCGACCACGTGCACAAGGTCGAGCTTTCAAAATTTTAAAGCCAACATGTCATATTACCGTTGTAGTGGAATCAGTTATTTAATTAAATTATAAATTACAAAATTAAGGAATCTTTATCATGGGTCAAAAAACGAATCCTTTAGGATTTAGATTAGGTATTACACAAAAACATAGATCTGGATGGTATGCAAATTGGAATCAATATTCAACTTTATTAGAAGAAGATGAAAATATTCGAGTATACCTTAATAGATTTACAAAAAAAGGTAGTATTTCAAATATTCAAATTAATCGAAATGGTTTAGGTGATCAAATCGAAGTAAGTATTGAAACTGGACGACCTGGAATGCTGGTTGGAGAAAATGGTTCAGGGATTAAAACTTTAGCAACGAGTATTAAAGACAAACTTTTACCAAGTAATAGACAATTAACAATTAATATTGTAGAAGTTGAAAATATTAATTCAAACGCTACTCTTATTTCCGAATTAGTTGTTCAACAACTTGAAGACCGAGTTGCGTTTCGTCGTGCAATGCGTGAAGGGTTACAGTGTATACAAGATGATCAAGTAAATGGCATTAAAATCCAAGTATCAGGTCGTTTAAATGGTGCAGAAATGGCCAGAACGGAATGGATACGAGAAGGACGTGTTCCATTACAAACATTTAGAGCCGATATTGATTACGCGACAAATGAAGCAAATACAATTTACGGTGTACTCGGTGTTAAAGTGTGGCTATTTAAAAGTGAAATCTTTTAAAAATAAGCTACGTTAGTTAAATCAATACAAAAATAGAATATATTTAATTAATATCATTTATTATGTTAAGTCCAAAAAGAACTAAGTATAGAAAATACCATCGTGGACGAATGCGTGGGAAAGCTACTAGAGGAAATGAAATTTCATTTGGTAAATACGGTCTACAAGCTCTAGAGCCAAGTTGGATTACCTCGCGTCAAATTGAAGCAACTCGACGAACAGTTACTCGTTATACAAAACGTGGTGCTTCATTATGGATTAGAATTTTCCCTGATAAAACAGTTACAGCACGTGCAGCAGAATCACGTATGGGATCAGGAAAAGGTGCTGTTGACTATTGGGTTGCAACCGTAAAACCTGGGACAATTTTATTTGAAATGAGTGCTGTTCCCGAAGAAGTGGCACGTGCAGCTTTCAAATTAGCGGCTTATAAATTGCCAATAAAAACAAAATTTATTATTAGAAACGATAGTTAAAAAATATGGGTCTACATAAATTTAGTGATATTACAGCACTTTCAAATATAGAAATATCTGAACAAATTATTAAGACAGAAAAAGAATTATTTGATTTATGGTTTAAAAAAGCTACACGCCAACCTTTTAAACCGCATCAAATTAAAAACGCTAAACGCCGAATAGCGCAATTAAAAACACTTTTAACTGCACGCGTAGAGGCTTTAGAAAAAGAAATTAACTAAATTCTAGAGATCTCAAGAGAATCACTTATTCGGTCGTCCTAAAAACAAGATTAAATTTATATCTATCTAAAAACAGAAAATCTTAAGGAGTGGTAAATGCCTGTAAAAGAAAAAATTGGTATTATTGTGAGTAATAAAATGGAAAAAACTGTTGTAGTTAAAGTTGAAAGTCGATATCCACATCCGATTTACTCAAAAACAATGGTAAAAACGCGTAAATATCTAGCTCATGATGATTTAGGCGAATGCAACATCGGTGACCAAGTTTTAGTTCAAGAATCTAGACCACTTAGTAAAAGAAAACGTTGGATAGTAGCTAAAATTCTTATAAAATCATCTTTAATTACTTAAAACTAAATTTTTATGATATATCCTCAAACAATGCTAACTGTAGCAGATAATACAGGTGCTCGAAAAATTATGTGCATTCGAGTTTTAGGTGGAAATCGAAAATATGGAAAAATTGGTGACACAATCATTGGTGTAGTAAAAGAAGCTATTCCAAATATGCCAATTAAAAAATCAGATGTTATACGAGCAGTTATTGTTAGAACATCTAAAACCATTCGTCGTTCTGACGGTATGTATATTCGATTTGATGATAATGCTGCTGTAGTAGTAAATTTAGAAAATAATCCACGTGGAACACGTGTATTTGGTCCAGTTGCTCGTGAAATTCGAGATAAGAATTTTTCTAAAATTGTTTCATTAGCTCCGGAGGTTTTATAAATGTCAAACGCTCAAAAAATTCATATCAAAATTGGCGACAATGTTAAAATTATTTCTGGCTTTGATAAAAACAAAACAGGTGAAGTTACTAAACTTTACCGTAACACAGGAAAAATTCTGGTTAAAGGTATTAATTTTAAATTTAAACATATTAAACCAAATACAGAAAGTGATGTTGGAGAAATAAAACAATTTGAAGCTCCAATACATCATTCCAATGTTAAATTAATTTAAATTATTTTAAATAAATAATATGCGTAATCAACAGTCATTAGAAGAAATTGCAGAGATATACGGTCTATTAGATAATATAAAGAACGAGTATGAAAATGGGATACGACCTGTTTTACAAAAAACTAATCCGGAGTTATTTTCAAATCCTCATACTATTCCAAAACTTAAAAAAATCAATATTAATAGAGGTTTAGGACTAGCAGCGCAAAATACTAACATCTTGAAGAAAAGTATTAATGAGTTTAATACAATTACTGGCCAAAAGCCTTTAATTACAAGATCTAAAAAAGCTATTGCTGGTTTTAAAGTTCGAGAAGATATGGAATTAGGTTTAGCAGTTACATTACGTGGTGAAAAAATGTATAGTTTCCTAACGAAACTTATCTTTTTTACTTTTGCTCAAATTCGAGATTTTCGGGGTTTATCAGTAAGAAGTTTTGATAAAGCTGGGAACTATACATTTGGACTAAAAGAACAATTAATTTTTCCAGAAGTTGAATACGATGATGTAGATCAAGCTCAAGGATTTAATATTACTCTTGTTTTAGATTCATCTACACCTAAATCTCGTTCAAAAACCGTGGATAGAGTTTTAAATGGAATGATACTACTAAAATTCTTACGATTCCCATTAAATGATTGTGGTTATTATGATAAATATTCTTCTTTCGGAGAAATTAATCAAGTATGGGATAGAAAAAAACACCTACGTCGTAAACGTTGGTCACAAGAATAAATAAAACAAAAACAATCAGATTAAGGAGATAATTGTGGTAACAGATACTATAGCTGATATGTTAACTCGCATTCGAAATGCAAACATGGTAAAACATGAAATTGTAGAAATACCAGCTACAAAAATGTCGAAAGCGATTGCTAAAATCCTTAAAGACGAAGGGTTTATTGCAAATTTTGAAATTTATAATGAAAATTTATATGAGTACTTACTTCTTTCATTAAAATATCAAGGTCGGTCACGAGATAGAGTTATAACTAAAATTAAACGCATAAGTAAACCGGGTCTAAGAGTTTATGCAAATTCAAAAACTTTACCTAAAGTTCGGGATAATTTCGGACTTGCAATTCTATCGACATCAAAAGGTGTTATGACCAATATAGAAGCCAAACAACAAGGGATTGGCGGTGAAGTTTTATGTTATATTTGGTAAATAAAGGAAATATATAATATGTCACGAGTTGGAAAATTACCCGTTAAAATACCCCCATTAGCAGAAACTTCTTTTAGTTCTGATACTTCAATTTTAGAAGTAAAAGGAAAATATGGGAAATTACAAAATCAAATCCCTGAAGTACTTGGAATTGAAGAAAAAAATGACACTTTAATTGTAATTCTAAAAAACCAAACACGAAATACTCGTGCTTTACAAGGGTTATATAGAACACTAATTAATAATATGGTTATTGGAGTTACAGAACAATTTCTTGTAACTTTAAATTTACAAGGTGTTGGTTATCGAGCAGCTGTTCAAGGAAAATCTCTTGTATTAAATTTAGGGTTTAGCCACCCAGTAAATATAATTATTCCAGAACACATCTCCGTTGAAGTATTACAAAATACAACTATTAATATAAAATCCTGTGATAAAGAGCAATTAGGATTATTTGCAGCTACAGTTAGATCTTGGCGACCGCCTGAACCATATAAAGGAAAAGGTATTTTATATAAAGGTGAGCAAGTTTTACGTAAAGCCGGTAAATCAGGTAAAAAATAGAAATTATTAAGTTGTAAGAAAAGAATTAAATTATGAAATTTTCAAAAAGAGTTTTATTAAGACTTAAAAACAAAAATAAAAAATTAAAACCTGATAAATATAAAAAGTTAAAACGAGAGGGTGTAAGAGGGTTAATTAAAGGAACATTAGACCGTCCACGTCTATCAGTTTACCGTTCTAATGAGAATATATACGCACAAATTATAGATGATAATACATCTACTACACTTGTTTCTTGTTCTACGTTAGACCGTGATATTAAACTTAATACTGAAAACGGTCGTACGTGTGATGCATCAAGACTTATGGGGCAAAAATTAGCGGAATTAAGTCGAAAAAGAAATATAACGAAAATAGTATTTGATCGTGGTCCTTATATATACCATGGTCGTATAAAAGCTTTAGCTGATGGTGCTAGAGCCGGTGGTCTACAGTTTTAAAAAATAATTTAAAAATAATTCTAATCAACCGTGAACGTATGCGTACTAAAAATTTAAATGAGCCAAAATTTATTGAACGATTAATTAAAATTGGTCGAGTAACAAAAGTAACAAAAGGTGGAAAAAAATTAAGTTTTCGTGCTGTTGTTGTTGTTGGAGATGAAAAGGGTCAAGTTGGAGTTGGGGTTGGTAAAGCCGAAGACGTTGTTAATGCGTTCAAAAAAGCAAAGACTGATGGACAAAAAAATCTAATAAAGATTCCAATCACAAAGTCATTAACTATCCCACATGGTGTTATGGGTGAACTAGGAGCATGTAAAATTATTATGCGACCTTCTATTGAAGGTTCAGGAGTTATTGCAGGTGGTGCAGTGCGAACTGTTTTAGAAGTTGCGGGAATTAAGAATGTAATTGCAAAACAATTAGGTTCAGATAATTTATTAAATAATGCACGTGCGGCAGTTAAAGGTTTAAGTACTTTAACTACTAGAAAACAGTTAAATGAAAAACTAAAAGGTTAAAGTGAGCTACATTTGCCTTTAATAATATTAAAAATCAAAATGAAAAAGACAGACGATATTTTATTAAAACGTCTTTTATTAAGTATTGGAATACTCTTATTTATCAGAATGGGAACATTTCTACCAATTCCAGGAATTAATCATGGACATTTAGCTTTTTACATTCAACAACACCCAATTACTAAAAACTTAGTAAGTACTTTTTCCGGAAATGACACATTTGTAATCGGATTATTTACATTAAATATATTTCCTTATATAAATGCTTCGATTATGGTCCAATTAGTAACAGGACTAATTCCAAGTATTTCTAAATTACAGAAGGAAGGGGGTGGCGAAGGAAGACGAGCAATTACAAGATTAACTCGTTTAATTACTCTAGGATGGGCATTAATTCAAAGCTCAAGTATCGCTTTTTATTTAAAACGTGCTTTATTTGATTGGAGCCCCTTATTAGCTTTTGAAATAATTCTTTGGTTAACTACAGGTGCAATGATTGTTTTGTGGTTAAGTGAATTAATTACGGAATATGGATTAGGAAATGGCGCATCTTTATTGATATATACTAACATAATATCAAGTCTGCCAAATTTAGGGAAAAAAATTAATAAGTGAAAATACGGGAAGTTTGACACTCGGTTCTGAAGTTGGGATTGCAATTTTATTCTTTATTGCAATATCGGGGATTATCGCATTACAAGAGAGTGCCAGAATTGTCCCCTTACTATCTTCAAAACAACTGGGTCAAAATCAACCTACGTTTTTTTAAAGGAACATCCAATAACTATATTCCACTACGGTTTAATCAAGCAGGTGTTATGCCAATTATTTTGACAACTGCGATTTTAGTTTTACCGAATTATGTAATTAATTTAGGTGTATTCCCACTTTTAACTCTTCCTATTTTTTTAAAGTCATCAAAAATTATTTATTGGGTTAGTTACTTTATTTTAATTTTAATATTCAGTTCATTTTATTCAACTATTGTTTTAAATCCAAAAGATATTTCTGAAGAATTGCAAAAAATGGCTGTAAGTATACCTGGTGTAAGGCCAGGATTAGCTACAACATTTTATTTAAAACAAGTTATGAAACGAGTAACATTTTTTGGTGCTCTAGTATTAGCTATATTGGCAACATTGCCAAATATTATTGAAGCAATTTTGAATGTTTCAAGCTTTAATGGATTAGGTACAACTTCATTATTAATTTTAGTTGGTGTTGTATTGGATATTTCAAGAGAAATGAAAAGTATAATTCTTTCTAATATTTATAATGAAAGGTTTGATTAACCAAAGTTAAAAATTTATTTATTCATTTAATATTTACTATAATGAAAGTTCGTCCTTCAGTTAAAAAAATGTGTGAGAAATGTCGGGTAATTAAGAGAAACGGTAAGATTATGGTAATTTGTCCAAATCCAAAACATAAACAACGACAAGGCTAATAGTTAAAAGGAGTTAATTAAATGGTAAGATTATTAGGTGTAGATTTGCCAAGAAAGAAAAGAATTGCATATGCGCTTACGTATATTCATGGAATTGGACTTACATCGGCAAAAAAAAATTATTGAATTAGCCGAAATTAGTGATGAAACAAGAACAGATGACATCACTTCAGAACAAACCATCATGCTAAGAAATATTTTAGAAAATGGTGATTTTAAATTAGAAGGTGACTTACGTCGTTTTAACGGTTTAAATATAAAACGGTTGAACGAAATAAATTGCCACCGTGGAAAACGACACAGAAATAGTCTACCTGTTCGAGGTCAAAGAACTCGAACAAATGCACGCTCACGACGTGGGTCTAAGAAGACTGTTACTGGTAAGAAAAAATAATATTTATTTTTTAAAAGTTATACTAATTAAAAATTTTATTTTATATGGCACAAAAAACTCGAAAATCAGCAGTAAGAAAGAATAGAAATAATCTTGGAACAGGCGTAGTTCATATTCAATCTACCTTTAATAATACAATTGTTACAATTACTAACATGACTGGGGATACAATTTCTTGGGCATCATCTGGTAGTGCGGGATTTAAAGGTGCCCGAAAAGGAACGCCTTTTGCTGCTCAAACAGCAGCTGAAAAAGCTGCATTAGATGCTTTAAGTACGGGTATCAAAACAGTTGAAATTTTAGTAAAAGGTCAAGGATCAGGTCGAGAAACAGCGATTCGTTCAATTGAAGGAGCAGGTTTAGAAATTCTTTCAATACAAGATATAACTCCAGTACCTCATAATGGTTGTCGTCCTAGAAAACGTCGTCGTGTATAATTAATTATATTTCTCAAATAATGAATTATGAATTATACAAAAAGTATCACGAACAGTTCTAATTTATTAATGGAATGTTTGAAATCAGAAAAGATTGAATCGGGGTGTATGCATGGGCAGTTCTTAATTAAAGGTCTTCGCCCTGGTCAAGGAATCACTATTGGAAATTTGTTACGAAGAATTCTCTTAGGTGATTTAGAAGGAACTGCAATTACAGGTGTTCGAATTGCTGGAGTAAAAGACGAATTTTCATTAATCCCAGGTGTACGAGAAGACATTCTCGAAATCTTATTAAATTTAAAAGGGATTATTTTAAACTCAACAACAGCCACTCGACAATTTGGAAGACTAAGGCTACATGGACCGGCTGTAATCACAGCTAGTTCTATTCAGTTGCCACCCGAAATAGAAATTATTAATCCTAATCACTATATTTGTACAATTTCAAACTCTCATATATTAGAAATCGAATTTAAAGTTGAATCTGGGACAGGATATCGATTAGCTAATGAACTTTATTCTGACAAATTTGAAGATTTTATTGAAACCGATGCTATTTTTATGCCAGTTCAAAAGGTAGATTTTAAAATTGAAAGTGTGCAAGATACTTTTAATAGTAGAACTGAAAGGGTATTTCTAGATGTTTGGACAAATGGAAGTGTTTCGCCTGAAGAAGCCATTTTTTCTGGATCTAATCTAATTAGAAATTTGTTTAAATCTATTAGTGAGAATAAGATTAATAAAGAAAAAGAACACTCAAAAGAAAAAAATATTATAAAACCTGTCGATTCTTATACACATATTGCGATAGAAGAATTACAATTATCTGTACGGCCTTATAATTGTTTAAAAAGAGCTCAAATTAATACTATTGGAGATTTATTAGAATATTCTCCAGAGAAACTTTTAGAACTAAAAAATTTCGGCCGTAAATCAGCAGATGAAGTTTTTGCTACTCTTAAAAATAAATTAGGAATAGTCTTAAAATAATTACTTAGTTTATTAACGAAATTTTATGAATAAAACATTTATTCCCGCTTCAAATTATAATAAAAGAAAATGGTATGTTATTGATTGTCAAGATAAACAATTAGGCCGTTTATCTTCAACAATTATTCCATTATTAACTGGTAAATCAAAGTCAATTTATCACCCATCAATGGATGTTGGTGATTATGTCATATTAATTAATGCGGAATCTGTGAAATTTAATCGTAACATAGAACGGTTTCATGTATTTAGCCCAGGGCGACCTGGTAGCTCATTAAAACGGTTAATAAATGTTTTACCTAAACAGATTATTGAGAAATCTATTTTTGGTATGTTACCAAATGGATTCCCGAAAAAACATTTAGTTAAAAGATTAAAAGTTTATCCAGGATCACAACACCCGCACGCTGCACAAGATCCACAAAAATTAACTATAGGTTAAATTTTTTAAAAATAATCTCAAAAAAATTATGAAATATCAGCCAAGTGATCCAGTTTTTGATAAGGATGAAGTAATCAGCGCTGGAAAATTTTACAAAGAAAGAATTGGCCTTGGGAAACGAAAACGTGCAATTGCACGAGTTTTTTTAGTACCAGGGAAAGGTCGAATTAAGATTAATAAAGTTTCGGGAGAAAAATATTTACAGTATAATACAAATTACCTAACTTCGATTTGGGCACCGTTAGAAGTATTAAACCTAAAAGATACAATGGACATTTTTGCCATTGTAAAAGGTGGTGGTTTAACTGGTCAAGCAGATGCTATTAAATTAGGTGTTGCTAGACAACTGTGTCAAATAGATCAAAAAAATCGATTAACATTAAAACCATTTGACTTTTTAACTCGTGATGCACGTATTAAAGAGCGTAAAAAATATGGTTTACGAAAAGCAAGAAAAGCATCACAATATTCAAAACGTTAAAAAATTTAAAAATATGCCAAAACCTGAAATTCATCCGAATTGGTTTTCTACTACTCCTGTAATTTGTGAAGGAAGAACTCTTTGTTCAATTGGTTCAACAAAACCAAAATTACAAGTTGATGTTTGTTTAGGAAATCATCCTTTTTATACCGATTCCCAAACTATGATTGATAGTGAAGGTCGTGTAGAACGATTTATGAAAAAATATGGACTACAAACAACAGAAGATTAACTATTTTAGAATAATTTAGATTTACTTAATTACCTTTTAAATAAATGCCAACGATTCAACAATTAGTTCGTTTCAAGACGAATCCAAATTAAAAAAAAGACACAATCACCTGCTTTGGTAAATTGTCCTCAACGACGTGGTGTTTGTACACGTGTATATACAACAACACCAAAAAAACCAAATTCAGCAATTCGAAAAGTTGCTCGAGTTCGATTAACATCTGGTTTCGAAGTAACTGCTTATATTCCTGGTGAAGGTCATAATCTACAAGAACATTCAGTTGTTTTAATACGTGGTGGCCGAGTAAAAGATTTACCTGGTGTTAAATACCATATAGTACGAGGTGCATTAGATAGTGGAGGCGTTAAAGATCGAACACAAAGACGTTCAAAATATGGAGTTAAAAAACCAAAAAGTTAATAATAATCTTAATTTTTTAAATTAAGATTATTATTTTCAAATAACGATTTATTAAAAAAGAATTATTTTTATGTCACGTCGAAATATTGCAAAAAAACGATTTCCTAAAGCAGACCCTGTATACAATAGTTACTTAGTTAGTTTATTAGTAACAAGAATTTTAAAGTCTGGCAAAAAAAAATTTAGCTCAAAATATTGTTACTGGAGCTTTTGACATTATCAAGTCAAAAACAAATGAAGATCCTTTAGTAATTTTTGAAAAAGCTATCAGAAACGCAAGTCCTGTTGTAGAAGTAAAAGCAAGACGAATTGGTGGTTCTACTTATCAAGTTCCTATTGAAGTTAGTAGTTTTCGAGCAACTAATTTAGCTTTACGGTGGATTATCGACTATTCGAAACAACGCGTTGGTCGAACAATGTCAATTAAATTAGCAAGTGAAATTATTGACACCGCAAACGATATAGGTAATACTGTAAAGAAAAAAGAAGAAACTCATAAAATGGCAGATGCTAATAAAGCATTTGCACATTTCCGTTATTAACCTTTATTTACTAAAGGTTTAACTTCGCTAAAAGCAAATAAAAATTTATTACAAATATTATAAACTTTAAAGGAAATTTTAAAAATGGCACGTGAAAAATTTGAACGTACAAAACCTCATGTTAATATTGGTACTATTGGTCATGTTGATCATGGTAAAACAACATTAACTGCAGCAATTACAGCAACATTAGCTTTAGATGGCGACTCTGTAGCAAAAGCTTATTCTGATATTGATGGTGCTCCAGAAGAACGCGCTCGTGGTATTACGATTAACACAGCACATGTTGAGTACGAAACAAAAGAACGTCATTATGCACACGTAGATTGTCCTGGTCACGCTGATTATGTAAAAAACATGATTACGGGTGCAGCACAAATGGATGGAGCTATCTTAGTTGTATCAGCTGCTGATGGACCTATGCCACAAACTCGAGAACACATTTTATTAGCAAAACAAGTTGGTGTACCACATATTGTTGTCTTTTTAAATAAACAAGATCAAGTAGACGACGATGAGTTATTAGAACTAGTTGAAATGGAAGTAAGAGAATTACTTTCAACATATGATTTCCCAGGCGATGATATCCCAATTTGTCCAGGGTCAGCTTTACAAGCAATTGAAGCTATCTCAGCGAACCCAGATCTTGCACGTGGTGATAACCCGTGGGTTGATAAAATTTACGCTTTAATGGATGCTGTAGATGAGTATATTCCTACACCAGAACGTGATGTAGAAAAAACATTCTTAATGGCTATTGAAGATGTATTCTCAATCACTGGTCGTGGTACAGTAGCAACAGGAAGAATTGAAAGAGGAGTTGTAAAAGTAGGGGATAACGTAGAAATTGTTGGTGTTGGTGCAACTCAAACAACTACAATTACTGGTATTGAAATGTTCCAAAAAACTCTTGAAGAAGGGTTTGCTGGTGATAACTGTGGTATTTTATTACGTGGTGTAACACGAGAAGATATTGAACGTGGTATGGTATTATCAAAACCAGGTACTATATTACCTCATACTAATTTTGAATCAGAAGTATATGTTTTAACAAAAGAAGAAGGTGGTCGTCATACACCATTCTTTACAGGGTATCGCCCACAATTTTACGTTCGAACAACTGATGTAACTGGTTCAATTGAACAGTTTACTGCAGATGATGGAACAATTGTAGAAATGGTAATGCCAGGTGATCGTATTAAAATGACTGCTGAATTAATTTATCCAGTTGCAATTGAAGAAGGTATGCGCTTTGCGATTCGTGAAGGTGGTCGTACAATCGGAGCTGGTGTTGTTTCAAAAATTGTTAAATAATGAAAAAACTTTATGGCAATCAAAAATAATGAAAAAATTCGTGTACGCTTAGAATCATTTAATCATGATCTTTTAGCTACATCTTGTAAAAAGATAATGGAAATTACGGAAAATAATAATGTTGACAATATTGGAGTAGTATCTTTACCCACAGATAAACGAATTTATTGTGTTTTAAGATCTCCTCATGTTAATAAAGATTCTCGTGAGCATTTTGAAATCCGAATCCATAAACGAATTCTTGAAATCTATTATGATTCTTCTATAAATATTTTTGATTTATTAGTTAAATCAGATTTACCACCAGGAGTACTTTATCGAATTTGTTTATCTTAATTTTAATAAATTATGTATGGA
>Ga0138261_1137846_pt1 | contig 15938 bp, 27 predicted proteins | sample RNAA_720151113_FD_105266 | JGI IMG/M metagenome (GOLD analysis project Ga0138261, IMG submission 105266) | Metatranscriptomics of polar marine prokaryotic and eukaryotic communities from Palmer Station, Antarctica after 72hr light incubation -... | ecosystem: Environmental > Aquatic > Marine >...
TGAAAAGAGCGAGAAACTAAGAGCCGCAATCTTCTGACCTTTCAGAAGTAGCACCCGAAGTGCCCAGGTAGGCATCGCCTATCGCAAACAAGAAATTTAATAATAAGTTCCTGAAGGCAACGGACAAGTTCAAGCTTCAACAAGAGAAGCTCAACAAAATGTCACACGTGCAGAAAGTACTCAAGCCCGAAGCTGAAAACAGCGTAATCTTCCCCAAGCCCGGGGAGTTTTTCGTAATGTCATCCAGCCGAGGTGACCAACATTCCCCTCGTAAGTTAGGAGCATCACCCTAGAACACTGGGAGGCGGACCGACCAGTCTTATCAGAAGACCGACCGAAGTCACTTTAATGAGCGAGCATAGCCTCAGATGCAGAGCAGCGTGACCGTCACCAGCCTGTAGGACGCTCTGAAGCTGCACAATATCCCGCAAGTGCCTCAGATGCAACCTCAACAAGCTCCTACCCTCGGCAAAAGCCAGAGCACCTTCTTAAACTAGTACAAGCCTGAGGACTTTGAAGATCCTGACACGATCGAAGATAGGGTGAAACAGAAATAAAAGTAACTCTTGGAGCACCCCTAGATGCGAAGCTCAATGACTACTAATATTAAAAACATCATGAAGAACCAGGACAAGACACTGCTTACCACTTCATCTAGACTACTCAGCTCCCGTGCTTAGCCAGAAGTCATCCTCAGAAAGACAGGGTAGAGGTTCAATTAATAAGAGGGCAAGAGACCTGTGTCCACCATTGAACTGCTGCAGCATATGCAATAATCCAAGTATTCGAACAAAGCCAACATGGACACTCTGCCCACACCTAGGATGGAAGAGTAGCAGAAGTTGCCCACTCTGGCTCCATCTGCCAGTGTGCCTAACTTCCAACTGCACCAGCACATGAATTCAGTGGGCCACTCTACTGAGTTTAATGGGGGTCTGAGCAAGTTCTCACAGCGGGACATCCCTACTCCTATGGGCACTGCATCAAATCTCCCTAACGAAGGGCAGCCCTTCATGTCCCAGCGCAGGACTCTACAGAGACCCAGCTCTACTTTGCTGCTATCTCTTGGTGATAATCAAGTCAAAGACCAGCTGAAGAAGCGAATTGATTTGTAAGGAGCCCGTCAAAGGGACAACAAGTCTCAATAGAAGCACACCTACCAGCCTCAGCAAATTTCATCACGCTGGGGCAAATCATCCAATCAGACTGTCGCCGGTAAGGAAGGCCCCTCTACGATCACTAAGCCTAGAATCCCGCCAATTCCACTTAGAGTATCGTACCAGAATGCTTTATTGAAAGAATAAAAGACTGTCTCGCCCTTCATGTTAGAGCAGTAGGTCAAGCCAGTCGTGATCGTGGAGCAACCTATGGAGAATTAAATGCGTTAAAGACGCGAGATTGAGGAGATTAACGCTGGTGTACATGTCCCTCAGCTAGAGAGGCAAGGACTGAAATACAGCCAGAGCGTATCTTAACTCAAATCACTCACTAAATCTGAGTCAATCGCTACACTCACCGCCGTAGAGTAAAACAAGGCCAACACTGCCTCGACCAGTACTGAGGGGGCCTTGTCGCATCACAAAGGCTCTAGTGAGCATTTTAAGGCCAGATTGATCCGCAAAGACGGTAGATTCAGAGACAACTAGGCCGTAAAGCTCCCCTACAGATAGTAACCCACTTCTTACTTGAAGGAGTAATACAGTTCAGCCACTGTACGCCAGCACTTATAATTTGAAATATTTAAGTCTAACGATCTAGAGACACCAACTACAGAAACAATTAAAGCTATCCACTAGACGACCAACAAGAAATTCCTGCCGATTGAGGCCTTCGACCCCATGGTCGGGAACGAAGATGCTTCCAAAGTTATCTCAAATTTCGCAGATCCTGCCACTGGCTAGACTCTTGCTTTGTCTAAGTGGAACTATCCCAACGGAGAAGCTGAGCTCCGATAATGCTTGGTAGAGACTTACTTGGAGAAAGAAGACTTATTTCAGATCTGTTGGTTGCACAAACCGACCTCCAAAAAGAGAGTGAGCCGCTTCAACCTGATCTTCGATTTGGAAGACCCATTCTCTTTCCAGAACAGGATTTAAGAGGCAAATGATAGCAGAACTTTAGCTGAGATTCTTATGAAATACCACTACATGATCGATCGTATCAAGCTAACAAAACCTCCTCAATCACACTCATTCTAGACTTAGGGCGTCAAAACATAGGAGACCGAGAAGCCACCAGTCCCTCAGGACTTGATCAAAACTAGGATTTCCTACCTAATTGCCACTTACCAGCCAATGCAGCAGACCATAGACACTCGCAATGTCAGGGACGTGCTTCAGCACTTAGTAAGGTCTCCTTCTGTCAGATACAGCACCACCTCTTACCCAAGATGGTAGCATTTTGACGACATGGATAGCAAGACTCTGATCTAAAACATACACAGAGATCTGTAAGACAAGGGTTTCAACCTACTACAGCTGCACAAGCTCTTCATGGAGGTGGATTCAGATTTCATCATCACACACAGGAGAATCTTATTTGACCTACAACTTCCCTACTCCGACCAATGTATGCACCTATTCTAAAACGTAATGGAGCCCTAGAAGCTGATCCCCGTCTAGGATCGGATGAACGTTGGCAATAAAGCACCTCAGAAGGCTCTGGTGCCGATTGAAAGCAGGTCGATTCACTTCGGAGATCTTTTTGATCACATGAATAAAGCCGCCCACGAGGCTAGCAGCAAGAAGCTTAAGACAATCCAGCACATCCGTGAGTATCAAGTTTCCATCATGAACAAACCCTTCATGGAATTCAGCTACAAAACACCCCTAACCAAGGCTCAATACATAAAAATGCATTAAGAAGCCTTTAGAGAACTGATCAATCAGATCTAAGACGGAGTGTTCGACTGTGAATTCGAGATCCATAACATGGTCCAAGAGAAGGTTGATGAGTACGAAGCCATAAACAAAGAACGCAAAATGAGCTTAACTCACAACGTTGAGAAGTACTTCAAGGCTGTGCCAATCCCTCAGGAGTGGATAGACGATATGAAGAAGTATCAGCTGGTGGTTCAGCTCAAGTTCGAGAGCGCTGTCAGACACACCTTTATAAACACTCTCGACAAATTTTAAGATTAGCTAGCCCAAGCATGGACGTATATCCTACGCTCAGTTAAGAAGGAAGAAATGCCGTTAAAAGGTGACTTTTTCAGTGAAGAGGATGTGATCGAAATGTCACATGACGCAGTGCTTCTGTCTAGGATCACTCGAATTGAGACTGTGTAATTCAAATTGTCTTTGTAATACGACAAGAAGACAGATGACCTACAAATCAACCCTGAGATAAACTCATGGGTGAAAGACACATCAGATTTCATCAAAAAATGCCTTGCCGACCTTAATGAGATTCGGTGTTTCTATGTGAACAAGTTGGGACCTACCAGAGATAGGAATTCTTTGTTCAGCCCTCACCATAAGACTTATATTGGTGAAAGAGAGGGAGAAGTAGAGCAGAGACAGACTCCATAGTCATTTTAAGACAGGATATCTATTGAAAATCTGGGTGGTAACTCAGTCGCTATTAAGAATAGTAGAGACAACTATCTGGGGGTCTCCCGTGATGGAATTCTCTCTTGGGACAGACCTAATCTTACAGTCAATGAAGTTTTCAAACAAGAGAATAAAGGAGAGAACTTCTTTGCGCTGAAGGGATCTAACAATAGATACTTGACCTTTGGAGAGAATGACAGCGTCAATTGCTAAGCATCTGAGCCTGAGGAATCGTCAGTATTTGAGCAGGTCTACTAAGAAGGCCATTTCAGCGTGTTCTTGGAGGGTGACACTTATCTGTCTAACAGCATGGCCCGTATCGTTTCTGTGATGACCAAGATCTTTGGCATCCCAGAAGCCCTAGTGAACACAGTCAACCAGTTCAAATACTTACTCTCAACTGATATGAAGATCTACAAGAGAGATGAGAAGGCCAAGGCTAACGACACACCTCTGACTGGCTTCTCAAATCAACTTTTAAACAACGAAAAGTCCCGTGTACATTTATAGACGCTAATGCACCAGAATGAGCTGCAGCTTGGCCCTTTCTTCATCGATGTCAGCTCGGTCAAGAAAAAGATGCTGGCCAAGATTGACGAGCGAAATGATTCTCTCTAGAAATGCATGCGACAGAAGATCTAAGTGATGAATTCTGAAATTGAAGAGTTGGTTCAGGCCCACCTAGCCATCGTTGAAGCTGATTCCTTCGCCGACATTGAAGAAGTCATGCGCGTCAAAGCGTACATTTCCAACTTGGAAGAGAAGCGAGTTGAAATCCAAAACAGACAAATTGAGGTCAGAAACCACTACACCCTCCTTGATAAATACTAAATGAAAACCAGTGAGTAAGAAACCAGGAGCTACTGGGAGATGTTCAACAGGCCCATGGCTATCACCGATGCTGTAGGCGACTGCATGCTCAAGCTGGATAAACACTCAGATGATTTCTTAGTCCAGCTGACCAGTCAATTGGAAAACCTGATCAAAGAGCACCAGGAGATTTAACACGACTTCAAGCTGATCCAGGATTATGATGACCTAGAAAGTCAGTTCGACAACGCTATCATTAATTGTGTCAATCTACGTGACAAAATAGATTAGGCTAGACGCACAGCTACGTAGGTATGCTCCAGACAGTAGCTATACAAGCAGCACGTTAACACTGACCTTGAAGATAGCCTCAAAAAGATCGATTTGGCCTTCACACCTCACCACTCTCTGTGGGTAGAGCATGCCCAAGAATATTTCTACAAGGAAAAGTACTGGATGAACGGGGCTATCTCCGAAGATATTATGAGCAAACTGCCTACTCTGATTACTGAGAGCAGTCAAGCTGTGTTCAGATTGGCCAAGATTGACTTCAAAGAGGTCCCTATAACTAATAAGATTTGCTAGGACTTGAGGAAACTGTTTGAGAATTTCAGGCCTTACTTGCCCCTCATTGTAGCTCTGAAGAATCAGGACATGCAAGCGAGGCATTACGAGATCCTCAACTAAGACCATGATTTTGAGATAGATAATGACCTCCACCAGAGTCTGGCTGACCTAAAGGACAAGGGAGTCATGGCGTTGATAGAGGATATCGCCCACATCAGCGACATAGCCACAAGAGAGAAAAAGCTAGAGCTTGAAATCATGAAGATGCAGAATGACTGGAAAAACCTTAAGTTTGAAATGGTCGATTACAAAGACTCCGGTGGCTAAGTGTTGACAGGAATTTAGCCAATCTGGGACCTGTTGGATGAGCATATTCAAAAGACCATTCTTATAGCCAGCTCTCCTTACGTTAAATTCTTATTAGGCAATGTTAACTGGTGGAAGAATAGGCTGGTTAAGATGCAAGAGGTCCTAGAAGAGTGGTCTAAAGTTCAGAGAGGCTGGACTTATCTGCAACCAATCTTCAGCTCCAAGGACATCTAAGAGCAACTCCCTGAAGTCGCTGAAACTTTTGAATCAGTGGATCGAGGTTGGCGTCAGCTCATGACACAGACTTCTGTCAACCCTCTCATCGACGAAGCCTGTCAAGCTCCAGATGCCTTGCAGAACCTACAGCATTCAAACGCCATCATTGACAAAGTGACCAAAAACCTAAACGAATATCTCCACTCGAAACAGCTTTTGTTTTCTCGGTTCTTCTTCCTATCAAACGATGACCTCCTTCACATGCTATCTCAGACTAAAGAGCCTCTTCGCGTCCAGGAGCACCTCAACAAGTGTTTTGAAGGCATCAAGACACTTCATTTTGAGAAGGACACCTTACTGGTAAAGGGGATGTATTCCGCCATAGGGGAGTACGTTGCCTTCGAAAATCCCGTAGACCCTTACGTCAACGAAGAGGAGGAAAATGAAGGCCTAACCAAGCGAGAACTAAGGAAAATTGAGAAAGCGAAAGAAGAAGCTGGAGAAACAACCGAACGTTAGGTCAGGCCTCTTGAAAAATGGCTGAACGAGGTAGAATTACAAATGAGACAGGCTCTCAGGACTCAAGTTGTGAGAAGCACTGAAGCTTTCGTAAGTGGCAGAGAACCAATGGAAGATTGGATCTTCAACTGGTCTCAGTAGAATATCCTTGTCATTGAATAGCTACTCTGGACATAAAAAGTTGAGGCCGCTATTGTAAAACAAGGCTAGAAGACCATGTAAGTCACTTTCCAGGATGAAGAGAACAAACTGAAGGACCTTGTTGACATGATAAAAATACCCCGTGGAGAAGGTAGGGTTAGAATCAAGAATTAGATGGTGATTGAGTCGCTTATCGTGATGAATGTACACACCAAAGATGAGACTAAAGACGTGTTGATAGATAACAAGGTACAGTCGTGCTCTGATTTTGACTGGATTAAAGTGATGCGACACTATTAAGTCAAGGAGAAAGACCACAAAAACACTTTATAACTTCAAATTAAAGTCAGCATGATTAATAGTACCAGGAATTATGGCTTTGAGTACTAGGGTAATTAGACTAGACTCGTGGTCACTACTCTCACCGACAGGTGTTACAGAACTCTGATGGGCGCCCTTCAGCTTAACCTAGGAGGAGCGCCTGAAGGGCCCGCTGGAACTGGTAAAACTGAAACAACCAAAGACCTTGCCAAGGCTCTGGCGATGCAGTGCCTCGTCTTCAACTGCTCTGACTAGCTGGAGATTCAAACTATGAGGAAATTCTTCATGGGTCTAGCCATTGGTGGAGCGTGGGCCTGCTTCGACGAGTTCAATAGAATTGAGCTAGAAGTCCTCTCAGTCATCGCTGAGCAGATTCTTATTATTCAAGCTGCCCTGATGCGCAAAAGACCTAATGCCCCCTTTGACTTTGAGGATGAAAACATTCTACTAAACTCCAACTGTTCTGTTTTCATTACCATGAATCCTGGGTATGCTGGCAGGTCTGAGCTCCCTGATAACCTGAAGGCCCTTTTCAGACCAGTGGCGATGATGGTGCCTAACTACGCAACCATTGCTGAGATTCAGCTTTACTCCTACGGCTTTTAGACTGCCCGCAGCTTGAGTGTGAAAATAACTTAAAGTTTGAGACTCTCAAGTGAGCAGCTATCCACTCAGACTCATTATGACTATGGAATGAGAGCAGTCAAATCCATCATCCTTGCTGCTGGAGTCCTCAAGAGACGCTTCCCAGAAGGCGACGAATATGAGCTTTGCCTGCGAGCAATCACTAGCTGCAACATTCCCAAGTTCGTCAACCCCGATATCCCTCAGTTCAAAGGCATAATTTCTGACCTTTTCCCTACCACAAGTTAAGAAATAGTGCCTAACGACATTCTGCAGGAAGCTATTGACCAGAGCTTGAAGAATTAAGGATTGAAGTAGAGCCCTGAGTTCAACTTGAAGACTCTATAACTTTATGAGACAGTTCAGGTTAGGCATGGTCTCATGTTAGTGGGCCAAACTATGGGAGGAAAAACTTCCGTTGTTAAAACTCTAGCTCAAGCCCTGGAGATACATGACAAGATGTGCTATGACCTTGAGAAAGAGCAAGAGAAGCCTGAAAATTCTGAAGCAGAAGCTCTTGCCGACGATTACACACCTATGATGGTCCAGGTCCACTCAATTAACCCCAAGAGTGTCTCCATTGGATAACTTTACGGTGATTTCGAGAAAGTTTCTCGTGATTGGCAAGATGGAATCTTGGCCATGCAGGTGCGTGAAGCGACCACCGACCCCAATATTGACAACATGCACTGGATGCTACTAGACGGACCTGTTGACGCTGTCTGGATCGAGAATATGAACACGGTCCTTGATGACAACAAGAAGCTCTGCCTCATCTCTGGAGAAATCATAAAATTGACTGAAACTATGACTATGATGTTTGAAGTTCAGGATCTGAAAGAGGCCTCTCCAGCTACTGTGTCTCGCTGTGGAATGGTTTACATAAGCCCTGATAATCTTGGCTGGGAGGTATAGACTGACTCATGGATTCAAAAGCTACCCAACGCCTTTAGGAAGCAAGGGATAGAGGAGCTATACTCACAACTGATTAACCTATTTGTCCCTGGGGTGATTGATTTCCTTTACGGGCTTACGGATTGTGAAGACAGCCTTGCTGAAGAGAAGAGAATTGAGAAGCTCAGAGGACCTGTCGAAATTGGTAAAAACCAGCTATTCTGCTACTTCTTGAACTTATTCGAATCACTCTTGCTGAATGAAGACACTAGAGAGACCCTTAGGATCAAATAGCAACAGGAACAAGAGAAAATTGAAGTTGAAATTGAAAGGTAAAGGCTGCGGAATGGTGTGCCTGAGGTCTAAAGCTCTTTAGATTAGTATGGTGCTCCTCTCAATAAGAGAAAGACATCAGTGCACGTGGTGCCATTCTATGAGAGATTTGACATGATGGAGATGAACAAAATCATCCAGAAGTTCTTCCTAGCTGTTATCTGGGGGTTCGGAGCTCATTTAGAAGTGGTTGGTAGAGACTAATTCAGTGATTTCATGCACTAAAAGATTCAAAAGTTCATGACCAATACTCCTGAAGAAGCTTAAGGCTTCCGCAAACGCCTAGACTTTTCAGTTTTGCCGTCTTTAAAAGAGAATCTTTTCAGCCAATTCTACAGACCTGAGCAGCATAGATGGGCTATGTGGAAAGAAGACCTACCTCTGTACAACATCCTTGGAGAAAAAGAGGTGGTGTTAGACACTGGAAAGACCAAACGGACTCCTGGTGGCACACCTATAGATGCAGGCGACCTAATTGACCCCAACGACTAAGAATAGCAGCAGCAAGAGGAGGAACCCGAGATCGAGTACCAACACATTATGATAGCGACTGAAGACTCAATCAAGAATTCTTTCCTCATGAACGCTCTTGTGAAACACGATTTCCCAATTCTTCTGGTGGGCAGTACTGGCACTGGTAAAACAAGGCTTGTCAAAAAGTACGTAAACCAACTGGTCAACACCGGCAACTGGGAGTCTGGAGAAATGGTGCTTTCAGCGACTGAGACAGCCAGCAATCTCCTGAAGTATACTCAGAGTAGACTAGACAAACACAAGATGGGTGTCTTTGGCCCCAAAAACCCTGCTAAGTCTCTTTTAATCTTCGTTGACGATCTCAACATGCCCGCTAAAGAGAAGTATGGAGCTTAGCCACCTCTGGAATTGATGAGATAAATAATTGGCGAAAAGGGCTGCTTCAACCTGAAAGACAAGACTTGGATGAAAATAATCAAGCTCCTTTACATCGGCTCGATGGGTAAGCCTGGAGGTGCCAGGACCCTGCCCTCACCTAGATTGATAAGGCATTTCAATGTGTTAAACGTTAATGAGCTTTCCGTGGTGCTACAGAAGTAAATTTTCACTAAAATCATGGAGTGGGGCTTTACCGCTCATCCAGTCTCTTGGCAATCCTAGATCAATCACACGACCACTTTCATAATCGACACCTACTTGAGGACCGTGTCCACCCTGCTTCCTCTGCCCTAGAAATCTCATTATTTGTTCAACCTGAGGTAGGTGTCAGAAGTAGTTCAGGGCATCCTAAACGTGCCTGGAGACATCATCAGCAAAAAGCCCGAGAAGGATCAACTTCCTATCTTGAAGAGGCTAGTGATCCATGAGTGCTTGAGAGTCTTCTCAGATCGGCTGATCAATCAAACTGACAAACAGATTTTCATAGACCAAGGACTAGCTCTCAAGCCTAAGAGTAACCAGAATAAGTCTTTCATTACTCTCGAAGACGTCGGTACTCCTCGCGACTTACTTTTCTGCAATTTTGTGGAATTTAACCCTGTTGACCCGGTCTACTAAGAGCCGATTACTCACCATTCAGTCCGCAAGACCCTGGAAAAGGTGCTGGTGCTGTTCAATGAGTCGAGGACTGGAGGTGAAGAGAAGATGAATTTACTTTTGTTTGACTACATGCTGTCGCATCTGAGCAGAGTCGCCAGAGTCATCAACAAACCTCAGGGACACGGGCTCCTTGTGGGCCTGGGTGGAAATGGTCGCACCTCAATCTCCAGATTAGCAGCTTATGTGAACGACTGTTCTACCCAGAAAATTGAGCTTCACAAATCGTACGGTGTAATAGAGTGGAGAGAAGACCTGCGCACTTTGTATAAGTCTCTTGGTATCGACAACAAGAAGATAGCCTTCAGCTTCTCGGATAAGGAAATCAGGGACGAAGTGTTTGTAGAAGACATCAATAGCATTTTGAATGTAGGAGAACTGACCAGCCTATTCAACACGGAGGACATAGATGAGATCAATTATGAAGTCGCTCAGCAGTTTAAAAAGAAGTAGAAAGATGATCCCATGACCACCTTCGACAAGAGGTGCAAGCGTAACTTACACGTGGTGCTTTTCATGAGCCCTGCTGGGTAGAAACTAGAGCAATATTTCAGAAAATACCCTTCTCTAGTCAACTGTACTACGATAGACTGGTTTTTGACTTGGCCAAACGAGGCTCTCCTGGCAGTTGGCACCCACTTCCTTAATCAATCTAAAAGTATAGTGGAGGCTTCAGTATAACAAAATAGCGCAGATTTGAGCCTCAAGCCAGCATAGTTGCAATCAATGCCTACTTTAGGCTAGAAATCTAAGAAACCACTGGAGATAATTGCTGAAGGTGTGGAGAACAACTAGACTAGCCGTAAGCTTGGTGACCAGGAATCTGATTCTGACTCAGAAAGGCTAGAGATTTTGAGCGACCAATCCCTCGATTCAGCCCAGATGGCTGCCTAATAACTTGAGAAGGAAGAAGAGCAGCTAATTGATGCTGAGCGTTAGCGTATCGCCGCCATCCCTCTTCAAGAGCGCGTAGGGCAAATCATCACACAGATCCACTAGTCCGTCCTGAGGCTCTGTGACCAATACAGAATTGAGAAAAAGAGACATGTGTACGTTACTCCCACTCTTTTCTAGGGACTTTTCAAATTGATGATCCACCTTCTGGAGCGGAAAACCAACGCAATCGACAAGGACAGAGATAAGTATGAGCAAGGTATCAAGAAGCTGGACGAGGCTAAAATTTTAGTTGACGAGATGCAAATTGACTTGGGCAAAATGCAGCCTATTCTCGATCAGAAGAGCAAGGAGGTTGACGTCACCATGAAGCACGTGCGACAAGAGCAGAAAGACGTGGCGATTAAACAGGAAGAAATTGATGCTGAAACACAGGAAGTGGAGGTTTAAGCGAGAGAAGCTCATGCGATTGAAACTATCTGCGAGGAGGAAGTTAAGAAAGCCCTTCCAATCTTCAACTCGGCCATTAAGGCTCTCAAGCAACTCCAGCCGGCTGACTTTGTTATCCTGAAGCAGCTGCAGCATCCTCCAGATGGTGTCAGACTTGCTCTTGAAGGATGTTGTATCATGCTCGAAGAGAAACCTTTGGTCAAGAAAGTTGAAGGCAAAAAAGTTAATGACTACTGGACTAAAGCTCTGAAGCTGATGAAAGACCACAAATCGTTCATGGCCAAGCTCGAAAACTATGATAAAGATAACTTAAAAGAGAAGGTCAAAAACCTGATTGCCCCTTACCTAATCAACCCTGACTTTGAGCCAGATAAGATCAAGTTCTCTTCCGAAGCAGCTGAGGGAATTTGTAAGTGGGTGAGATCTCTTGTTGACTATGATCAGATCTATAAGGGCATTGTCCCCAAGAAGGAGGCGCTACAAGTAGCCAAGGAGAAATTCAGAGTCTTGTAACAGGCACTGGAAGTGAAGTAGGAATCCCTGCGATTGTTGAAGCTGAAACGCGATTAGCTCGAGGAGGAATCTAAATTGTAAAACTAAGAGAAGACTGACCTTGCTAATAAGATGGAAGATGCCCGTAAGAAGCTTGGCAGAGCGTCTCAGCTGATGGGGTCAATTGGCTCGGAGAAAGACAGGTGGATCGAGATGAAGATCAAACTAGCTGAAGACAAGAAATCCCTGCTTGGAGACACCATCCTTGCCACAGCGTTTGTAACATACCTTGCTCCATTTGAAGGAATCTACCGTAAGAATATACTGAGAGATATCTGGCAGCCCCTGGTGCTAAAATATCAGATCCAGCACACACCTAACTTCAACCTACCTGAGGCACTGGGTGATGAGGAAAGCCTCGCTGACTGGCAGATGAGAGGGATCCCCAATGAGACTGTGAGTATTGAAAATATGATCATAATATAGGAGACTAAGGACACAAAATGTCCAGTCTTCATTGACCCCTAAGGGCAGGCGCTCAAATTCATGAGGGAGTTCTTGGTTGAGACCAACTTCATCACGATCAAAATTTCTGAGCCTAACGCTCTCTAGCAGCTAGAATTATGCATCCAGAAGGGAGGTACTGCTATCTGTGAGAATGCAGGTGAGGTCACTAGCCCAGCTCTCCATGCTATCATTAAGCGTGAGTTGATGAGCGTGCAAGGCGAAACCTACATAAAATTCAACGACAGACCCATCCCTTACCTTCCTACATTCAACCTGTATATCTTCTCAGAGCTTTCCAACGCTCACTTCTCCCCTGAAGTACAGCAGTTAGCCAGCGTCCTGAATTTCACAGTGACAAGCGAGGGACTGGAGCAACAGCTTCTCTCGGTCGTCTGCAAGCATGAGTCCAAAAAAGAAGAGGAGGAAAGGGAGAGGATCGCTGCTCAGAATATTGCTTTCTCTTAGGATAAACGAAGGATTATGAACGACATTCTAGATACCCTCATCAACTCTGGTGACCAAATCCTGGAGTCAGACAACCTTGTCCAGAAGCTTGAAGACTCGAAGAAGGTGACTGAGGATATCGGTATTAAGCTTATGATAGCTCAACAAGTGGAGCAGAGGATAGAAGACAGCAGAAGGATATTCAAGCCCGTTGCTTCTCAAGGAGTACGCCTCTACTTCGCTGTCCAAGATCTGGCCATTTTAGACCCGATGTATAAATTCTCTATGAAGTGGTTCTAAGATCTATTCTTGCAACCTTTCTAAGAGCGAGAGGATGACAAGGCTCAAAGTGGAGATAAGAACAAGTTGAACCTGCCTACGGAGAACACAGACCTTGAGGCGTCATTCATGTCTGCTGCAAGTGGCAAAACTTCAGAACGCCGTAAGACAATCATCACAAATCTACGTGGACTTGATAACCAGACACAGACGAAAGATATTAAGCAACAGAAGGTCAAGCTCCTGTAAAGTGAATTCAGGGAGATCCTCTATCGCAGTGTGTGCATGTCTCTGTTTGAGAAACACAAGCTCCTATTTTCGTTCTTTATGGCTGTCAGGATCTACGAGACAGGCGAAGAAACCTCAGACTTTGATGCCAAGCTGAAGGAGCTAGACAGGATAGGCGAGCTTCAGAGCCACTAGAACAACTCTAATTTCGGCAGCAGCCAGAAATCAAGCAGCTAAAGGTTCACTATGCAGGCTGGCTCTCAGGCTAGAAAGTCTATGGTCACTCGGTCTCAGAGGAGTGGTTCCCAAACGGGAGAGACTGGCCTTCAAGCCCAAGTCAACTTCCTGGCCTAGCAAAAGGAAGAATAGAGACTCAAAATCGATAAGGAGCTGATGTAATACATGCTTACAGGCCTCCTCCCTCAAGAGAGGAAAATGTAGGACGAGACTGAGAGCTCAAGGCCAGACATATTCCCAGCCGATATGTGGAAGAAAATCTGCTAGCTCTCAGCCTTTGAGTCGTTCGAGAACCTCATTGAAGACATCGAGGGCAACATGGACAGCTGGGAAAGCTTTATGAACTGTGAGCGAAAGAACTTCTTCGATCTGATTCCAGAGCCCTACTAGACCAACCTGCCTCACTTCGCTTGGATTCCTTTAGTCAGAGTGCTCAAGCCCGAGAAGACCACAGACTCAATCAAGCGCTATGTTAAGAAAGCTTTAAGCGAGTACTTCGTGACCCCGATCATATTCTAGATGAGGGAGGCTCTGGATGAGAGTAACAATATCACACCACTACTGCTGATTCTGACACCTGGAAACGATCCCATGGAGCAGATTGAGAAGGTGGCAGCAGAAGCTAAGGCTTTCCGCTACCCTATTTCTCTAGGCAAAGGCTAGGGAGAGAAGGCGAAGAAACTGATTGAGGAGACCAAGAAGCACGGCGGATGGGTTATTCTACAGAATTGTCACCTGTCAGCAAGCTTCTTGCCAGAGCTAGAGCAAATAGTGGAGACTATGCAGCCTAAGTTCAAACCGTCCAAGTCGCATGCCAGAGACGATGATGATGACGATTTCATCCCACAAGGGTCCGACAAGCCCGTCTTCATCCACTAAGATTTCCGCCTGTGGTTGACCTCCATGAGTCTTGAAGGCTTCCCTCAAACCATACTACAGACGTGTGTCAAATTGACAAGTGAGCCTCCAAAGGGTATCAAGACGTCAATGCTGCGTACTTTCGGGAATATGATCAATACCAAAAAAGAAGCTGAATTCTATATGGACAATGCTAAACCACAAGTGTGGCAACCTCTTTTCCTGGCTCTGTCTTTCTTCCACGCAATTGTCAGAGAGCGGAGACGGTTCGGGCCTCTGGGGTGGAACAAGCACTATGACTTCAATGACTCAGATTTTAATGTCTCGAAGAGGCAGCTCAGCCAGATGTGCGAGAATTTCGACAAGGTCCCGTTTGAAGCTCTACTGTACCTTACTGGTAACTGCAATTACGGTGGAAGGGTCACTGAAGAGACCGACCGTCGCCTGTTGAACACCCTCTTAGAAGACCTCTACAGCAAGGACAGTTTAGTTGGAGACTTTGGTTAGAAATACGATTTCGCTGGAGAGTCGCAGTACTATATCTTCTATGGAGAAACCCTACCTTCAGTGTTTGAGTATGCCCAAGGGCTGCCCGATGATGAGACGCCTCAGCTGATGGGCCTCCATGCCAACGCCAACATCACTCAGGCTATCTACGAGAGCAGTGAGATCTTCCATAGCATCCTCAAGCTGACCGCTGGCGATGTCCAACAGACCCAGAAGAAAGCGAGCAAGGAAGGTAATCAAGACGAGACCCAGGACGCCTCTACTTCTCAAGCCAAAAACCTGATCAAAAATGTAAGGGAAAGCATCGGACAACCTTTCAAGGTGAAAGAAGTGGCCAAAAGGTTCCCCTTCCGCTACGAAGAGTCCATGAACGCCGTTCTTATCTAGGAGCTGGCCAGATTCAACAACCTAATTGAGGTGATACACTCTACCCTTGGCATGCTCGATAAAACTCTTGATGGAGCTCTAGTCTAGACTGATGAATCGGAAGATATGATGCGAAGTGTTTTGCAGAATGAACTTCCCAGCGTCTGGAAAGCTGTTTCTTACCCGTCCAAGAAGACCCTCCTTTCCTACGTAGAAGACCTCGCTTCCAGAATCGCAATGCTAGAGCAGTGGATTGAGTCTGAGAAGGCGCCTAGTGTCTTCTGGCTCTCAGGATTCTTCTTCACTCACTCTTTGCTTACTGGTGTCAGACAGAATTTCGCACGTAAGTCTAAAGTGCCGATTGACAAAGTAACTTTTGCATTCGACGTCCTTAAGCCAGAAGCTGTTAGGGAGCTAGAGGCTAAAGGCGATTTCAAACCCGAGGATGGCTGCTACATTAGAGGTCTCTTCCTAGAAGGTGCTGGCTGGAACGAGAAACACGCGTGCCTACAAGAACAAGCGGCCAAGGTGCTGCATGTGGAGATGCCAATCATCCACTTCATCGCTCAGAACATCGACCAACCCGCCACTAACACCTACAACTCTCAGTCTGAGATCAGCGAGTAGAGGTTCTAAACATACGAATGCCCCGTCTATAAAACCAGCGAGCGTGCTGGTCTCCTCACTACTACGGGTCACTCTACCAATTTCATCCTGAATATTATGCTCGACAGCCAGGACTCGAGCAACCACTGGGTGAAACGATCGACTGCCTTGCTCAGCTAACTTGACTGACTACACAAAGATTATAACATCATTTCA